>VOFK01003617.1_pt1 | contig 11609 bp, 17 predicted proteins | sample 5384121 | NCBI WGS metagenome assembly VOFK01 (sample SAMN12384730, study PRJNA508395) | human gut metagenome | isolation source: healthy gut J | host: Homo sapiens | reverse complement strand
TCCATTTGTGCGCGTTCAGTTACGGCAATTGCTGAAATCACAAACGGGGCCTTGCACCAGGAACAGGAACGCTGTACGACGACCCAACACGCGTCAAAAAGCAGAGTTGGTCCTGTTCCAGACGAAGACGGCAAAACGACCACCAAGACTGCAGGCTACCTACAGCACCGGCTTGGCGGCACCATGTCACCGCCGACTTCGGCACGAGGCCGCACCGCGACGTTCGCCTGATAATTTGCAGCGCCTCACCAGCGTGACCGTCAACGGCACGACGCGGAGCATCACCTACGAGGAAGAAAAAATGGCGTCATCACGATCCGGCAACTGCTGTCCTACTACAACGGCAATGCAGTACACACCCCTGGCGTGAAACGGCCGCCAGCTTGCCAGCCTGTCCGGCGGGGGAAAATCTGCGACCTATACCTATGGCGCCGACGGCATCCGCACCAGCAAAACCGTGACGGATACCAGCGGCTCAGCATTCAATTTTGACGCAAAACGGTCAGATCGCCCGCCAGTCGTGGACGGCAGGCAGCACCGCCAGATGGACTTTATCTACGACGCCGCAGGCCATGTCTGTTGAAAAAGGTGGCGATGAGGTGTGGGTAGGGAGAAATTCCAATCGAACCCGGAGATAGCTGGTTCTCCTCGAAATAGCTTTAGGGGCTAGCCTCGTGTTAGTCTTGCCGGAGTAGAGCACTGAATTTCCTAGGGGCGTCAAAGCCTACCGAAGAATATCAAACTCCGAATGCCGCGTAACAGGCCCAGGGAGTCAGACTGCACGAGATAAGTTGGGCAGTCAAAAGGGAAAGAGCCCAGACCTTCAGTTAAGGTCCCCAAGTGCGCGTTAAGTGGAAAAGGATGTGGGATCTCGAAGACAACCAGGATGTTGGCTCAGAAGCAGCCATCCATTCAAAGAGTGCGTAATAGCTCACTGGTCGAGAGGCCCTGCGCCGAAAATGTCCGGGGCTGAAACGCCACCGAAACTAAGGAACCGCAAGGTTGGTAGAGGAGCATTGCATGCGGGAAGAAGCAGTACCGTAAGGAGCTGTGGACTGCATGGAAGAGAGAATGCCGGAATGAGTAGCGAGAATGAGGTGGGAATCCTCTTGGCCGAATATCCAAGGTTTCCAGGGTAAAGCTGATCTGCCCTGGGTAAGTCGGGGCCTAAGGTGAGGACGAGAGCCGTAGCCGATGGACAACAGGTTGAGATTCCTGTACTGCAGTATGACAGAACTGTGGGGACACGTAAGGAGAGCGGGAGCCGGGAATGGAAAGCCCGGTGCAAGCAGGGTACCAGACACTTTGGCAAATCCGGGTGGCAATGGGAAGCCGTGATGCGGAGCGAAATAAAGTAGCGAAGTCCGTGAGCCATGCGTCAAGAAAAGCCGCTATCGTTTATACCGTACCCGTACCGTAAACCGACACAGGTGGATGAGGAGAGAATCCTAAGGCCGGCGGAAGAAGCATTGTCAAGGAACTCGGCAAAATGACCCCGTAACTTCGGGAGAAGGGGTGCCACTGAGAAGTGGCCGCAGAGAATAGGCTCAAGCAACTGTTTAGCAAAAACACAGGTCTATGCGAAACCGAAAGGTGAGGTATATGGGCTGACGCCTGCCCGGTGCTGGAAGGTTAAGAGGAGAGGTTAGCGGAAACGCGAAGCTTTGAATTTAAGCCCCAGTAAACGGCGGCCGTAACTATAACGGTCCTAAGGTAGCGAAATTCCTTGTCGGGTAAGTTCCGACCCGCACGAAAGGCGTAATGATTTGAGCGCTGTCTCGACAATGCATCCGGTGAAATTGAAGTACCAGTGAAGATGCTGGTTACCTGCGCCAGGACGGAAAGACCCCATGGAGCTTTACTCCAGTCTGGTACTGGGGTCCGGCAGTGCATGTACAGGATAGGTGGGAGGCTAGGAACCAGTAACGCCAGTTGCTGCGGAGCCGCTGTTGGGATACCACCCTTGCAGTACTGGGTTTCTAACCAGCCGCCGTGACCCGGCGGTGGGACAATGCCAGACGGGGAGTTTGACTGGGGCGGTCGCCTCCGAAAGGGTATCGGAGGCGCCCAAAGGTTCCCTCAGAATGGACGGAAACCATTCGAAGAGTGCAAAGGCAGAAGGGAGCTTGACTGCGACACCGACGGGTGGAGCAGGTACGAAAGTAGGGCTTAGTGATCCGGTGGTATTAAGTGGGAATGCCATCGCTCAACGGATAAAAGCTACCCTGGGGATAACAGGCTTATCACTCCCAAGAGTTCACATCGACGGAGTGGTTTGGCACCTCGATGTCGGCTCATCGCATCCTGGGGCTGTAGTAGGTCCCAAGGGTTGGGCTGTTCGCCCATTAAAGCGGTACGCGAGCTGGGTTCAGAACGTCGTGAGACAGTTCGGTCCCTATCCGGCGTGGGCGCAGGATATCTGAGAGGAGCTGTCCTTAGTACGAGAGGACCGGGATGGACGGGCCGCTGGTGGACCTGTTGGCTTGCCAGCGCCATGGCAGGGTAGCCAAGCCCGGAAGGGATAAACGCTGAAGGCATCTAAGCGTGAAGCCCCCTCAAGATGAGATGTCCCATCCGAAAGGAGTAAACCCCTTGAAGACGACAAGGTAGATAGGTCCGAGGTGTAAGTGCAGTAATGTATTTAGCTTATCGATACTAATAGGTCGAGGACTTGACCAAGAAAATGGTTCGCAACGAGATAGAAAAAAATGTGTTTAAGGTACTATCAAATGTATCTTTTTATAAGGTATAACCGTGGATGGCCAGTGGCTCAGTTGGTTAGAGCGTCGCCCTGTCACGGCGAAGGTCGTCGGTTCGAGTCCGATCTGGGTCGTTGAAGCAAACGCTTCGTAGAAATATAGGGATTCACAAAGTATGGGGTCTTAGCTCAGCTGGGAAAGCATCTGCCTTACAAGCAGAGGGTCACAGGTTCGAGCCCTGTAGGCCCCATCAATTTTGCCGACTTGGCTCAATTGGCAGAGCAGCTGATTTGTAATCAGCAGGTTACCGGTTCAAGTCCGGTCGTCGGCTTGATGGGCGGAAAAGGGGGCGGATTCCCGAGTGGCCAAAGGGGCAGACTGTAAATCTGTTAGCTACGCTTTCGAAGGTTCGAATCCTTCTCCGCCCATTCAAAAAGATAAATTTCTTTTGGTGGGTAATGATTTGATATTTTACGAATGAGACTAGGATATCAAAGTTGATTATCGCGGGGTAGAGCAGTCAGGCAGCTCGTCGGGCTCATAACCCGAAGGTCGTAGGTTCAAATCCTGCCCCCGCAATTTCCGCCTGGACAGCTCAGTTGGTAGAGCAGAGGACTGAAAATCCTTGTGTCGCTGGTTCGATTCCGGTTCTGGGCATTATGGGGTATTAGCTCAGGTGGTAGAGCACTTGACTTTTAATCAAGTTGTCCGGGGTTCGAGTCCCCGATGCCTCACTAGAGATCAGAGTAGTCTGGTCTCTTTTTTTGTTTCTTAAGGATAATAAAAAACAAATTCTTTATATATTTGTGATTTAGTAGTTGTCAGAAAAGTTGTCAAAGAAGAGCAAGAAAGGAAACTAAGGTAGGTAGCATTGTTTGTGTTAAGTGTTCGTTGGCACAAACACAATGAGGACTATACTTGATGTTTTAAAAAATAATTTGTTATACTTTGATTCCAACGGGTGAGCACCTACCAACAGTCAGGCTAATTTTAGTTTTGACTGTATTTTTTAAGGAGGTGATAAAAATGTCAATGATATGCCAATAGCACTGGTGATATTCTCAAACATTATTTATCAGATTTGTGCAAAAGGAGTTCCAAAAAATATGGATGTTATGGCATCTATGACAATAACGTATCTTGTAGGAGCAGTTTGTTCTGCTATTATGTATTTTGTGATGAATAAGAATGGCAATTTATTACAAGAGTATATGAAAACAAACTGGGCACCAATTTTTTCTTGGTATATCTGTTGTTGGATTGGAAGTCGGTTTTATTTATGCATATAAAAATGGGTGGGCAGTAAATTACAGCATCAATTGTGCAGAGTGCATTTTTGGCAATTGCATTAATTATTGTTGGGGCAGTTCTGTATCATGAAACGATAACGGCGAACAAAATAATTGGTATAGTTATATGCCTTATTGGACTGTATTTTTATAAAAAATAAAGGGAGAAAGAAGGAATAAATGGAAAACTTTAGTTGTGCCGGCAAAAAAAGAACTGATATAATCAAGATGTGAAAAATACAAATCGTTGTTTGGCGATTTGGTAAATCCCAATAAATTAATTTTATAGGGAACAGAAAATTTGAATTTTTGATGTCGATTATCAGGGGGAATATATGGTGCATAAAAAATATATATTGAACTGCAGGATACGCAATGGCAATTTGATTATATTGACCATGATAGAAATATTGCTAGAGCAATTGTATATATGATGAAAACGGAATATTCTATTTTGTAAGAGACCGAGCGAGATGATGATTTTGGCAAAGCAACATTAATTGAAACTGCTGGCGGAGGAGTTGAGGTAGGCGAGGAGTTACAAACTGCCATTCAAAGAGAACTAAAAGAAGAATTAGGTGTATCAGTAGAAATAGTTTTTTAAAATAGGAGTTGTAAGTGATTATTATAACCTGATTCATAGGCATAATATTAATAATCACTATTTCTTGTGTAAAAAAAATCATTTGGGGAAAAAAAATTTAACGCAGGATGAAATAGATAGTTTTCATTTATCTACATTGCAATTGTCTTATGAAGAAGCAGTTCGAGAATATGAAAATAGAAAAAGAATACACGATTAGGAACACTTGTAGCAAATAGAGAATTACCTATCTTATATCGAGCAAAAAGAAATAATCGATGATATAGAGAGTGAATAAACTTTCAGTCTTGCGGAGAGATTGAAAGCAACAGAAAATTTGAATTTGTCGGATTGGTCAATTCATATTTAGTGAATGATAACAATTTATAATTTAGTATCGGATAAAGAATAAAAAAAAAAGGAAGTAAGTTATGACGAATAAAGAAATAATGGATATAGCAATGCAGCAATCTGCATATGACACAAATGCAAAGGTTTCTGACTTCCTTCAGGATACAAATGTATTTGTTAAATCTGGAGTTGGACCTTTGGCAAGAAAATATTATAAAGAACCTATCGCTTGTAATTTTGTGTCATATGGAAGTAATATAGTTGCGTCTGTAAAAGATGAATATAGAGAAATAGTTGAAAGATATCTAAGTAAATATGAGTTTTATCATTGTTTTGAGACGCCTAACATGCACTGGCTTGATGAACGGATGAAAGAAAAAGGATATAGAGTATGTTTTATGGCAGAGTATTTTTTGCCGGATATGGAACGATTGAAAAGATTAGAGTGCAATTATGTCCTTAAAGTGTTAGAACAAAAAAGATTTTTGCAGATTTGTATCTTCCAATGTGGGGGAATGCATTGTGTGCAGATAGAAAAAGAGTTAGATGTTCTGGGAGTTGGAGCATATGATGGTGAGAAGCTTGTAGGTCTCGCAGCGTGTTCAGCGGATTGTGATAATATGTGGCAGATAGGTGTCGATGTTTTGCCTGAATATCGAAGAATGGGAATTGCTTCATCACTAACAAGTAATCTTGCAATTGAAATAATTGAAAGAGGCAAAAAGTACCATTTTACTGCTGTGCGTGGTCAAATCTTAAATCGGTAAAAAATGCATTGCGCAGTGGTTTTGTGCCTGGATGGGTGGAAATGACGGTAAAAGCAGCAAGCTTAGTTGATGAAATGAATAAGTAATAAATTCCAGTTTGTCGAATTTTATATTGGCACAATAGTCATAATTATGCTATGATTATGTCAAAGAAAGGGGTGAAATATCATGCCGCTTATTATGCCTATTAAGATGATTTACGCAATACAACTGAGATTTCCAATATTGCACACAAGGAGCAGGGAGCCTATTTTTTATCACAAAAAATGGATATAGTGACTTGGTTGTTATGAGTAGTGAACTATATGATAAATTTGCAAGAATGAATCGCATCGACCAAGCAATTTTTCGAATCCGAGCAGGAAATTGATAATGGAGCAGAGGCCGATTGACGCAGAAAAAGTTTTTGCAGATTTGGAGAAAAAACATTTTGGATAAATACAAAGTAAAGGTCAACCCAAGAGCAATACGTGAATTAGATCACATTTACGAATATATTGCAAATGAGAAATTGGCTCCTGAAAATGCTAAAAGACAAGTTGACAGAATTAAGAAAGTTATTTTAGGTTTAGAGACTTTTCCACAGTCTCACCAAGAGCGAAATGAGGGTAGATATGCTGCAAAAGGCTATCATCAGTTATTGATTGATAACTATATTGCCATTTTTCGTATTGATGAACCGAACAAAAAACTGTTTATGTGGTAACAATACAATATCAAGGTCGGAATTTATAAGACAAGTACCAATGAAATTATTTGGTGCTTTCTTTATACAAATAAAATTGAAAGAAAGTATAGATGAGGGGAAAGAACTTTTGCTTGTGGTAGGGGAGAGGTATTGATATAATGGTAGTGAAGAAAGGTTAAAAAATATATTGGGGAAGGGAAAAAGTATGGAAAAGAAAAAAGTTTTTGGGTTTTTGTTGTACTGAACAAGGGAAAAAAGTGTAGTGAAAAAAAATACAACAGTGGAAAAAAATAAATATAGTCAACAATTAAGAGGAGAAAAAAACGATAAAGGTTTAGGTGATTATCATGATCCGGATTGTTCACATTCTTCTAGTTTGTCTGACTACTATATTCTATTAAAGAAATTTTTTAACTGTAAGGGAGGAGCATTTTAAGAAAAAAAGTTGAATGGGTACTTTAAATATGAGTTTTGCTCTCAAACACCAAGTGGAATTAAAGTGTATGAATGTAAAAATGGCGAAAAAAAATTGTTTGTTTACTTTACGTAGTGATTTATTTGGATTTTCAGCACCTAAATTGATATGGAAAAATATAACAAATAAACAGTCACCACATCCGTATGATGTTTATTTGAAAACATTTAAACATGACGATGAGGATAAAATAAATACGGCTATTGAAAAAGTTGTTAATTGGATTTTATATTCTAGAAGTATTGGTGGAGTTTTTTATGGCCAATATGGAAATGTGGTAGAAATCATCAAAACCAATATAATATTGCTCGCGGAGGAACGGTGTGTATCGGTGAAACAAATCCTAATTACAATTATTACATTCAAGACAGAGTTGATTTAACATTGTTAGAAATAAAGCATTCGTACGATAATAACTATGCTAATAATTATTCTAATGATAAACTTTTATAAGTATTACATAGATGAAAAAAACTCACATGAAACAGTGGTTAAAGCATTTTTGGGAATTTTCAAACCTATGTTGAATTTTTTATGTTTGATGACCAAGATATGAATGAGTTAAATTCAGAAATAAAATATGGGGAAAATAGTTTTATAGATCAAAAAACATTGATGCCATTCGACATAGTTTGTCATAATTCGAATTGTTGTGTTGAAGATAACGTAAGGGGTAATAATATGATTACGGAAAATACTAACATTGGAACAATGTGCGAAGATCTAGTCAAAAAAAATAATGTCTAGAACAGAAAAAATGCTATATTGTATAGAAAATGGAAACTAATCTGTGAAAATGATGGTGGCTGGAACATCGTGCAGAATGGTATCATTCAAAAACTTTGAGGACGAAATAGCAAGAAACGGTTTGGAAATAATAGAAAAAGGTATCACCAGTGCGCTGCCCAATTTTAATAACTTAATGTTTGCAGTTGTTAAAAATGTAATCAACTTTCAGTTTGCAGAAAGGATATAGATAAATGATTAACGCCGGCAGGGGTATTTACAAGTAAAGATGCGAAGTCACGTAAACCAAGAAAAAGAGTTCGTAGGATTAACAAAGTTTGAAATTTTTAGGAGGAGGTTAAGTTTGAAAAAAAAGAAATTTTAGACAACCAAGAAACAAAGGACATAGCAAATAAACCACCTAAACAGCTGGTTTAAAAAGTAAATATAGACGCAACACCTAATCAGGTAACAGGACCCACATCATCCTTGATAATGTAGCCTCGCTGTTTCAAAAGATTAAGTGCCTGTGAAGTGGAAAGAACTTTTCCTTCCTTCACAGGACGAGATTCAAGAAAACCTTCTGGAGTATATGGCTTTAAATCTGAAAGTATGTGCCAGATAGCGGTCAGGATCATACGGCAGATGGCAATGATGGCTTTCTTGTGACCACGGCGTGCTTTGATACGCTTGTAGCGGCTGGTAAATTCAGAATGCTTCTTCGATTTGATTAAAGCATTTGCAACTTGTACCAGAACTGGTTTAAAATAAGAACCAGCACGGGAAATCCTAGTGGATTGATTTTGATTGCTTTGATCATTACGGGGACAGCATCCGGCCCAGGAGACGAGGTGTTTTGCTGTGGGGAAGACAGACATATCACCTCCGATTTCAGAAAGCACCTGAATAGCAGTCATTGGGTTCTTGTCGAATCCTGGTATGGTTCGAATAAGATCAAGGACACTTTCGTCATACTTTTGGCTGAGACGAAAGATTTCCCGTTCTATTTCTGCTTTGTGCATTTCTAATTCATCGATGTGTTTAAGGCACTGTCTAAGTTTTACAGCCTGTTCTTGAGAGATGGCACCATCAACAGCAGCCTGTATTTCTGTGATAGGAGTTTTGCATCTGCTATCAACAAAAGGTGCTATATCAAATTTTTCTCCCGGGTGTTGTAAGATATGTTCTGTAATAGAACGAGATGATTTGCCAAATACATCAGAAAATACATCATCCAAGCTTAAGATTAGACACGGTAAGACAATTTTGAGCACGGTTCTTCTCACCAGTAATCATACAAGTGAGCTTGAAACGGTATCTTACAAGATCGCGAAGCTCCCGGATGTCAGCAGGTGGAATAAAGGAAGGTTTGACCATACCACACATGTAAAGATCACAGATCCACTTGGCATCTTTGCGATCGGTCTTGTTGCCTTTTTGAGGCTTGGTATATTTGGGGTGAGAAAGAGTAACAAAGATGTTATTTTTCTCTAAGATATTGAAAACAGGGATCCAGTACTTACCGGTAGATTCCATGCAAACATCTTACAGTTGTACTTAGCAAGCCAGTCACACAGCTCATTCAATCCTTTGGTAAAGGAAGAAAGCGAGCTTGCTTATACTCCGTGCGATTGGGAATCCGTAATGCCGATACAGGCATAGATCCAGGTTTTGTGGACATCAAGTCCACAGCAGTTATTTAAGAATTTTAAATGACAAGAAAAGTACCTCCTGATATTTATAGTTATAAAACTGACAGTGACTGGTCATCCGGCAAGATCGAGTCGACTTCGGAAGAGATAAGTTTACGGGCTACTGTTATGCGCCACTCATTGATGCCTTAACGGATGACCGACAACAAATATTTATACGAGGTCGCCGCTATACAGCCCCGCCACTTACCCCCACGTGTTCTGTAGTGTGTCAGTCTTATAAAAGAAATTATATCAAATATCAAGAGGAAGGGAAAATAGAAACGAGCGTAGCGAGAGAAACTAATATTTTCATGATTCTATTGGTGACTTTCGCGAAGCAGAAAGGCGGATTATAATTATGATAACATACGGTTCGATATATCTTATTTCTAAAGATTTTGATAAATCAGTACAGTTTTTTATAAACTGTTATTAGAACGAGATGTGACAACACAAAATATGAATAGGTTTGCTGTATTTAATATTGATGGATTATGTTTATCCATAATGAATGGATATTTTGATTCTAAAAAATCCAGATAAAGTAACAACCAAAGGAAAAACATACGAGGAATATGATGATTGTGTTAGAATTGCTGAAATGAAAAATACAGGGAAGGTTGTTATTAACATATCTACAAATGATTTGAAAAAAAATAATATGATAGGATATGTGCCCTGGGGAATAGGTAGGAATATTACAGAAATTAGATACATTAATGCACGAAATCCGTATTACTATTTTTCAATGAAAGATCCTGATGATAACACGATAGAGATTACAGGACCATATGATGAAATAGGAGGTGGATTGGAATGAATGTAATCGTAGAGCAGGCAATTTATGAAATGAATTTATTAGCTAATAACGTACCAGATGGAAAACATGTGGTTACGGGAGATATTAGGAAATTATCGGCAAAATTGTATAGGGAAATAAAGGATAAAACTATAGATAATGTTTTCTTCTTGTGTGAGGAACTGTTGGAACAACATAGTTGGGGGTTAGGAGTAATTGCATTTGATTGGGCATATAGAGTAAAAAGCACAGTATAATGAGGACACTTATGATATCTTTTATAGTTGGTTAAAAAAAAATATGTGCGCGGTTGGGGGGATTGTGATGATTTTTTTTACACACATGCATTTGGGGAGTTACTAAGAAGACAAAAATCACTTTTCTCTAAAATTAAAAAGTGGACAAAAGATGAAGATTTTTTGGGTTCGACGTTGCATCTGCTGTAATACTTATTCCAGCTATTCTGCATGATGATTATGATGGGATTGATCCTTTAATAATTTCAGATTTACTTATGTCTGATAAGCATGATTTGGTTCAAAAGGATATGGTTGGATGTTGAAAAGCTTTTCGCAAGTTGATAAAGATGCGGTAACTAATTATTTGATTGATAATTATGTGCAAATGCCACGAACAGCATATCGTTATGCATTAGAGAAATATGATAAAGAAACGAGAAAAAGAATTGATGTCTTTATAAGGAAAAAATTCCGATTTTCAGATTTGCTAACTAGTCGGAACCGTTAAAATTGATTGGAGGATGAACGAAAGTGAAAACGATAGAAATTGTTGGAGAAAAATTATTTTGGGTATTGGGATAAAAACCAGAACTGCTTGTAGAGGTATTGTTATAGATGGAGACCGAATCTTGACTTTCATATGAAGCAAAGACAAATCAGTGGATGATTCCGGGCGGAGGCTTGGAAAAAAGCAATGAAAAGTGATGAAGAGTGCTGTATTCGGGAAATTGCTGAAGAAACAGGGGTACAAGTAGAAACTTCGGATTGCTTGTTAGAAATTGATGAATATTATGGGGACTGGAAATGGGTTAATCGGTATTTTAACTGCAAAGCAATAGGCACAACGGAAATAAAACAGACCGAAAGAGAAATACAAGTTGGTATGGAACCAAGATGGCTTGATATATCTGAAATTAAAGATATTTTTTCACAGCATAATTCATATAAGGGAGATTCATGAGATGCGTAAGAGGAATGTATTTGAGAGAGTATACAGCATTAAGCGAATTGATAAATTCCAATAAATAAATGTTATAGAGAAAAATTTTGAACACTTACTTGTTTATATGCATTCATAAGGGGAAAAAAAAAAGAAAATCGAACGATTCTATTGATGAAATTGTTTGATTGTGTATAACATAATTGAAGACAGAGATTATCATTTTAAGACGATAATAATTTATTTTTCAAGAAAGGGGATGTTGATATGTCTATTACCGCAACTGAAGTAAAAACTAATTTAGACAATATCTTGTAGCACTGAAACAGAGGATCTGAGCAGAGAGTTCATCAAGGAGC
>VOFK01002348.1_pt1 | contig 11618 bp, 15 predicted proteins | sample 5384121 | NCBI WGS metagenome assembly VOFK01 (sample SAMN12384730, study PRJNA508395) | human gut metagenome | isolation source: healthy gut J | host: Homo sapiens | reverse complement strand
GTCATGGATGATCAGGAGAAAAAGCGGCAGCTCATGGAAACGCTGCTATCCGGAAGTCAGATCTATGAGGAACGGCAGCCTAATGGCCAGTGGCTCAAGTCCATCAAGTTCAAGCTCCCAATCATTGCGGAAAGATATGAGCTTGAGTTTGGACAACGATGCACATATCGAGACGGTGTGTCTATTGACCAAACGTCCGGACTGAGGCAGAAATGCGGTATCATTGAGCGCGAGAACTACAATAAGCCAAAATCCGAAAACGCTAAGCAGCCCCAATGCCCACTGGAGAAGGAAAAGGCGATCACGGAGGCATTACGTCACTTTGGGATGATTTGAGGCGGATGTCTTAATCATTAAAGGAACGGTGAGGGTATGAAGTACAAAATTGCGATCTGCGACGACTCCGATGCGGACAGACAGTTTGTTTTGAATATGGTGCGCGCTTGGGCTTCGTCCGCCGGTCACACGGTGCATATCGACGACTTCCCCTCCGCCGAGAGTTTCCTGTTCCGCTACGCCGAAGAAAGCGACTACGACATTCTCCTGCTGGACATCGAAATGGGCGCGATGGACGGCGTCACGATGGCAAAAGAGCTTCGCAAAAGCAACGACACGGTGCAGATCATTTTCATCACCGGCTATTCCGACTACATTTCAGAGGGCTACGAGGTGGCGGCGCTCCACTATCTGATGAAGCCCGTGAAGGAAGAAAAGCTCCGGTCGGTGCTGGACCGCGCCGTGGAAAAGATAACGAAAAACGAACGGGTCCTGCATTTCGAGGCCGGCGGAGAAATGGTGCGTGTGCCGATTTATCAAATTCGATATGCAGATGTGCTCGGCAACTATGTGACCGTTCACGCGCGAACGGATGTGACGGTGAAAATGACATTGGGCGAGCTTGAAAAGCAGCTCGACGAGTGCTTCTACCGCGTGGGGCGCTCTGCGCTCGTGAATCTGACGCAGATCAGCCGCGTCACCAAGACGGAGATCCGGCTCAGCAACGGAACCGCCATCCCGCTGCCGCGGGGCGCGTATGAGGGCGTCAACCGTGCCATTATCAACATGAGGTAAGGCGTATGGAATTGTTTGCAAAGAAAATCGAAAAGCAGCTCGCCTCCTATCAGCAGGAGCTGATCGAAACGCATTACCGGGAGGTAGACAATATGTACCGCCAGATCCGCGGCTGGCGGCACGACTACCGCAACCATATTCAGACCATGAAGGCTTACGCTGCCGCGGGAGATTGGGACGCCATCCAAAACTACCTCGACCTGCTGGACACCGATCTGCAAACCGTGGACACGGTCATCAAGACCGGCAATCCCATGACCGACGCCATCTTGAACTCCAAAATCTCCCTTGCAAAGGCGAAGGGCATTAAGGTCGCGGCGGATGCCCACATCCCCGTCCGGCTGAAGTCCTCGGAGATCGATCTCTGCTGCATCCTCGGCAATCTCTTCGACAACGCCATTGAGGCCAGCATGAAGCTGCCGGAGGATAAGCGCCTCATCCGGGTCTATATGGATATGAAAAACACCCAGCTCTACATCTCCTTCACCAATTTTACCGCCGGGAAGAAAATGCAGAAGGAGGGAGGGCTGTTCCGCAGCACCAAGGGCGAGGGGCATGGCTTTGGCCTTGTTCGCATCGACGCCATCGTGGAGCGGCTGGACGGATACATCAGCCGCAACAGCGAGGACGGTGCATTCACCACTGAAATACTGCTTCCGCAGGAGTGAGAGCTGCAATTCATCCCCCGGAAAAAGCGATTCGTCCCCGGAATCAACTGGGGACGATTTTTTCTGCTATGCTATGCGCGTGAGGTGAAACGACATGAAACACAGAGAAAAACCGAAGTACAGCGTCCGGCAAAATGTCTGCTTTATGGTGCGGACCGCTTGGGAGAAGCGCAGGAGAGTGCTGCTCCTTTGCGTTGTGGTCGCGGCCATCAAAGTGGCGTTGGATTTGGCGCAGCTCTATGTCACACCGGAAATTCTTACGAGGGTGGAGCAGGGCGTTCCCGTGGGGGAGTTGCTGACAACTATCGGATTTTTCACAGCGGCACTTCTTCTCTTACAGGGGGCTGCGGCGTATTGCGATGCCATCCGGATGCCCGGTGAGGTCGATGTTCGCTGTGCCATCATCCGCATGATCTCCCGGAAAAGCGGCGAGACCTCCTACCCAAATGTCCACGACTCCAAAATTCTGAAGCTGGAGGAGCAGGCGCAGCGGGCCACCAGCGGTAACGACGATGCGGCGGAGCATATTTGGCGAACGCTGACGGAGCTGCTGGCAAATCTCGGCGGCTTTGCCGTATATCTGCTGCTGTTCTCCCGCTTGAGCCGCTTTTTGATCCTGCTGGTGGTGCTGACCGCCGCAGCAGACTTCTTCGTTTCCCACTACATCAGTGAGTGGGAGTACCGCCACCGGGATGAACGGGAACAGTATGACAAGGAACTGCACTATTTTCTGACGCAGCCTCGGCAGATACAGCTTGCCAAGGACATCCGCGTCTTTGGTTTAGTCCCTTGGCTGCGGGAATTGCGGGAAAAATCCATGAAGGCACTCTCCGCCTTCATCGCCCGCCGGGAAAGGACTTATCTCTGGGCTAATGTGGCTGACGTGGCGCTGACGCTTCTTCGCAACGGCATCGCGTATGCGTATCTGATTCGGCAAACTCTGGTACATGGCTGGCCTGCATCGACATTTTTGCTCTACTTTACAGCCGTCAGCGGCGCTGCATCGTGGGTGACCGGCATCCTGACCCAGTGCAGCCAACTGCATAAGGAGAGCATCGACCTGTCCAAAATACAGGAATATCTGAACATTCCGGAGCCGTTTCAGTTTGAGGGCGGAGCGCAGCCGCCCGCAGCCGACGGATATGAGCTGCGGCTGGAGAACGTGTCCTTCCACTATCCGGGCACGGAGAGGGATATTCTCAGGCACATAGACCTGACCATCCATCCCGGCGAAAAGCTGGCGGTGGTGGGCTTGAACGGTGCGGGCAAGACCACCATGGTGATGCTGCTTTGCGGCTTCTACGACCCCACCGAGGGGCGCGTGCTGCTAAACGGGCAGGATATTCGTGAATTTGACCGCAGCGCGTATTACCGCCTGTTTTCCGCTGTATTTCAGGGGTTTTCCATTTTGGATACCACCATTGCGGAATGTGTTGCCCAGACCACCGAGCATATCGACAGAGTAAAAGTCGATCACTGCCTTGCACAGGCCGGCTTGACAGAGGCTATTGCCAAATTCCCCCAAGGGGTGGATACCCACTTTGGCCGGGAGGTGTATCTGGACGGCGTACAGCTCTCCGGCGGCCAGACCCAGCGGCTGATGCTGGCGAGAGCGCTTTATAAGGACGGGCCCATCCTCGTTCTGGACGAGCCTACGGCGGCGCTGGATCCCATTGCGGAAAACGATATTTACCAAAAGTACAGCGATATGACGGCGGGTAAGACCTCCGTGTTCATCTCCCACCGGCTGGCGTCTACCCGCTTCTGTGACCGCATCCTCTTTATAGCAGACGGCGGCATCGCCGAGGAGGGCACCCACAAGGAGTTACTGGCAAAGGGCGGTGCTTATGCGGAGCTATTTGCCGTGCAGAGCCGCTATTATCAGGAAGGAGGTGTGCAGGATGAAGAAGAAAGCTGAGGGCATGAGCCTGCGGGAGACCTTTGCCATCCACCGCCGGGCGGCACGAGATATGCGCCGGATCGCACCGGGCTGCTTTACGCCGTTTATCCTCTGTGCTGTTGTGGAGGCAGCATCGCCCTATGCGGTCATCTGGCTCTCCGCCCGGCTTGTCGATGAACTATCCACCCTTCGCAGACCGGAGATTCTGGCCAAATGGGTCCTTTGGATCGTAGCGGTCAGTGCTGCGGCAGAGCTGCTCAAGGCCGTGCTGGAGAGGTGGAAAAATGTCCGGAGCGAACTGCTTGACAGACAGAAAGAAGTTCTGTATACCGAGAAATTTCTGCGGATGGATTATGCCGACTGTGACAGGCAGGAAACACGTGATCTGTTCTCTCAGATCCGGCAGAATGCCGACTGGTCCGGTTGGGGCTTTGCCCATCTCAAGCTGTACTATACGCAGGCAGTCCAAGGCATCACCGGCATTTTAGGGGCTGCCGCCTTGACGGTGAGCCTGTTCACCCGGCAAGTCCCGATCTCGGCGGGAAAATTGACCGCTCTCAATCACCCGCTTTTCCTTGTGGGCATCCTTCTGCTGATTGCCGCCGTTACCTGCCTTGGTCCGGCGCTGGCCGGCAGAGCCTATTCTGCCTGGAACACGCTGGCAGAGCAGGTATGCTTCGGCAATCGCGTGTTCAGCCACTTCGTTTTCATGCAGCCGGGGGACAAGGAAAAAGACATGGATCGCAGGATGTACCGCCAGAGCGAACTGGCGGAGCATTATGTCCGCACAGTGAATATCTTCGGCGTCGGCTCTCCCGTGGCAAAGGCGTCCCAAACCACTGTGGGACTGAGCAAGGCGCTGGCCGCCTCTCTATCCGCTGTTCTCTCCGGCGTTGTGTATGTGTTCGTATGCTTGAAGGCGCTGGGCGGTGCCTTCGGCATCGGCAGCGTGACCCAGTATGTCAGCGCTGTGACCACATTTTCCGGCAACGCCGCCCTGCTACTGAGCACCGTCAGTCATATGCGGGCCAATGCTGAGTTCCTCAAGGCCATCTATACGTTTCTCGACATTCCCAATTCCATGTATCAGGGGAGTCTCACCACCGAAAAGAGGTCGGATCGTCAGTATGACGTGGAGTTTCGGGATGTATCCTTCCGTTATCCCGGCTCGGACATCTGGGCGCTGCGCCATGTGAATATGAGGTTCAAGGTCGGAAAAAGGCTTGCCATCGTGGGCGAAAACGGCAGCGGCAAGACCACCTTCATCAAGCTCCTGTGCCGCCTGTACGACCCGCAGGAGGGGCAGATTTTGCTCAACGGCATCGACATCCGCAAGTACCGCTATGACGATTACATGGGAATATTTTCCGTGGTATTTCAGGATTTCCAGCTCATCTGCCAGCCTTTGGGCGCGAATGTGGCGGGCAGCATGGAATATGACCGTGACCGGGCAAAGAAGGCTCTGATCGATGCAGGCTTCGCAGACCGTCTTGCAGCGATGGAAAAGGGTCTGGACACCATGCTTTACAAAAATCTCTCCGAGGACGGTGTCGAGGTTTCCGGCGGCGAGGCGCAGAAGATCGCCATTGCCCGCGCACTCTATAAGGACGCGCCCTTCATCATCCTCGACGAGCCAACGGCGGCGCTGGACCCCATCGCCGAGGCAGAGATCTACAGTAAGTTCGATGAGATCGCAGGCAATAAGACTGCCATCTATATCTCCCACCGCCTGTCCTCCTGCAAATTCTGCGACGAGATCGCCGTGTTCCACGAGGGCGCGGTCATTCAGCAGGGCAGCCACGCCGAATTGCTCGCCGATCGGGGCGGCAAATATTACGCGCTCTGGAACGCACAGGCGCAGTATTATACGGAGTGAAGCTGCTCTGTGCGTCAGAAAGAAACCGCTGTAATTCCCATACCGTGCAGGATGGAAATTACAGCGGTTTTGCATTTTCAGAGCAGGCAATGCAAGCTGCCTTTTGCAGTTTGTATATGCGCCTGCGAAGAAAATGAGGGATTGCAAAGGGAGGTCTCGCCTGTCGGCTCGGTCAGCGCTTCAAAGCGTTTCACGCTTTGAGGTCTCCACCGGAGACCCGCGCCCCTTTGCCGCGGGGTTTCCAATAGGGGCGCGAGCCGCCCTGTTGGCACACGATTTTGCTTCGCAAAGTCTAGTGTGTTATACCTTTTGCGACCGCTGACGCTGGAAAGGGGCTGTCCCACGCCAGGCAGACACTTTTCGGCGGCAGTATAAGTGACGCTCGAAATCTTTGATTTCGCCAGCGGAACTTATGCAGAGCTGGACAGGCGGATTTTTGTGACACCAAGGTGACACAAACGCAGGATTTTTGAGAAGCAAAAATCCGACTGGCCGGAAAAGGAAGTGAAGGTATATACATCAATCGAAGCATCACTCAAATGCAGCTCATGCAGAGCTGTGTTTGGGTGATTTTTTGTTTCCGTCCGCCCCATCAGATAGTCAGAAGAAACGCCATAGTAGTCCGCCAACATCGAAATGCTGTACGGGCTGATGTCCTTGCCATTATCCGATTCATATTTGCCAAGCGCGGATTTCGAGATGCCCACCTCAGTGGAAAGCTGCTCCAAGGTCAGCTTTTTCGCCACTCGTAAATCCTTCAAACGCTCTCCGATTGTCAGCTTAACCTGCATACATCCACCTCTATTTCAGCTTTTTTGTATGATATCACACTTTTTTATTTTTGTCTAAAAGCGTGGAAATTGCCGTCTTTCATGCAACTTTTCCCACCTTTCGGATATACGGGAGAGGGCCTCTTTTCTTACTAAAATTTAGATGGTAACCACGCAGCACCTTGAAAACTTCATGACCGTCCGATGGGATATGTTTTCCGGCGAAGTACCGCATTCCGCTATCAAGGAAGCGACAACGCCGGAGTAAAACTCGGGCAGGAACGGCACCGGGCAGAACGGCAGCACTCAAAACATTTGGTAGATGAATGGAGCGGCTTCGCCGCTTTGCTGGCAAATTTGATTGAAAAGTATGCCGTGGTTCTGGATCTTGATGCGCTGCCCGATCTCGTCATAGAGGAAGCCGTGCCTGAAAAAGACGGGGCAGATGAGATGATTCACGAAAACGATATTGAGCCCGCGAAAGCGGCATGATATAATTATCATGAAATAAGCGTCCAAACCGCCATTGCAGGAGCAAAAGCTCCTGCAATGGCAGAAAACGAGGTGAAGTGACCAAGGAACGCTGGGAGAATGAGCAGAACAATTCTGAAATGATGATTTTTACCACAGAGGACGGTTTGACAAAGATCGAAACGACCTTCGATGGCGATACCGTTTGGCTGTCCATTGACCAGATGGCGGAGCTGTTTCAGCGTGACAAATCTACCATTTCCAGACATATCAAGAACATTTTCGCTGAGGGCGAATTGAAGCGAGAAGCAGTTGTTGCAAATTTTGCAACAACTGCCGCTGACGGCAAAACCTATCAGGTGGATTACTATAATCTCGATGTCATCATTTCCGTCGGCTACCGTGTGAAATCTCAGCGCGGCGTGCAGTTTCGTATTTGGGCAACGGGGATTTTGAAGGAGTATATGCGAAAGGGCTTTGCTCTGGATGATGAGCGCCTGAAAAATCTGGGCGGCGGCGGATACTTCAAGGAGCTACTAGAGCGCATCCGCGACATCCGCGCTTCCGAGAAGGTGTTTTATCGACAGGTGCTTGAAATCTACGCCACCAGTATTGACTATGACCCAAGAGCGGAAATCTCCATTCAGTTTTTCAAGAAAGTCCAGAACAAAATCCACTATGCCATTCACGGGCAGACAGCGGCAGAGGCCATTTACACACGCGCCGACGCGGAGAAAGAATTCATGGGTCTGACTACTTTTTCGGGCAGCCAACCCACGCTGAAAGAGGCGGTAGTTGCCAAGAACTATCTGAACAAGAAAGAGCTTCGGGCGATGGGACAGCTTGTGTCCGGCTATCTGGATTTTGCGGAACGTCAGGCGGAACGGGAACAGGCTATGACTATGCAGAACGCCGCCGCGCGGATATGACGCGCCGTCTGAATGACCTCTATGACCAGATTTATAAGGCGGAGGATCTGCTGCAAGAGGGCCTGATGAAAAAGGCAACTCTGGAAAGCGAGCAGATGTCTGTGCAATCTATGATCGGAATCCTCTCGTCTTTTGACGCAATCTCTGATAGAATGAATGCGGCAGAGCGGCGCGACCTTGTGAAATACCTGATTTCCGAGGTTGAGTTGTTCCCGCGTGAGGAGCAAAAGACGCAGAAACGCTTTGTAAAGGCGATTGCGTATAAGTTTCCCATTGAGCAAAAAGGTGCTCACGCAATTTGACGAATGCGGGGCATCTATCGAGACGGTGGTTCTGCTTTCCAAGGACATGCTCTGAATAAACAAGCCGAGGCTTCTTCGGAAGTCTCGGCTTGTTTATGGTATGGGCAGCTGCCGGGAGGGGCGCTTACTCCTTCTCGCAGATCACGTTGCTCTCATAGGGACGCTGGCCGGAGAGAATTTCGTCATAGAAATTCTGCTTCCAGTCGATATAGGCCACGCTGTCCTCCAGCTCCCGGATAGAGCGGCGTAGCTCCTCCTGCTTCCGGGCCAGCATCTCCTTGCGCTGGGGGGTTGACTCTCCCATCAGGCACAGGGACAGATATTCCTTCATCTCCTGAATGCTCATGCCGCACTTTTTCAGGCAGATCAGGCTGCTGATCCAGGCAATGTCCCGGTCATCAAACACCCGGCGGTTGTTTTTGTCCCGCTTGACGTTGGGGACAAGCCCCTGGTTGCAGTAAAATTTCAGGGCCTGGTAGGTCATGTTGGTCTCCTTGCAGGCCTGCATCATGGTATGCAGCATAACAGACTCCCTCGCAATTTACAGAATGTTCAAATATTTTCACATGAAAGCTCTTGACCGGTTGCTGCAACCGGTTATTATAATCGACGGTATCAACCGGAAAGGAACAACCGGATCATAGCACAGGACTCCCTCCTGCGCAACCGGAAAAATTCAGAAAGGACGATACCATGAAAAAACTGACCGCTTTACTTCTGAGCCTGGCGCTGGTGCTGGGCCTTGCCGCCTGCGGCAGCACCACCCCGGAGGTCCCCAAGGACGATCCCCAGACCCCGGCCGAACCCCCTGTCCAGGACCCTGCCGCGTCGGAGGAGCCCCAGACCGGCAAGACCCTGGTGGTCTATTACTCCGCCAGCGGCCACACCCGGCAGGTGGCCCAGGCCATCGCCCAGGCCGCGGAGCTGAACAAGGGAGTCTAAAGATCCGGGCAAAAAAATTTATCGCCGAAACCCCAGTAAAATGGGCAATGGTTACCTCCGGGTACCCTTGGTTACCGAAAAGTCACTGCTACAATTGGATCATCAAGAGGAAACACCCCTTCGAAAAAATCACCCTGGAGGTAAATATCATGAACAAAGTCGCTGCATTTCTGAATGCCAATCCCGTGCAGTATCTGGCCACCGTGGGCCGGGACGGCAAGGCCAAGTGCCGCCCCTTTATGTTCGCCGGCGAGCTGGGGGGCAAGCTCTGGTTCTGCACCAACAACCAGAAGGACGTTTACAAGGACATGCAGGCAAATCCCGAGATCGAGATCTCCGTCTCCAGCCCGGAGTACGCCTGGATCCGGCTCCACGGCAAGGCTGTCTTTGAGAACAACATGGCCGCCAAGGAGATGTGCATCCGGAACCCCATCGTGAAGGGTCAGTACCAGACCGCCGCCAACCCCATCTTTGAGGTGTTCTATCTGGACGCCCCCCACGGCGTCATCGCCGACTTCTCCGGCAATCCCCCCTATCAGTTCTGAAATCTGCCCCCGGCAGGTGATCGAAAGGAGAGGCTGACCATGACCCAAAGCGAAAAGCGGCTGTTTCTTATCCAATCGCTGCTGAAGGAGCGGCCGGAGTATCGGCAGGTGGAGACGCCCCGGGATCCGGAGGGCCAGCGGCAGCTGCTGCGGGGCCTGATGAACGTCCGGCCGCCCCAGGCGGCGGACCCGGACTTCCTGCGGGTGCAGGACGCGTATCTGCAGGCGGAGCGGTATGAAAACTTCCTCCGCACCCGTCAGGGGCAAAAGCTCCTTTTTCTGGAGCTGGGGGTGGGGTACAACACCCCGGTGATCATCAAGTATCCCTTCTGGCGGATGACCGCCGCCAATCCCCGGGCTACCTATGCCTGCCTGGACCTGGGCCAGGCCGCCGCCCCCCGGGAGATTCAGAAGCAGTCCATCTGCATCGACGGGAACATCGGCACCGTGCTGGCCGGTCTGGGTGAAAATACTTCTCAGTCTGCAAGTGTGGAATTTGTTCGCTTTCGGCGAACAAATTCTGCGCGCGGCTGACTGCAAGCCTTCTGTCAAAAAAGGCGAAGCCCTTTTTTGACAGTCTCAAGCGCCCGGAGCCAAGTGCTCCGAGCGCTTTTCTGCCTTATTTTCCCGTTTCCGGCAGGGGGAACAGGGTCCAGGGCCAGGCCGCCGGGGGCTGGTGGGTGAACACCATATCCCGGCCCGTCTCCGGATGGGTGAAGGCCAGCCGCCAGGCCCACAGAGCCAGGGTCTCGCCGTCTCCGGCCCCGCCGTATTTCCGGTCCCCCACCAGGGGGAAGCCCCGCCCGGCGAACTGCACCCGGATCTGGTGGGTGCGGCCGGTGTGCAGGGTCACCCGCACCAGGGACAGCCCCTCCCGGACGGCCAGCGTCTCATAGGACAGCTCCGCCGGGCGAACGTCCTTCCCCGGCTCCCGGGCGATATATGTCACCCGGCGTACCGGGTCCCGGCCCAGCATGTCCCGCCATATCCCGCCTTGTCCCGGGTCACCCAGGACCACCGCCAGATAGATTTTCCGGAACCGGTGCTCCCGGACCTGGCCGGACAGGATGGAGGCAGCGGCGGCGGACCGGGCAAACACCATGACCCCACCGGTGGCGGCGTCCAGCCGGTGCACCGTCCGGATGCAGGGGGTGCCCAGCTGGGCCCGCAGCAGCTCCGGCATGCCGCCGGGCTCGTCGGTGCTGAGGACCCCCGGGGGCTTCACCGCCACGGCGATGCGCTTATCCGCGTACAGAAGCTCCATATCACTGGGCACCTTCACCGGTGCAGACGCTTTCGCCCACGGTTCCGTCCCAGGCGTCCAGGCTCTCGCTGTACTCCACCCGGCCGATGGAGCAGCCCTCGCCGATGCGGACCCGGCGGCCCCGGACCACGTCGGCCTGGGTGTATTCCAGGTCCACGTCGTCAGCCCTCGATGTCCCCCACCTGGGCGCAGGAGACGCTGCCGTGGAACAGGCCCAGCAGGGAGACCTGGGTGGGCTTATAGATGCGGATGCTGCTGCCGCCGATGCTGCCGATCCGGATGCCCCGGCTGGCGGAGATCTCCACGGTTTCGGCGTTCAGCAGGCCCTGGATCACGGCGCTGCCGGTGAGATGGACGCTTTCGGCCTCCACGCCGCCGGACACCCTGGCCCCGCCGGAGCAGTGCAGCCGTCCGCAGTGGATCTCTCCCGCCTCCAGGCCGCCGGACACGTCTACCTCGCCGCCCTCCAGGCTGCCGTCCACCTTCAGCGCGCCGGAGCTATGGACCCGGCCATTGGCCCGGAGATTGCCCTCGCACCGGGTGGAGCCGGAGCAGCCCAGCTCCTGGCAGGCGATGTCGCCGGTGACACGGCTGCTGCCGCTGCACCGGATCTCCCCCGGCGCAGTCCACGTCCCCCTGGACCCTGGCGCTGCCGGAGCAGCGCAGGCTCTCGCAGCGCAGGCTGCCCTGGACCTTGCCCGATCCGCTGATGGAAACCGTGCGGTATTCGCCGCCGGGCATGGCGCTGCTGCCGGAAATTTTCATATCCATGATGTCGTTCATAATGTGATCTCCTTTAATAATTGCAGTATGTCCTCTTGGTGCGTCCCCTCCGCCACCACGGCGCTGCGGACCTCCTCCAGGGGAAATTCCTGCGGCC
>VOFK01000969.1_pt1 | contig 11621 bp, 21 predicted proteins | sample 5384121 | NCBI WGS metagenome assembly VOFK01 (sample SAMN12384730, study PRJNA508395) | human gut metagenome | isolation source: healthy gut J | host: Homo sapiens | reverse complement strand
CGGTACTTCGTTTCAGTTACGTATTGCTGCCTCGATGGCAGGCTTGGGACCGTCCGGGCGGCCCATCACGCTCACGTAGACCTTTGCCACATCGAGGTCGGGCGTCACGTCCAGACGGGTGACGGTCAGCAGACCGCCCTCCAAGCGCGGGTCCTTCAGACGCCCGATGATGGCAATGATCTCGCGCTTCATATCCTGCGCAAGACGGCCCATATTTTTTTGAGACATTTGGTTTCTCCTTTAAACAAAACCTCTCCATTGCTTCGCTCGGCATCGTTGGACCGGTGCCAGAGAAAACGTTCAAAAAAACCCATCCACCTTAGTCGCGGTAGCAATGACGGGAAGGGTTATATTTCTTTTAGTCGCGGTATTCTTCCATCTTGAAGGCCTCGTACACGTCGCCCTTCCTTGACATCCGCGAACTTCGCCAGCGTAACGCCGCACTCGTAGCCCTGGGCAACTTCCTTGGCGTCGTCCTTGAAGCGGCGCAGGCTGTCGATCTCGTCCTCGGCAATGACGATGCCGTCACGGACGACACGCACCTTGCTGTCGCGGGTGATCTTGCCGCTGGTGACACGGCAGCCAGCGACGGTGCCCACGTTGGAGATCTTGTAGACCTGACGGACCTGCAGCTCGCCCAGAGATACCTCACGGAACTTGGGAGCCAGCATACCCTTCATAGCGTCGGTCACGTCGTTGATGGCATCGTAGATGACGCGGTACATGCGCATTTCCACCTTGGTGGCAGCAGCTTCTTCCTTGGCCACGTTGTCCGGGCGGACATTGAAGCCAATGATGATGGCGTTGGAGGCATCGGCCAGATCCACATCGGACTTGCTGATGGCGCCGACACCAGCGTGGATGACACGGACGCGCACCTCTTCGTTGGAGATCTTCTCCAGACTCTGCTTCACAGCCTCGGCAGAGCCCCTGCACGTCGGCCTTGACCACGATGGCCAGTTCCTTCATGTCGTTCTGTGCCATCTGGCTGAACAGGTTATCCAGCGTGACCTTCTGGAAGGAGGAGAACTGCTTTTCCTTGGCGGCAGCGATGCGCTGCTCGGCCAGTTCACGGGCCAGACGCTCGTCCTCAACAGCCTCGAACAGGTCGCCTGCCTCGGGCACTACGCGGTCAGGCCGGTGATCTCCACAGGGGGTAGAGGGGCCGGCATCGCTCAGCAACTGGCCCTTGTCGCTGCGCATAGTGCGCACGCGGCCCACAGCGGTACCGGCAATGATGACATCACCGGCAGTGCAGGGTGCCATTCTGCACCAGAATGGTGGCAATGGGGCCCTGGCCCTTGTCCAGACGAGTCTCGACAACCAGCACCCTTGGCGCGGCGGTTGGGGTTGCCTTCAGCTCCATGACCTCAGCTTCCAGCGCGATGCGCTCCAGCAGGTCGTTGATGCCCATGCCGGTCAGGGCGAGACACCGGGATGCAGGCCACATCGCCGCCCCAGTCCTCGGTGATGATGCCGTACTTGGTCAGGCCTTCCATCACGCGCTCGGGGTTTGCGGTGGGCTTATCCATCTTGTTCATGGCCACGATAAGCTTGACGTTGGCGGCCTTGGCGTGGTTGATGGACTCGACCGTCTGGGGCATGATGCCGTCATCGGCAGCAACGACCAGAACGGCAATATCGGTCATGTTGGCGCCGCGGGCACGCATGGAGGTGAATGCCTCGTGGCCCGGCGTGTCGAGGAAGGTGATCAGGCTGTCGTTGACCTTGACCTGATAAGCGCCGATGGCCTGAGTGATGCCGCCAGCCTCGCCCGCGGTGACATTGGTCTTGCGGATAGCGTCCAGGATACTGGTCTTGCCGTGGTCAACGTGACCCATGACACAGACGACCGGGGGACGGTTGACGAGATCTTCCTGTGCATCCTCCTCCTGGGTGAACAGGCGCTCTTCGATGGTGACGTGGACTTCGTGCTCGACCTTGGCGTGGAACTCCTCCGCCAGCAGAGAAGCGGTATCGAAATCGATCACGTCGTTGATGGCGTGCATCTCACCCATCTGCATGAACTTGGCAATGACCTTGCCGGCCTGCTGCTTCAGGCGGGCAGCCAGCTCGCCCACGGTGATCTCGTCGGGGATCATCACCTTCAGCTGTGCGCTGCGGGCCTTTTCCAGCTGGATGCGCTGCAGGCGCTCGAACTCGGTCTCGCGCTTACCCTTCTGGAACTGCTGGCGCTGGCGCTGACCGCGCTGGGTGAACTTTTGCTTGTTGCCCTGCGGGTCGGCTTGCGGCGGTTCTCGGTGTTCTTGGTGGAAGCCAGATCATCGTAACGGGCATCGAAGCGGTCCACGTTCATATCCACAGTGCGGGTATCCACGGTGACCTGATTGTCCTCGCGGCGGACGGAGACGGACTGAGCCGGGGCAGCAGAGGCCTTAGCACCGGTCTCGCGAGCCAGCTCGCTCAGGGAGACGGTCTTTTCCTCGCGCTTCTTGTGCTGCTCGTTCTTCTTCTCGTTATGCTTCTTGCCGTTCTTATCCTGCTGGGCAGGCCTGTTCTGCCTTTTGGCGGCAGGCTGCTCCGGGCTTTTTCCGCCTTGGGCTTTTCCGGGCTTTTCTCTCGCCTTCTTTTCCGCCTTCTTCTCCCGGCCTTCTTCTCAGCGAACTTTCGGCTCTTCCTTTGCGGCCTTGGCGCTGTTCAGGTAATTCGTCCAGATTTGCCACGCTGTCTATCCTTGCTGAACTTTTCCAGCAGGTAGTTCAGCTCGTTCTCCTCCAGATTGGAGCTGTTCTTCTTGCCGGTGCTGCCCATGGCGTTCAGCTCGTCGAGGACCTTCTTGGCAGAGATGCTCAGGTCCTTTGCAAAATCGCTCACTTTATATTTTACGGTCATTCGGTCATATCCTCCTCATTTTTGATTGCTCCGCAGTCCGACAGGCGGTCAAAGCAGAGCTTTGCGAGGTTGCGGTCAGTCACCGCGTAAACAGCCACAGGCTTGCGGCTGATATCGGCCAGCTTATCCTGCGTCAGCGGCATGGTGATCACGTCCACCAGATCGCCCACAGAATAGTTCAGGCGCTGCACGGTCTTGGCGCTGGCATCGGATGCGGTCATCACCAGCCATGCCTTTGCTCTTTGACGCAGGCATCTTCTCCACGGCATCAAAGCCCATGGTCAGCGCGCCCGCCTTGCGGCACAGGCTCACGCCTGATACAGCGCCTCCTCCGGCGGCAGCTTGGGCTTTGCGGGGGTGTTATTCTTTTTTGCCATTTGGCTGCTGCCTCCTTTGCAGCAGCGGCCAGCTGTACAGCCAGAGCGTCGTATACCTCGGCGGGAACCGGCTGCTCAAAAGCAGCGTTCCAGCGCCTTTTTCTTTTGCCTTGGCCAGGCAGGCCGGATTCGGGCAGAGGTATCCGCGCCGCGGCCCGGCTTTTTGCCCACCAGATCAATGCTGATCTCCCGCTGGGTGCGCGCACCACGCGCACCAGCTCCTTTTTGGGGCGGCTGGTCATGCAGCCGATGCACTGGCGGGCAGGGATCTTTTTGTGCCATCCGGTTTCCCTCCTTTGGCATGCGGCGCCGGAATTACTCGGTGTCGGCCTCGGTCTTCCTTCTTCTTCGGCTCTCGTCCTCGCCGTAGTAGCCGCTCTCGGGGCGGATGTCGATGTTGTAGCCGGTCAGGCGGGCGCACAGGCGGGCGTTCTGACCCTTGTTGCCAATGGCCAAGCTCAGCTGCTGGTCGGGCACGGTGACGCGGCAGGAGCGGGTCTCGCCGGGCAGCAGCTCGACCTTGAGGACCTTAGCGGGGCTGAGAGCAGCGGAGATGAACTCGGAGATGTCCTCACTCCACTTCACGATGTCGATCTTCTCGCCGCCCAGCTTCTCCACGACAGCAGCCACACGGTCACCGTGCTCGCCGATGCAGGCAGAGACGGGATTGACATTGGCATCCTTGGACCAGACAGCCATCTTGGTGCGGGCGCCGGCCTCGCGGCTGATGGCCTTTGACCTCGACGGTGCCGTCGTAAATTTCAGGCACTTCCAGCTCGAACAGGCGCTTGACGAGGCCGGGGTGGGTGCGACTGATCATGACGCGGGGGCCGCGCTCGCTTGCCATGACATCCTTGATGTAGACCTGCACCAGCTGGCCCTCGTAGAAGTCCTCGCCGGGCACCTGCTCGGAGCGGGGCAGAACAGCCTCGCCGCCCTTGCCCAGATCCAGCGCAACGATGCCCTTCTCCGTATCCACGCGGGTGACGGTAGCCTGTACAATGTCGTGGGCACGGGACTGGATCTCGCTCAGCTGCTGGCTGCGCTCAGCCTCACGGATGCCCTGACGGATGACGTGCTTTGCGGTCTGGGCTGCGATGCGGCCGAAGTCCTTGGTCTTGAGGGGGGTCACGATGCGGTCGCCCACTTCGTAGCTCTTGCGGGATGTTCTGTGCCTCGGTAATGCCGATCTCAGAGTGTGCTCGTCGTACCAGTCCTCGTCGGCCACGACGTCCTGGATCAGGGCCACGTCAAAGCGGCCGGTGTCGGGGTCGATATCCACCTTGACGTGGTCGTCCTCGACCTCATAGTTCTTCTTGACGGCAATGATGATAGCCGCCTTGATCTTTTCGATCAGGTACTCTGCGGTAATGCCGCGCTCAGGTGCTCCAGCATGGAGAGCTTCAAAAAAGTCCTTATTCGCTGCTGCCATTTTTTCGGGTTCCTCCTGTAATTTTCTCTTTATCTCGGTGTTAGTCAAACAGGTCTTCATCGTCGCACAGGTTCACGCTGGATGCGGCGTTCACCTCAAAAGGCCACGGGGCCCGTTGTCGGTGTTCCAGGGTCACGGTGGTGCCCCTCGCGGCCGGTCAGGATGCCGGCCAGCTCGCGCACGCCGTCAGCGTTGGGGCGGATGAGCTTTTGCCCGCACTTTCTGGCCCCTTGAGCGCCTCGTAGTGCTCCGGGCGGGTCAGCTTGCGGCCAAGGCCGGGGCTGCCTACTTCCAGATAGTAGCTCTGGTCGATGGGGTCGGCCTCATCGAGAATGGGGTCCAGTGCGTGGGAAACATCTGCGCAGGTATCGGTGTCCATGGTGCCGTCCTTGTCGATCAGGACGCGAAGATACCAGTCCGGACCTTCTTTCTCAAACACAACATCCCACAGGCGCAGCCCCATGCCCTCCACGGTGGGGCGGACAAGTGCTTCGACTCTCTGGGCGGTGTTGCCGCCAGACTGCTTCGCCATAAAAAACCTCCTGACAAACAAGAAACGCGGACCTTGCGGCCCACGTTTCAGGTTAAAATATATCGTACTATTAGAATATAGCATACATCCCGCGATTTATGCAAGCATTTTTCGCAATTTTTTTGCGCCCCTTTGGGGCTTTTTACAGCACCCAGACGCCGTCCTGGAACAGCTGCACGGTGCGGCCGTCGCGGCACTTGCCGGTGATCTGGCTGTCCTCGGCACCGATCATCACATCCTCATGGAGGGGGGACTGATTCATGCCGGGTCAGCAGCTCTTCCTTCGTCAGCGCCGTGCCGCCCACGGTGGTGCCGGGGTACCCGGCGCCGAAAGCAATGTGGCAGGCGGCGTTTTCGTCAAACAGCGTGCTGTAGAACAGCTTGCCGCTCCGGTTGATGGGGCTGGAAGCGGGCACCAGCGCCACCTCGCCGATGCTGGCGGGCACCGTCGGTGTCCAGCAGCTGGCCCAGCAGGTCCAGCCTTCCTCGGCGGCACCGTGCTCCACCACCTTGCCATCTTTGAACGTCACATGGAAGCCCTTGATGAGCTGGCCGTTTGAACACATAGGGCTTTGTGCCGTAGACCACGCCCTCTACCCCACCCTTGTGGGGCGCAGTGAACGCTTCCTCCTCGGGGGGATGTTGGGCAGGAAGAACACGCCCTTCTCGTTTTTGCTGCCGGCGCTTTCCCCAGCGGCCTGATCCGGCCAGACCCACGGTCAGGTCGGTGCCGTTGGCGCTTTCAAAATGCACGCTTTCAAGATCCAGGGCGTTCATTTTGTCCCCAGCAGAGTCTGAGGCGGTCCAGATGCTTCCTGCCACTCGCCCACCGGGTCACCGCCGGTGACCCGGCAGACATCAAAGATCAGCTTCCACAGCGCCTCGATGGCGGCATCGGTGTCCAGCTCCGGGAACATCTTCTTTTTTGCCCACGGGCGCGGGCATGGCGGCGATGGACCACTGTACCCTGTCGTTCATGGTGTACTCCCGCCACGGCTTCCATAAAAGCTGCGGTTCGCGCGGCATTCACCCGGCTGATCTTGGCACCGTCCAGCCGGCAAACAGTTCCGGGTCGTCCGCGATGAGATGCAGCACGCACGCCGCCCTCGCTTTCGGCGTAGTCGAGATAACGGCGCAGCTGATAAGACTTGAAGTCGGTCAGGGCTTCCTCGCTGCCCAGCTCCATGCGGGTGCGGGCCACAGCGTCATCCTCCAGTTCACCTGCACATCCCGGGCACCGGCCTCAAAGGCGCTGCGCACGCACAGCCGGCCAGCGGGGCGCCCTCCAGCGGGCAGTTGATGATGAGGGTCTGTCCGGCTGCGGGTTGACCCCACCCGGACGATGAAATCGGCGTATTTTTTTCAGCAGTTCGTCCAAAATTTTCCACGGTAGAACCTCCTGCGGTGTAAAAAATCATGTTTTTCTGTTTTTCAGTATACCCGGTACAAAAGCCGTTCTGTCCAGGATAAAGAAAAAACAGACACCTCCGCCGTTGAAAAAGCAGGAAACGTCTGTTATACTGTCTCTTGAGAGTGCTGTCTACATACGGCAGGCGGTCTGCACCTTTCCGGCCTTACGTCGGGAAGGCGAGCATTTTTTGTCGTACCCCGACGCGCTTTGCAGCGAAGGGGTGATGCTTCATGACGCTTTTAGAAACTCTGGCTCTGCTCACATTGCTTGCAACCGTGAGCTTTGGCATTTTCGATATCGCGTGGAAGATCTTCAACAACAAAAATGACCGCCCTCAGCGTCCAAACCTGAGCGGTCATCTTTGATTATCGCGCCGGAAAGGTACTGACCGTTTGCCGGGCAGCATTCTCTTTATATACTATACCACAGCCCCGCCGAAATTGCAACGGCGGGGCTGTTTTTTATCGACTGAAAGCGAAATTTTCTCAGAACTCGATCTTGCTCTCGATATAAGCTTTCAGCTCGGAGATGGGCATACGCACCTGCTCCATGGTGTCGCGGTCACGGACGGTGACGCAGTTGTCGGCGGCAATGCCCTTGGCCTCGTCACCGACGGTGTCGAAGTCCACGGTGATGCAGTAGGGAGTGCCGACCTCGTCCTGACGGCGGTAACGCTTGCCGATGGAACCGGTGTCGTCGTAATCCACCATGAAGTACTTGCTCAGCTCGTTGCGGATTTCCATGGCCTTCTCGCCCAGCTTCTTGCTCAAGGGCAACACGGCGCCTTGTAGGGAGCCAGAGCCGGATGCAGATGCAGCACGGTGCGGATATCCTCTTTGCCCCTTGCTGCGTCGGTCAGGTGCTCCTCGTCGTATGCTTCGCACAGGAAGGCCAGAGCCACACGGTCACAGCCCAGAGACGGCTCAATGACGTAGGGAATGTAGTGCTCGTTGGTCTCGCTGTCGAAGTACTCCAGACTCTTGCCGGAAGCCTCCCTGATGGCGGGTCAGGTCGTAAGTTGGTACGAGTCTGCGATGCCCCACAGCTCACCCCAGTCGGTGAACGGGAAGGCATATTCGATATCGGTGGTAGCGCGGCTGTAGAAGGCCAGCTCTGCAGGCTCGTGGTCACGCAGGCGCAGGTGCTCCTTCTTGATGCCCAGGCTCAGCAGCCAGTTCTCGCAATAGTCCTTCCAGTAGGCAAACCAGTCGAGGTCGGTGCCGGGCTTGCAGAAGAACTCGCACTCCATCTGCTCGAACTCACGGGTGCGGAAGGTGAAGTTGCCCGGGGTGATCTCGTTGCGGAAGGCCTTGCCCACCTGGCACACGCCGAAGGGCAGCTTGCGGCGGGTGGTGCGCTGGATGTTGGCAAAGTTGACAAAGATGCCCTGCGCAGTCTCGGGACGCAGATAGCAGGTGGAGGAGCTATCCTCGGTAACGCCGATGGCAGTCTTGAACATCAGGTTGAACTTACGGATGGGGGTAAAGTCGTGCTTGCCGCACACGGGGCAGACGATGTCCTCGTGGTCGGCGATGAACGCGTCCATCTCGTCAAAGCTCATGGCGTCCACGTTCACCTCGGGGTGCTCCTCCCCGATGAGCTTGTCGGCGCGGTGGCGGGCCTTGCAGGCACGGCAGTCCAGCAGCGGGTCGGAGAAGCCGGCGACGTGGCCGGTGGTGATCCAAGTCTGGGGGTTCATGATGATGGCCGCATCCAGACCAACGTTGTAGGGGCTCTCCTGCACGAACTTCTTCAGCCAGGCCTTCTTGACGTTGTTCTTGAACTCGACGCCCAGCGGGCCGTAATCCCAGCTGTTGGCAAGGCCGCCGTAGATCTCAGAGCCGGGGAAAACATAGCCCCGGTTCTTGCAGAGATTGACGATCATATCAAGGGTCTTTTTCGCTCTGTTCCATTGTAATACATCCTTTTCCGTCCGCGGCTGGCTTGCCGTGTCGTATCGTGTTGTGTTCCGACGGCTTTCCCGACCGCCGGGCGTGCTTTTCTTAAAAGCAGAGTATCTTTACTTTATCATGTTTTGCGCCGCTTGCAAGCCCTAAACCGGCGGAAACTTTGGGGAACAGACCGGTTTTTTGCACGTTATTTATGGTATTTCATCCCTGCATTGATGGTGCAGGCACGGTAGATCTGTTCCGTGAGCACAAGGCGGGCCAGCTGGTGAGGCATGGTGATGCGTCCCATGCTGAACTTGAGTGCAGCGGCCTTTTTTCACCTCATCGGACAGGCCGTGGGACGAGCCGATCACAAAGGCCACATCCCCTGCCCGCTGTTTGCGCGGTCGGCCAGGAACTGCGCCAGCTCGTCGGAAGAGATCTGTCTGCCCTCAATGCACATGGCCACGATGGCAGCACCCTTGCGGACGTTGGAGAGGATGGCCTTGCCCTCCTTGTCCAGCGCCTTTTTTACCACGGCATCCGAGGCGTTCTTCTCCTCGATCTTCTCTTCCGGCAGTTCAATGCGATCCGGAACGACGCGAATGCGGCAAGGCGCTTCTGGTACTCGGCCACGCCCTCGGCGAAATATTTTGCATTCAGCTTGCCCACACAGATCAGGTCGATGTTTTGCATTGCAGTTTCCTCTTTTATATAAAACGATTTAAAATTGTCTCCGCTACTCTTGAACTCCCTCAGTCAGCTACGCTGCCAGCTCCCTCGAAGAGGGAGCCTCTGGCGAAAACCAGATACTTTGCAATTCAAGCAGAAAGCTTTCCCGCCATGCCAAAGGCCCCATCCTAGAGGGGGCTGTCGAGCGAATGCGAGACTGGGGGAGTTTTTTTTACAGCAGGCTCATCTGCTCGCCCTCGTCCTCGGCGCGGGCAGCGCACCGGTGGCGGGCAGGCTGCGCACCCGGTAGCGGTGGGGGTTCGCCAGTTCCAGCGTGTCCGCCGACACCACCGAAGCGATGGTCTGGTTCTTTTTCAGGGTGACCACCGCCACGCCCTGACTGTCGCGGGTGGCCTTTGCGGCGATCTGCGCCGTGCCGACCAGCAGCATCCGGCCCGCGCTGGTGCGGATGGCCAGCTCCGTGTCCTCGGGCAGGAAAGAGCATCTTCGCCAGCGGCTCCTTGTCGCAGTAGGCCTTCAGCAGCTTGCGGCGGTTCTGCTTGGTGGCGTAGGAGCTGAGCGGGATCTTTGCGCACTTGCCGCTGGCAAAAGAAGAAGAGCATAAAGCCGCTGTAGTCGGAGGTGATGACCATGTCGAGGATGTTCTCGCCCTCGTCCATGCCCAGACGGCCCGGGATGAAAATGCCCATCTGGGCCACCTTACCGTCCTCCAGCTCTGCCAGACGCACCTTGTACACCTGCTGGCGGTCGGTAAAGAACAGCGCTTCTACGTTGTTGCGGGTCTCGATCTGCTGCACGATCTCGTCGCCTTCTTTCAGCTTATGGGCACCGGCGGTGCGCAGACCCTGCGGCAGGGATCTTTTTTTGAAGTAGCCCTCGCGGGTAAAGAACACCGTCACGGGGTAATCCGGCGCTTCTTCCTCCTCGGAGCCGTTCTTCATCCTCAGGCAGATCGTACAGGGATCTCGCTGCGGCGGGGCTGACCGTACTTCTTGGCAACATCGTTCAGCTCATTGATGATGATGCGGCGGGATGCGGGCGGGCTTTGCAAGGATATCGTTCAGGTCGGCAATGTCCTTCTCCAGCTGTTCAATCTCGCTGGTGCGCTTGAGGATATATTCCCGGTTCAAATGACGCAGCTTGATCTCGGCCACATAGTCGGCCTGCACTTCATCGATGCCAAAACCGATCATCAGGTTGGGCACCACTTCGGTCTCTTTCCTCGGTGGTGCGGATAATTTTGATTGCCTTGTCAATGTCCAGCAGGATGGCAGCAAGACCCTTGAGCAGATGCAGGCGCTTTTCCCTGCCGTGCAGGTCGTAGTAGGTGCGGCGGCGCACGCACTCCACACGGAAGGCCGTCCACTCCTTGAGAATTTCGCGCACGCCCATCACGCGGGGCTGGCCGGACACCAGAATATTGAAGTTCGCGCTGAAGCTGTCTTCCAGAGGGGTAGCCTTAAACAGCTTTGCCCATCAGCTTATCGGCATCCACGCCGCGCTTGAGGTCCAGGTGTCAGCTTCAGGCCGTTCAGATCGGTCTCGTCACGCATGTCGCTGATTTCCTTGACCTTACCGGCGCTTGACCAGCTCCGCGATCTTATCCATGATGGCCTCCACCGTTGTGGTGGGCGGGATCTGGGACCTCGGTCATGTTTTCGCCGGGTACCACGTTGTAGCGGGCGCGTACCTTCACGCTGCCGCGGCCGTTCTCGTAAATTTCACGCATCTGCGCTTCATCGTACAAAATCTGACCGCCGCCCACGAAGTCCGGGGCGGGCATGGTGGTGGAGATGTCGTGGTGCTCGTCCTTCATCAGGGCCACGGTAGTGGCGCACAGCTCTGCCAGATTGAAGGAGCAGATATTGCTGGCCATGCCGACGGCGATGCCCAGCGTGTTGTTTGCCAGAATGGTGGGGAATGTCACCGGCAGCAGGGGTAGGCTCGGTGGTGGTGCTGTCGTAGTTGTCCACAAAGTCCACGGTGTCCTTGTCGATGTCCTGGAACAGCTCCTCGCACACACCCTCGAGCTTTGCCTCCGTGTAACGGGCAGCAGCGCAGGACATATCCCGGCTGTAGGCCTTGCCGAAGTTGCCCTTGCTGTCCACAAAGGGCACCAGCAGGCTCTCGTTGCCGCGGCCCATGCGCACCATGGTGTCGTAGATGGCGGCATCGCCATGGGGTTCAGGTGCATGGTGCTGCCCACGATGTTGGCCGACTTGGTGCGTGCGCCCTTGAGCAGGCCATCTCGTACATGGTGTACAGCAGCTTGCGGTGCGCCGGTTTGAAGCCGTCGATCTCCGGCAGCGCGCGGCTGACGATAACGCTCATGGCGTAGGGCATATAGTTGGTTTCCAGCGTGCGGGTGATGGGGTCCTCCAGCACACTGCCAGCATTTAAAATTTCAACACCGTCGCCCAACTGCGGGCGCACC
>VOFK01000458.1_pt1 | contig 11632 bp, 17 predicted proteins | sample 5384121 | NCBI WGS metagenome assembly VOFK01 (sample SAMN12384730, study PRJNA508395) | human gut metagenome | isolation source: healthy gut J | host: Homo sapiens | reverse complement strand
TGTTATTGTATTGCGCGAGCGCGTGTCGAAGCGCAGCCGCGCCATGATCTCTCTGCCATTTCGCGGAAGCGGCGGTGTGTCCGTAAAAGTGTCCGATGCCGTTCGCATCCTGTGTAAAGCATTTTGGCTTGCCAAGATCGTGCAGGAGCATCGTCCAGCGCAACACCCGCGTCGGCGGCGCCGCGCCGACCGCGCGCGCCGTGTGCTCCCACACATCGTAGCAATGGTGCGGATTGCGCTGGTCGAAGCCCACACAGGGCAGGATCTCCGGCAGCACCACGCCGAGGATATCCGGGTACTCCAGCAGCACCGCCGCGGCGTGCTCCCCGCACAACAGCTTATTCAGCTCCGCATACACACGCTCGTGCGCGATGGCGCGCAGGCCGTCCCTCCGTTCCCGCGCGGCGCGCGCCGTGTTTTCCTCGACCGAAAAGCCCAGCACGGACGCGAAGCGCAGCAGGCGCAGGATGCGGAGCGCATCCTCACCGAAGCGCCGCGCCGGGTCGCCCACACAGCGCAGGACGCCGGCTCTCAGGTCCTGCCTGCCCGCCGAAGGGATCGACGAGCCGTCCGTCCGCCGAAAGCGCGATGGCGTTCACTGTAAAATCGCGGCGGGCAAGGTCCTCTTCGATGCTGCTTGTAAAGCGCACGCTCTCGGGGTGACGGCTATCGCGGTAGGCTCCGTCGCAGCGCTCGGTCGTGTGCTCGACGGCAAACCCGCCGCGCACGAGCGTCACCGTTCCGTGCATCAGCCCGGTCGGGTGCGCGTCCGCGCCGAAGAGGGCCATGACCTCCTCCGGCCGCGCATCGCTCGTCATGTCGTAGTCGTCCGGCTCCGCGCCGCGCAACAGGTCGCGCACGCAGCCGCCAACGAGATAGGGCGCATGGCCGCTTTCGCGCAGCAGCGCCAGCATTTCCCGCACCGGCTGCGGGGCCCTTTCCATCATGCGCCCACCTCCCTGAAAAATCGGTCAAAAACCGGCGAAAAAATTTTTTCGCCGCTCAAAAATCAGCATTGTACTTTACGCCGGTTCGTATTATACTATATGGGATAAAATTTTGCAATTCACTTCCGCGCCGATTTCGGCAAATGCCGAAGGCTGTCGGAATGTGTGCTTTTGGGAAGGAAAACGCTATGGATATCAATTCCTATCTCGTACCCGGCAAGCGGGTGCACCTCGCCGGCATCGGCGGCGTGTCGATGAGCCCTCTCGCCGAGGTCCTGCATTCCATGGGACTCTCCGTGCAGGGCAGCGACATGAACGACTCCCCCGCCGTGGAGCACCTGCGCGCGCTGGGCATTCCCGTGGCCATCGGCCACGCGGCGGACAATCTCGGCGATGCCGATTTTGTCGTCCGCACCGCCGCCATCCACGACGACAATCCCGAGATCTCCGGCGCGGTCGCACGCGGCATCCCGGTCTTTGAGCGTGCGCAGGCGTGGGGCGCGATCATGCACGGCTACCGCAACGCGCTGTGCATCTCCGGCACGCACGGCAAAACGACCACCACCAGCATGGCGACGCACATTTTCATGGCGGCGGACACCGACCCGACCGTGATGATCGGCGGTACACTGCCGCTGCTCCACTCCGGCTACCGCGTCGGCCACGGCGACACCATCATCGCCGAGCTGCGAATACTGCAACTCGTTTCTGAGCTTCTTCCCCACCGTCGCGGTCATTCTCAACGTTGAGGCCGACCATCTGGACTTTTTTTCAAGGACCTGCACGACGTTGAGCACTCCTTCCGCCGCTTCGCAGAGCTCGTTCCCGCCGACGGCCATGTGGTCGCTAACTGGGACGACGCCGGCGTGCGCGAGACGCTCGAGGGCTACACCGGCTCGCTCTTCAGGTTCAGCGAGCGCGGCGCGGACGCGCACTGCCACGCGGAAAACCTTGTCTACACCAACGGCCTGCCCTCGTTCGACGTCATCTGCATGGGGCAAAAATATGCCCACGTCGCCTTCGAGGTCGGCGGCGAGCACAATGTGATGAACGCGCTCGCCGCGGCGAGCGCTGCCTACGTCCTCGGCATCCGCGGCGAAGCCGTGGAGCGCGGCCTTGCCACCTTCACCGGCGCGGGCCGCCGCTTCGAGAAAAAAGGGCAGCTATCACGGCGCGGACGTTTACGACGACTACGCCCACCATCCCGGCGAGCTGCACGCCCTGCTGACGATGGCGAAGGCGCTGCCCTTACCGGCGCATCGTCTGCGCCTTCCAGCCGCACACCTACACGCGCACAAAGGCGCTCTTTGAGGAGTTCGTGCGGGAGCTCAAGCTCCCCGACGTGCTCATTCTCGCGGAAATTTACGCCGCGCGCGAGCAGAACGACATCGGCATTTCGTCCAACGACCTTGCCAGGCGCATCCCCGGTGCGATCTACTGTCCCACGCTTGATAAAGTCACGGAGGCGCTGCGCGCCGCCGCGCAGCCCGGCGACTTGATCATTACCGTCGGCGCGGGCGACATTTACAAGGCCGGCGAAAAGCTGCTGCGTGAGAACTAACGAGACAGAAAGAAGGCTTCCTCATGTACCTCTCCCCCGTCTACACGGCTGCTCCCGCCGTTGCCGACGAACGCGTCGGCACGGTCTTTGCCGCGCTCGACTCCCTCGGTATCCCCTACATCCGCTTTGAGCACGACGCCACCGCCACGATGGAGGACTGCGCCGCCGTTGGCGAAGCGCTGGAGGGCACCATCTGCAAGAACCTCTTTCTCTGCAACCGCCAGCAGACGGCGTTTTTATCTGCTCACCATGCCCGGCGACAAGCCGTTCCACACAAAGGATCTCTCCGCGCAGATCGGCTCGTCCCGCCTGTCCTTCGCCCCGCCGGAGAAGATGGAGGAGCTGCTCAACACGCACCCCGGCTCCGCCTCGGTGATGGGGCTGCTGTTCGACACGGAGCATCGGGTGCAGCTCGTGATGGACTCGCGACGTGTACGACGCAGAGTATTTCTGCTGTCACCCCTGCGACAACCACGGCTCGCTGAAGATTAAAACGAACGACCTGCTCACAAAATTTCTTCCTCACGTCGGCCACGAGCCCATCGTCGTGGACCTGCCGAGGGAATAAACAAGCAAAAAACGTCTGCCGCCGGGCAGACGTTTTTTCTGTTATGTGATGTCTCCCAGCGTGAAGCGGCGTACCGGAGCGAGCGCGTCGTCCGTGTGTGTGCAGACGCAGGCGACGTAGCCGGGGAAGGTCTCGATGTACTCAAAGCGCTCGCCGAGCATCGTGGGCGAGGCCTCCCGCTTCATCGCGGCAAGGCCGGCGCCGCCCCACTTCGCGCGGCTCTCGCGCCGCGTCCAGCTCTCGAAGAATTCGCGCTCGGTCACAGCACCCGCAAGACGCTGCATCGTCCGCTCGCTCACGGCCGGATACGCGATATCCACGCCGATGGCCGGTCGTGGATGCCCACGGCACCGCGCCGCGCGTGTGGCTGAGGTTGAACTGCACCTCGATGCTCCGCAAACTCGGGCTTGCCATACTTATTATAGGTCAGCGCCGGCAGCTCACGCCAGCCGTAAAGAGCGTTAAGCCCGAGCCAAAGCGCCGCGTAGGCGCAGATCGGCTCAGACCGACCACGGGATCCTTCAGGTGTGCAAGGCGCTGCCGCCGCTCCGGCGGGACAAGGCGCAGCAGCCGCTCGACCTCCGCATCGGTAAAGGGGCGCTCCAGACGAATGGAAATAAGCTGTATCTGCATCGCCACGTCCCTCCCGTTTTTATCCAGTATAGCGCGGCGGTTCCATCCTGTCAAAACCGCGAAGGACACCTTTTGCGCGGTTTTTTGCACATCGCAAAAATTTTTTGCCGCAAAAAGAGGAACGGACCGATTGGCGGCGTATAAATAGAATTGTACGAGATCGTGCTATTTTGCCGGAAAGGAGAATGAGCCGTGGCGTTTCCCCAGAGCTTTCTGGACGAGCTGGTTGCCCGCAGCGACATTGTGGACGTGGTCGGCAGCTATGTGGCGCTGACGAAAAAGGGCGCGAAACTACTTCGGGCTATGCCCCTTTCACAACGAAAAGACGGGCTCGTTCTCCGTCTCGCCGGACAAGCAGATCTACCACTGCTTCGGCTGCAAGAAGGGCGGCGGCGTCATCAGCTTCATCATGGAGGAGGAGAACCTGTCCTTCCCCGACGCGGTGCGTTTTCTTGCCAAGCGCGCGAATCTGCCCGTTCCCGAGGAGGAGCAGGGCGAGGGCAGCCGCCTGCGCGCGCGGCTTTTGGAGCTCAACCGCGACGCGGCACGCTTCTACTACGAGCTGCTGCACGATAAGCGCGGCGAGGCCTGTGCGGAATACCTGAACCAGCGGCGGATCACGCGCAGGACGGCGGTCAACTTCGGGCTCGGCGCAAGCGCCGATGAGTGGGACGGCCTGCTCACGGCGATGGCCAGAAAGGGCTACTCCAAAGCCGAGCTGCTCGCCGCGGGACTGGTCGTGCAGGGCAAGGGCGGCAGCGTGTACGACAAATTCCGCAAGCGTCTTATTTTCCCCGTCATCGACGTACGCGGCGACGTGGTCGCCTTCGGCGGGCGCATCGTGGATAAAAACGACCCGGGCGCAAAATATATGAACTCGCCCGAGACCATCATTTACAGCAAGCGCCGCGTGCTCTACGGGCTGAACCTCGCCAAGAAGAGCAAGCGGGAGAACATCATCCTTGTCGAGGGCAACATCGACGTGGTGATGCTCCATCAGGCGGGCTTCGACAACGCCTGCGCCTCGATGGGCACGGCGCTCACGACCGAGCAGATCCGCCTGCTCTCGCGCTACACGAAGGAGCTCATTCTCTGCTACGACAACGACAACGCCGGACGCATCGCCACGCAGAAGGCGCTGGAGCTGCTCAACGACACCGATTTTTCCGTGCGCGTGCTCGAGCTTCCCAACCGCATCGTGGACGGGCAGCCGGTCAAGCAGGACGCGGACGACTTTATCAAGAATCAGGGGCCCGACGCCTTCGAGCGGCTGCTCAGCGGCAGCGAAACGGGCATGGACTTCCGCATGGCGCGGCTTGCGGCGGGCTTTGACCTCACGAGCGACCAGGGCCGCATCGACTACGCTGCCGCAGCGGCAGATCTCCCTTGCGGAGCTGCCGAAACGCGGTGGAGCGTGAAATTACACCACCCGCGCCGCGGCGTCCGCAGGCATCTCGCCCGACGCCCTCAAGCTGGAGGTGCAGCGCAGCATCAAGCGCCGCGGCTACCGCCAGCGGCGGGAGCAGGAAAAGCGCGACCTCAACGTCGCCGCGCAGGTCCAGCCGAAGGAGCGCGCCATCCGCTACGACAATCTCCGCTCCGCCATGGCGGAGGAGGGCGTGCTGCGGCTCCTCTGCACGGACGACAGCGTGTTCGGCGATGCGCCGCCGCTGCGGGAGGAGGAATTTTCCTCTCCCCTGCTCGGACGCCTTTTCGCGCGGCTGTGGCAGCAGCGGCAGGGAGTCGGGCCGCATTTCTCTCCCCCTCTCGCCGAGAGCTTTTACGCCCGACGAGGTCAGCCACCTTCTCCACCATCGTGCAGAAGCCGGAAGTCGCTGAAAAACGCGCCGCAGGCCCTGCGCGACTACATCCGCATCATTCAGGAAGAATACCAAAAGCGCCGCGGCGCGGGGCTCGATCCCCTGCTGCCGCCACCGAAAAAATACAAAGCCCAACTGGGTCACGGAGGAAAGCAACATGGATAAGGAACTCACCATTCAGGATCTCGAAGCGCAGGCCGACGCCCTGCTCGCCGCAGCCGACGAGATGGAGGGGCTGCTGCCCGCGGACACGGGCAAGAGCAAGCGCAAGAAGGCCGAGGACGAGGCCCCCGAGAAGAAGGCCCCCAAGCCGCTGGACGAAAAAGGTCCTCGCCGGACTGCCCGCCGCCGAGCAGCTGCAAAAGAGCGAAAAGCTCCGCGACCTCTTTGCCAAGGGCAAGCAGAAGGGCAAGCTCGACTCCGATGAGATCACCGAGGTCCTCGACGAGCTCGACCTCGACGACGACGGACGCGCGAGCGCGTCTACAACTCGCTCGACGCTCTCGGTGTCGACTACATCAGCGGCGTCATCGAGCCGGACGATCTGGACGAGCCGCCGCTGGAGGCCATCGCCGAGATCGAGGAGGAGGAGCTGGTCGACCCCAATGATCTGGTGGACAGCTTCTCCAGCGACGACCCGGTGCGTATGTACCTCAAGGAAGATCGGCAAGGTGCCGCTGCTCTCCGCCGACGAGGAGATCGCGCTCGCGACCAGGATGAACGCAAAAGAACGACGCCGAGGCGCGCATCAAGGCCGCCGAGGTCCGGCGAGACCATTCCCGAGGAGGAAATGGCCGCGCTCAAAAAGACAATCAAGGACGGTGAAAAAGGCCAAGCAGAAGCTCGCCGAGGCGAACCTGCGTCTGGTCGTCTCCATCGCCAAGCGCTATGTCGGCCGCGGGATGCTCTTCCTCGACCTCATTCAGGAGGGCAACCTCGGCCTCATCAAGGCGGTCGAGAAGTTCGACTACACGAAGGGCTTCAAGTTCTCCACCTACGCCACCTGGTGGATCCGCCAGGCCATCACGCGCGCGATCGCGGATCAGGCGCGCACGATCCGCATCCCGGTGCACATGGTCGAGACGATCAACAAGGTCATCCGCGTCTCCCGTCAGCTGCTCCAGTCCCTCGGCCACGACCCCCTCGCCGGAGGAGATCTCCGCCGAGATGGGGATGCCCGTGGACAGGGTGCGCGAGATTTTGAAGATCGCACAGGAGCCCGTCTCCCTCGAAACGCCCATCGGCGAGGAGGAGGACAGCCATCTCGGCGACTTCATTCCCGACGAGGGCGCGAGCGAGCCGAGCGAGGCCGCGTCCTTCACGCTGCTGCAGGAGCAGCTCGTGGACGTGCTCTCCACCCTCACCCCGCGCGAGGAGAAGGTCCTGAAGCTCCGCTTCGGCATCGAGGACGGCCGTCCCCGCACGCTCGAGGAGGTCGGCAAGGAGTTCAACGTCACACGCGAACGTATCCGCCAGATCGAGGCAAAGGCACTGCGCAAGCTGCGCCATCCCAGCCGCAGCAAGAAGCTCAAGGACTTCCTGAATTAAGAAACCGAATCAAACAGCGAAAAAATACCGTCGGGGAGCGATCCCCGACGGTATTTTCTTTCCCCTGCCCGCGTGCTCCGCGGGCTTTATCCGACCGATCCGCCGATGGCAAGACACAGCAGAACGGCCGCAGTCAGCATAAGGACCGGCAGCTTGCGCCGAAGCCTTTTGCGCGCGCTGTCCATTGCCGCTTCCTTACTTCGCCAGCGCTCTGCCGAGCTCGCGGCAGGCCTCGAGCGCCGCATCGTCGGGCGCGTCGCAGCAGGTGACGCTCTCGCACACGAGGTTCAGTCCCGCGTCGCCGCAGTCCTTCTCCCAGCTGCGCATCCACTCGCCGTCGCCCCAGCCGTAGGAGCCGAACAGCGCCGCGCGCTTGCCGCCGAGGCTGCGCTTGCACGCATCGAACATCGGCTGGAATTCCATTTCCTCCAGCACCTCGCTGCCCATGGCGGGGCAGCCGAAGGCGATGGCGTCGTAGGCGTTCAGATCACCGGGCTGTACCTTGTCGGGCGTGAGCAGCACAGCCTCCGCGCCCGCGGCGGTCATGCCCTCGGCCACAGCCTTCGCCATGGCCTCCGTATTGCCCGTACCGCTCCAGTAAACAACAGCAGTTTTCATATTCGTATGTTCCTTTCGATGATGATATAGTATCAAACTGCGACGGCAAGCTGCTCGAGCTTCGAGCCGGTCTGCCAGAGTACGCAGTAGATCTCCGTGCATTTTTTGAATTTCGCGAACAGGGCCTGCGCCTTGGCTCGTCGCCGTAGACCTTCCACAGCCCCGCGCATTTGAAGCCGTTCGCGCGGTGGTCGATGAAGCCCTTGACGTCCTCGGGCGGATAGCTGAGGAACAGCCCCACCTCGTGCGGGAACTCTCCGCTCTCGCGGAAGCGGCGGATGAGCTGCGCCACGCAGCGCGCACAGCTCTCATTGGCGTAGCCCGCCTGACGCAGCAGCTCGGACGCCAGCGCGTCCTGCAAGTCGCGCCGCAGCTCGGCGGGACGGTAGAGGTAAAGGAGCGCCTGCCCCTCCAGAAAGCGGATCGGCAGCAGGCACAGGCCCTTTCGCCATCCAGCAGCCGGTTCAGCCGCCGGATGTCGGCCAGCAGATCCTCGCGGTCCTCGCAGGGGCAGGGGAAACAAGCTCCCTGTCTTGATGCCCGCGAGCGTCGGCGCGCCCTGACGGATCAGAATTTCTTCAGACATTTGCTCTCTCCTCCTCCGGTAGTATTTCACACGACGGCTGCTTTCATTCCGCCAGTTAAACAACTCTAACCGTATGGTAAAAAGAAAGACGTCGATCCCGACCTTTTTCACATCTTATTGGTTAAGGCGCTCTAACCAATGTTCTTTTTGAAAAACCGCACCGGCGGTTTACAGCTATACCATAGCATACTCCCGCCGCCTTTGCAAGTCTTTTTTTCGCGGATGACAAAATTATTCCTGCCGGCAGGCGGAGCGGGACCGCCGCATCGGCAGTCCCGCTCCGGGCGGCTCTGTTATTTTTCGATGCGGTAGCTTTCCCTGCCGCCGTAGATGTGTACCGCGCGGGCGCGGTAGATGTCCAGAACGGCGCTCGCCAGCGCGTCGGGATCGTGGCGGGCAAAGTCTCCGGACGGCGACGCCAAGCGGCCGCTCGACCAGCTCGATGCCCATCTGCGCGATGCGCTCACGGTCGACCGTCAGCGCCTCCGCGCCCTCGGCGCGGTAGCGCTCCGCCAGCTCCGGCGGGATGGGAGAAGAATTGGCAAGGCACAGCTCCACCATATCCGCCGTACCGTGGCGCAGCAGCGCCGCCAGATGGTCGGCGGCGGTGTAGCCCTCGGTCTCGCCGTCCTGTGTCATGATGTTGCAGACATAGATCTTCTGCGCGTCGGACGCGGCGATGGCCTCCGCCACGCCGTCCACCAGCAGGTTCGGGATGATGCTCGTATACAGGCTCCCCGGCCCGAGGAGGATGAGGTCCGCCGCCGCGATGGCGTCGAGCGCATCAGGGAGCGCCTTCGGGTGCGCCGGCAGAAGCTCGACGTGGTCGATGCGGCAGTCCTGCTGCTTTTTGAAGCCGAAGATATTGCTCTCGCCGACAACGTAGGCGCCGTTTTCAAAGGTCGCCGTCAATCGCACGTCCGTCGTCGTGACGGGAATGACCGTGCCGCTGATGGCAAGCACCTGCCCCATGCTGCGCACCGCCTCGTCAAACGAGCCGGTGACGCCGTTGAGTGCCGCAAGCAGAAGATTGCCGAAGCACTGCCCGCGCAGCGTGCCGCTCTCAAAGCGATAGGTCAGGAGCTGCTGCATGACCGGCTCGGTGTTCGCGAGCGACTCCATGCAGTGGCGGATGTCGCCGGGCGGCAGCATCCCGATGTCCCGCCGCAGCATACCGCTGCCGCCGCCGTCGTCCGACACGGTGACGATGGCGGTCAGATTTTTCGTGTATTTTTTTCAGCCCGCGCAGCATGGTGGAAAGGCCCGTGCCGCCGCCGATGGCGACGATATGCGGTCCCTGCGCCCACAGCTGACGGCTCGGAAGCATCGCGCTCATACGCAGTCCTCGTTTCCGCGCCGCCCACAGCGGACCGGCGCAAAAGACTTTTCGATTTTTAAGGCAGCACCGCGCAATTCGGCAAGCCGATCCGGCGAAGCGCGCAGACGCAATTGCGCGGCGATGCCTTAAGATTATACCACTTTCTTTAAGACTGCACAAGCACCCTTGTTTTTTTCACCGCCGCGTGCTACACTCAGGGCGTATCTGTTCAGAAGTCGCAAAGAAAGGCAGATCGCTGTGCTATGACCTATTTCTGGGAAACCGTTGACACCATCGCGCCGGGCCTCGGCTGGCCGCATTTCGGCCCCTTTCATCTCGCCGTGCTCGCCGTTTTTCTTCTGCTCGGTGCCGTGCTCTGCCGCGGCTATTGCGGCATGGACACGGACAAGCGACGCCGCTGGCGGCGCACGGTCGCGCTGCTGCTCGTCGCGGACGAGCTCTTCAAGGACTTCGGCCTTCTTTACGGCGGCAATTTCAGCCTCGATTACCTGCCGCTGCACCTGTGCTCCATCAATATCTTTCTCATCGCCCTGCACGCCTGGCGGCGGCCGAAGCTGCTCGACACCTTTTTGTATTTCGTCTGCCTGCCCGCCGCCTGCGCGGCCCTGCTCTTCCCGACGTGGGCCCCGCTGCCGCCGCTCAACTTCATGGTGATCCACAGCTTCACCGTGCATTTCCTGCTCGCGCTCTATCCCCTTGCGCTGACCCTCCGCGGCGACATGGACCCAGCCGCGCGCGTTCCCGCGCTGCTTTGCCCTGCTCGCGGCGATGGCCGTGCCGATCTGGTTCTTCAACCGTGCGTTCGACACGAACTTCATGTTCCTCATGCGCGCCGGCGAGGGCAACCCGCTCAAGCTCTTTGAGCGCTTCGGCAGCCATCTGCTCGGCTACCCCGTGCTCCTCGCCGTGGTGTTCGCCGTGATGTATCTGCTCCTGCGCGTGCTGCGCCGACGCACCGCTGTGCCCGCCGGCAAATAAAGCCCTCCGCCGATCCGGCCCGTCCCGCAGGGGCGGGCCGTTTCATTTGTGAATTTTCTGTGTCATTTCATTTTCCCGCTTGACAAGAAAAATCGTTTCGGCTACAATACGCAGGTCAATAGGTCGCATACGACGTAATTTTATTTCTGAGGTGAGGAACCATGTGCAAACGATCCGTCCCCAGGGGACTGCGCTTTGCGATCCTGCAAAAAACCATACGCCGGCAGATGGATGAATACGTGCGTGAAACGGGCCTGACCGGCACGCAGGTCGGCGTGCTCGGCGAGCTTGGCCGTCTGGAGCGCGAGAGCGCGGGCGAGGTAACGCAGAAGGCGCTGGAGGCGGCGGCGCACGTCACGCATCCGACGATGACCGAGCTTCTGAAAAGCTGGAGAAAAAGGGCTTTGTCACCTGCCGCACCAGCGAAAAGGACCACCGCTGCAAAGGTCGTCTCCGCCACCGAAAGGGCGCACGAGCTGCATCATGCCATCGGTGTTTTCGACGATCGCGTGTTCACGGCGCTCTGCCGGGGGCTGAGCGAGGGCGAGGTCGCGGAATTTTTACGCATCACCGATGTGATGCTGGAAAACGCAAAAAATGAACGACGTGCGGGAGCCATTCCCGTGCGGGAGAGGATGTGATGCCGAATGATCCGACAGCTCACAAAATGTATCCGCGAATACAAAGCCCCGACGATCTGGACGCTCGTGCTCATTTTAGCCGAGGTCGCCGTCGACGTCATTATTCCCTTTGAAACCGCCAACCTCATCAACGAGGTCAAGGCCGGCGCGGAGCTCGGCGGCATCGTGCGCGTGGGTCTTGTGCTCGTGCTGCTGGCGATGATCTCGCTCGTGTGCGGCGGCGCGGCGGGCTTTACTGGCTCCAAGGCGGCGTCCGGCTTTTTGCCAAAAACGTGCGCCATGACCTCTTCACCAAGGTACAGAGCTTTTCGTTCGAGAACATTGACAAGTTTCTCTTCCGCCTCGCTCGTCACGCGCATGACCACCGACATTCAAAATGTGCAGATGGCGTAC
>VOFK01003423.1_pt1 | contig 11649 bp, 12 predicted proteins | sample 5384121 | NCBI WGS metagenome assembly VOFK01 (sample SAMN12384730, study PRJNA508395) | human gut metagenome | isolation source: healthy gut J | host: Homo sapiens | reverse complement strand
GCGCGTCGAAGGGCGATGTGCGCCTATACACATATCTCTCGGTGCGTGAGGACGGTATCGAGCTGTTTGGTTTTCGCGACGAGAGCGAGCTCGACCTATACAAAAAGCTGATATCCGTCTCGGGAGTCGGTCCGAAAATGGGCATTGCCCTTCTCTCGGCTCTGTCTCCGGAGGAGATCGCTCTTGCGGTAGGCGGCGGGGATTACAGGATGCTGACACGTGCGCAGGGTGTGTAGGCAAGCGCACGGCAGAGCGGATAATCCTCGAGCTGCGCGACAAGCTCGGAGCAATGCCTGCCGGCGGCGATGCGGAGGATATCGGAGCGGCGGCAGCGCCGCAGGATCCCGGCAAGGCGGAGGATGCGGAGAGCACGCTGCTCGTGCTCGGCTACGGCAGAGCAGAGATCGCAGTCGCGCTGCGCGGAATAGATATGCAGGCGCTGTCGCTGGAGGACATTATCAAGGCGGCACTGAAAAAGTTGATGTGACGGCTCGCCGCCGATCGGGCAGTATGCCGATCGACTGTGATAAGGGCAGCGAACGATTGTGACCGGAAGGAGGCTGCCTCGCATTGCAGAGCTTTGCGGCGGAGGCTGTCTGAACAGGCGGTAATGAACATACGGTAATGTGATATGGATCGGCAGAAATAAGGATCGATAGGGGGTAATGCGGAATGATAGAGGAAAATTTCTCGGGCGGAGCCGGATTTTTTCGATAGAGATGAGGAGGAGAGCCGTGTGCTCTCGAGAGTCGAAACTCCCGAGGACCGCGAGGCGGAGCCGACGCTCAGACCCCGCCGCTTTGAGGATTATATCGGACAGACCAAGGTCAAGGAAAACCTGAAAATATACATAGAGGCGGCAAAGCAGCGCGGCGACGCGCTCGACCATGTGCTGCTGTACGGCCCTCCCGGTCTCGGAAAGACCACGCTTGCGGGAATAATCGCCGCAGAGATGGGCTCGAATCTGCGCATAACGAGCGGCCCCGCCATAGAAAAGACCGGCGATCTTGCCGCGCTTCTGACGAGTCTCTCGGACGGCGACATTCTGTTTATCGACGAGATACACCGGCTTCAGCGCTCGGTGGAGGAGATTCTCTACCCCGCCATGGAGGACGGCTCGCTCGATATAATTATAGGCAAGGGACCCGCCGCGCGCAGCATACGCATAGATCTGCCGCACTTTACGCTCGTAGGCGCGACCACAAGGGCGGGACAGCTGTCCGCGCCGCTGCGTGACCGCTTCGGCGTTGTGCTGAAGCTCGAGCTGTACGACCCGGAGGACCTGAAAAAGATAGTCACTCGAAATGCCGGAATACTCGGCATACTCATCAACGAGAAGGGCGCTATGCAGATAGCCTCGCGCTCGCGCGGAACGCCGCGTATAGCCACTCGTCTGCTGCGCCGCGTGCGCGACTTTGCCCAGGTCTCGGGCAGCGGTATTATCGACGGCGAGACCGCAAATTATGCACTCGGAATGCTCGAGGTGGACGACCGCGGGCTTGACAATGTAGACCGACGCATGCTAGAGGCGATCGTCCGCATCTACGACGGGGGTCCGGTCGGGCTTGACACGCTCGCCGCTTCCATAGGCGAGGAGGCTGTGACCATCGAGGATGTGTACGAGCCGTATTTAATGCAGATAGGCTTTCTCACACGTACACCGCGCCGGACGCTGCGTCACCGCGCTTGCGTGTGAGCATCTCGGACTGCGCTGTCCGGGCATAACCGAGCCTGCGGGACATGGAATGCAGAGCGGCGTGCCCGAACAGACCTCGATGTTCGACGGCGAAGAATAAAAAGAATAAGTAATAGATAAGCAAGGCACCGCGCAAAACGCGGCGACGGGAGATAACGCAATGTGGACAGCAGACGGATGGAAGGACTATGAACTGATAGACACCTCGGACGGCGAGCGGCTCGAGCGGTGGGGAAGCTATACCCTCATCCGACCCGACCCGCAGGTGGTATGGCACGGAAGACGCGCAAGCGATGCGTGGCGGCATGCCGACGGCACATACCATCGTTCCTCCTCGGGCGGCGGCAGCTGGAACAACGGTCGGCGGCTTAAGAGTGAGTGGAATATCGGCTATGATCTCGGCATCGGCGAGCACCTGACCTTTATCGTCCGCCCGACCGGATTCAAGCATACCGGTCTTTTCCCCGAGCAGGCGGCAAACTGGGAGTGGTTCACATCGCTGATAAAATCGCGCATTGCCTCAGACAGACCGGTGCGAGTGCTGAATCTGTTTGCATATACCGGCGGCGCTACTGTCGCGGCAGCGGCAGCGGGCGCATCGGTGTGTCATGTAGACGCGGCAAAGGGAATGGTCGCGCAGGCAAAAGGAGAACGCGCGGCTGAGCGGTCTCGGCGAGGCGCCGATACGCTACATTGTCGACGACTGCAAGAAGTTCGTCGAGCGCGAGCTGCGCCGCGGCAAGGTCTACGACGCGGTTATAATGGATCCCCCATCCTACGGGCGCGGGCCGTCCGGTGAGATATGGAAGCTCGAGGACAGCATCGACGACCTGATACTGCTCGCATCGCGCGTCCTTTCGGACGACCCGCTTTTCTTCCTCGTCAACTCGTACACAACGGGTCTTTCACCGTCGGTGGTCAGCTACATAATGGGCACGATACCGGCATTTGACGGCGGAGTGCTTGAAGCTCAGGAGCTCGGGCTTCCGGTGACCGAAACGGGAATGTCTATACCCTGCGGCTCGTCCGCGCGGTGGTCGGCTGAATTATGACCTCAGTGCTTATCGGGGGAACGGCAGCCGGATAAATGAAAAGCATAGAGCACGGCAGACACAGAAGCAGATACAGAAGGAGAGAGCATGGCAGAGGCGTTTATACACGTCGAGGATCTCCGATTCTCATATGAGGACGGAGAGAGCGGCGAGAGAACAGAGGTATTGCACGGGATCGACCTCGATATTGAGGAGGGGTCCTTTGTCGCGGTGCTCGGACATAACGGCTCGGGCAAATCGACGCTTGCCAAGCTGCTCAATATGATCCTGCTGCCCGACAGCGGCAGGATAGTGATAGATGGGCGGTGGATAACCCCCGACATGGACGACGACGAGGTAGCGGCTGTTCGCCGCGATATCGGAATGGTGTTTCAGAATCCCGACAACCAGATAGTCGCGACCGTTGTCGAGGAGGATGTTGCGTTCGGCCCCGAGAATCTCGGTGTTCCTCCGGAGCAGATACGCGCCCGTGTAGACGCTGCGCTCGAGGCTGTGGGAATGACCGAGTTTGCGCGCCATTCGCCGCATCAGCTGTCGGGCGGACAGAAGCAGAGGGTGGCTATCGCCGGCGTTATCGCGATGGAGCCTCGCTGCATCATATTCGACGAATCGACCGCGATGCTCGATCCGCAGGGACGTGCGGAGGTCATGCGGACGATAGGCAGACTCAACCGCGAGAAGGGCATAACCGTGCTGCATATTACGCACAATATGAACGAGGCGATAGAGGCTGACAGAGTTATCGTTATAAATGACGGCAGGATATGCCTCGACGATAAGCCTCGCAGGGTGTTTTCGCATCTCTCGCAGCTCGGCGAGATGGGACTTGACGTTCCGCAGGTCACCGAGCTTGTCGCAGCGCTCTCGGAGAGCGGCTTCCGCGCGCAGGACGGCTCGTTGCTTCCTCAGGACATTTATCGGCGAGGAGGAGGGTGCGGAGCTTATTGCCGCCGCTCTCGGCTTCGGAGGTGCGGAATGAATATTCTCGAATATAATAATGTTTCATACGATTACAGCGTCGGAACGCCTTTTGAGAAGCGCGCGCTGAAAAAACTCTCCATATCGTTTGAGCAGGGCGTGATAACCGGACTTATCGGTCACACCGGCTCGGGAAAGTCGACCATAGTTCAGCTCGCCTGCGGGCTGCTCCGCCCGACCGAGGGTCAGGTGCTGCTCGGAGGACGCGACATCTGGGAGGATCCGAAAAAGATAAGAGACGTGCGCTTTCGCGTCGGACTCGTATTTCAGTACCCCGAGTATCAGCTCTTTGAGGAGACGGTATATCGTGATATCGCCTTCGGTCCGAAGAATATGGGACTCGATGAGGCGGAGATAGACCGCAGAGTACGCGATGCCGCGCGGTTTGTCGGCATCGATGACGATATCCTCGCGCGCAGCCCGTTTGACCTCTCCGGGGGACAGAAGCGCCGCGCGGCGATAGCCGGTGTTATCGCAATGGAGCCCGAGGTGCTTATCCTCGATGAGCCTGCAGCGGGGCTTGACCCGCGCGGCAGAGAGGAGATCCTCGGCGGAATACGCAGATATCAGCGCGAGAGAAGGAATACGGTCATCATCGTAAGCCACAGCATGGAGGACATGGCGCGTTATGCCGACCGCATAACGGTGGTGAGCGAGGGTGCGCTCTTCCGCACAGGAACGCCAGCCGAGATATTCTCGGATGCAGCGTCGCTCTCATCGGTGGGGCTTGACGTTCCGCAGATAACGCACGTTATGCTGCGGCTCGCGGAGCTCGGAGTTCCGGTGCGCGGCGGCATATATACCGTTGCCGATGCACGCGATGAGCTTATGCGGCTGTATTCGGAGCGCACAAAGAAATAATGCGGCTCGACTGCTCCGACTCGGAACGGAATCACGCAGAGTCGGACGCGCCGCCGGAGCGTGCGCCGAATTTTGCATGCATTCGGTATGATGCGGCGTTCGGCTGCTTCACCGTCGGCGCGCAGCATAACTTTGCCAAGCCGTTGATCCCGCAAAACCAACATTGCTGTTACAGATATTATTTTAAGGACAAAAACTTATGCTGAAGGATATAACGCTCGGACAGTATTTTCCGGGCAGCTCCCCCCTGCACCGCCTTGACCCGCGGACAAAGATAATCCTGACGATAGTATACATCGTCGGAGTATTTCTTGCCGACAGTGTCAGCGCCTTTATCGCGGTCACGGCGTTTACCGCCGCGCTCGTGCTCATCAGCCGCATACCGATGCGGACGGTGATAGTGGGTATGAAGCCGCTGATATTCATCATAGCCTTTACCGTTATAGTAAATGTTTTCTGGGCAAAGGGCGAGCACCTGCTGTTTGAATGGGGTATAATACACATATATGCGGAGGGACTGATGACAGCACTGCTCGTAACGCTGCGTATCGCGGCGCTGCTGACCGGAACGAGCATCATTCTCACATATACCACATCGCCGACGGCGCTTACCGACGGCCTCGAGCGGCTGCTCGCACCGCTGGCAAGGCTGCATGTTCCGGTGCATGATTTTGCGATGATGATGACCATTGCCCTGCGTTTTATCCCGACCCTGATCGAGGAGACGGATAAGATAATGAACGCGCAGCGGGGCGCGCGGCGTCGATTTTTCGCACGGTAATCTTATCGAGCGCGCCAAGGCTCTCATCCCGGTACTGATACCGCTGTTCCTCTCGGCTATACGCCGCGCCTCCGATCTTGCTACGGCAATGGAATGCCGCTGCTACCGAGGCGGAGAGGGCAGAACGAGGATGCAGACTACCCGCATAGGCGCGGGAGATGTCGCGTCTCTGCTGATAATGGCGGCTTTCTGCGCGGCGGTCGTGCTGCTCGGACGCTTTTTGCCCCATCTATACATCAACGGTGCTGTGATATAATTGATATTCGAAATTGCCGTTTTCGGCACGGCGCTGCATATCGGCAGGTATGACAGCTCATCTGCGTTGATACCGGAGGTGCGGCTGACTGTGCCGCCGCGCGGCTGAAATGCCGCAAAAAATGCATAAAGCGGAAAGGAGAATGCGGCATGACCGTGCTGCTCGATATATCCCCTACATAGGCACCGCCTATGCGGGCTGGCAGGTTCAGCCCAATGCACCCACCGTTCAGGCGGCGATGTGCGATGCGGTGGAGCGGCTGCTCGGCGTGCGCTGCCCGGTGACCGGCTGCTCGCGGACCGACAGCGGCGTGCATGCGCACAGCTTCTGCTGCACGGTGTCCGAATTGCCGGAGGGCTTTTCGATACCGACGGACAGGATCCCGCTCGCGCTCTCGTCGGTGCTACCGGAGGATATATCGGTGCGGCGTGCGACGATCGTGCCGGACGACTTTCATCCCCGGTACGGCTGCCTCGGCAAGGAGTATGTCTATCGGATATATAACAGCCGCGTGCGTGATCCGTTCTCGGTCGGGCGTGCGCTGCACATCCCGCATCCGCTCGATGCGGAGAGAATGAACGAGGCGGCTGCACATCTCGTCGGCGAGCATGATTTTGCCGCATTCGTTGCTGCGGGGTCAAAGGTCGCGGCGGAGGGCGATACGGTGCGCAGGATATACGGCGCGTCGGTCACGCGAGACGGCGACGACATCCGCTTTTGTGTCAGCGGAAACGGCTTTCTGTATAATATGGTGCGCATAATGACCGGAACGCTTATCGCGGTCTCGGATGGGCGGTGCAGTCCGGAGGACATCGACGGCATCATAGCCTCGCGCGATCGACAGAGGGCGGGGGATCACCGTCCCGGCGTGCGGACTGTATCTTGAAAGAGTATTCTACCCGGAGTGGGTATGGCAGGATAAATAATTTTCTGATAAATAATTATCTACGGAAAGGAGGCTCGGAGCATGGCAGACAGAAAAAAAGCGCCCCGCAGACGGAACACCCGAAAAGAAGAGATTCCGCTTAGGCGGTGCCGGAAAGCCGAGGGAAAAGGTCAGAGCGCGTCCGCAAACGCGCGCGGCACTGCAAACGATCACGGCTCGTCGGCAGACGGACGCGGCAGAGCTGCCGGCGGTACCGGAGCACCGACCGAAAAAAACGTCAGGCGCGCGGGAGCGGAGGATAAGTCTGCGAGAAAGCCGGGCAAATCCGCCGGCACGGGCAAACGCACGACCGGGTCCGTCGGTGACGCCTCGAAGGACAGGACGGGTGAGAAGAGCAGACCGGACGGCAGACCCGATAAAAACAAGACGGCTGAAAAAAACGGGTCGGCGGGGAAGAGCGCCGCGGCAGATAAAAACGGATCCGCGGGTAACCCGGACGTTAAGGCGGGAGGCTCTAACGCACTGACCGGCACCGAGAGCGCGGAGCGCGAAAAGCAGAGAAGATCGGGCATTATCCGCCGCTCGCTCGTTGCGACCCTTGAGCGCGAGGCGGAGCAGCAGCGCGAGGCAGCGCTTGCCGGACTCAGCCCATACTACATAAAGATCTCGAGCCGCTTCAGGCTCGCCAAGATAATAACTGCGATGACCCTTGCGGTGTTTATCGTCGTAATGCTGTCGGTCTTTCGCAACGATATAACACCTGAAAACATCAGCTATATGATACGTGACCTCGGCGTTACGAACACGGTATACTCGAATACCTCGAGCGTTACCATCACATACGAGTCGGATACCTCGAGTGTTTTCGGACTGTTTCGCGACAGTCTCGCAGTGTCTGACAGCAGCGGCTTTTACCTATACTCGCGCGAGGGCGGTACTATCTTTTCCGAAGCGCACAGCTACGAGGATCCCCGTCTTGCGCTGTCCGGCGCGTACGCCGTTACCTACGATCTCGGCGGAACATCATATTCGGTATATAATTCACTCGGACGAATAAGCGAGGGCACTACCGCTTATCCTATTTATATGGCGGCTGCCTCGGACAGCGGAAGCTATGTTATCCTGACCCGCAGCGCAGAGTACCGCACCGTCGCATACATCTATGACGGCAAGGGCAAGAACACCGCGCAGATATTCAAGGACAAATATGCCGTGAGCGCGGACTTCTCGTCCGGCGGAACGCTGCTCTATATCACCTCGATAGACGAGCGCGACGGCAGTCTCTCGGGCGAGATATCGGTCTACGATCCGCGCGAGGGCAGCACCGTTTATACGGTAGATACCGGTACTGCGGTGGTCGCCGATGCCGCCTTTGACGGCAGTACGCTTACCGCCGTTACATCGCGTTCGCTGCTTCGCGTTTCTCCCTCGGGAGGAATGACCGCGGAGTACGGCTACGGCAGCTTTGTCCCGTCTACATGGTGCTTCGGCGACGGCTATTCGGTCATTGCCGTGACGAGTGAAAAGGTCAGCGGTCAGAGCGATATAGTCGTGCTCGGAGACACACTCGGAAAGGAGCTGAGCATCTCCGTGACCGGCGAGGTAAAGCGGATGTGCAGCTCGGGCGACTATGTCTATGCGCTGCTGTCCGGCTCGGTGCTGCGGCTCGATGTTCGCAGCGGCGAAACGGCGGAGTACAGCTACACCGGCAGCCCGTGCGATATTCATGTCGGCAACGGAACGCTCTGGCTCTGCTACTATTCTCAGTCGATGGCGCTCAGCGAGCAGGATGTCTTCTCGGGCGGGCGGTAATGCCGAACCGCAGTAATGCCGACGATTCGGGCCATGCCTGACGGAGCTCGGAGCGCATTCACGGTATGTAAAACGGAATTCGGAAAACCTATAACGTATGTCAGACAAAATTCGGAGGAAAAGATCATGGGCATTGTACTTGATATAATCCTTATAATAATCGTAGTCCTGCCGATAGTCATCGGACTTCGGCGCGGCATGGTCGGAACGCTCATGGGCTTCATCTCGGTGGTGCTTGCCCTTATCATAGCCCGTGTCGCGGTGCCGTATATACAGCCCGTCGCACAGGAAAAGCTCGTTACCATCTATGTGCACGAGCCGCTCGGCGAGTATATAGCCTCAGAGCTTCAGACCGAGGGCGGCGGTGCGGTGGCATCGGTCGCCGAGCTGCTCGATAAGCTCGGACTTGCAGACCTCGATATAGACGGTGATAGCGGAAACGAGGGGCTTTGCAGCTGCAGTAACTGCGGCTGCGGAGTCAAAATCAGTGAAGGCATCGCCTTTCTCGGCAGCTTTCTGCTCGCGCTTATCGCTATGCGCATCATTACCGCAGTGCTCGAGGCGGTGTTCCGCCTGCCGGTGCTGCACGGGGTAAATAAGCTCGCGGGCGGCGCGCTCGGCGCGCTTACCGGGCTCGGTCTCGGCTATGCGTTTGCGTGGGTGCTGACCGTTATGCGTCCGACCATCGTTGCGTTTCGTCCCGATCTGTTCGGTCAAGCGCTCGATTCCTCGCATCTGCTTGCATTTGCCGCGCGTTTCTTCTGATGCGGCGCGGCGAGCGGTCAGGCTCGTGCCGCGCAGGAGCAGCTGTGTCAGCTTACGCGGTGATGAGATAAAAAACGGTTTTTCTGCAACATATATTAGGAGCATCATATGAAAATGGAACTTTGTTCGAGATGTAAAAAGCGCATGGCGGTGGTTTTCGTCACCCGCTTTGACGGAGAAAAGACGGTAAATGAGGGCATCTGTCTGCGCTGCGCAAAGGAGCTCGGGATAAAGCCGGTCGAAAACATGATAGAGAAGATGGGACTCTCGGATGAGGACCTCGACCGCATGGATACCGAGATGGAGGAGCTTATCTCCGGCGACGGTAGCGACAGCGACGGCACGGAAATGCCCGGCGAGGACGGTGAGGATACGGACGGAGACGGCGACGACAACGGAGATAACGGTCACGCGCCCGCCGTTGATTTCAGAAAGCTGTTTGCGCCACTCGCCGACCTTTCTGCATCGCTGCGCCCGAGCGAGAGCGGCGAGAACGGAGCAGATAATGGCGGAGAGAACAGCGGCGTGCGCACCGAGGGCGGACGGCGCGAAAAGCGCGGTAAGAAGCGCAAATATCTCACCCTCTACTGCACCGACCTCACGGAAAAGGCGCGCGAGGGCAAGCTCGACCGTGTTATCGGGCGTGACCGCGAGATAGCGCGTACCGTTCAGATACTCTGCCGCCGTCAGAAGAATAATCCCTGCCTTATCGGCGAGCCGGGTGTCGGAAAGACTGCGGTCGCAGAGGCGGTAGCTCAGATGATAGCCTCACCCGATGTGCCGTGGAAGCTGCGCGGCAAGGAGGTCTTTCAGCTCGACCTTACCGCACTCGTTGCGGGAACGCAGTTCCGCGGGCAGTTTGAGAGCCGCATGAAAGGGCTTATCGACGAGATAAAGGCGTGCGGAAATATCGTTCTCGTTATCGACGAGGTGCACATGATAGCCGAGAGCGGAAATGCCGAGGGCGGCATGAACGCGGCAAACATATTAAAGCCCGCGCTGTCAAAGGGCGAGATACAGATCATAGGCGCGACCACCCTTACCGAGTGCCGCAAGTACATCGAGGAAGGACTCGGCGCTTGAGCGCCGCTTTCAGCCCATCATACTCGAGGAGCCGTCTGTTGAGGCTTCGATCGAGATATTGCGCGGTATCAAGGGCTACTACGAGAGCTTTCACGGTATCAAGATACCCGACTACACCGTTCAGCTCGCGGTAACGCTTTCCGAGCGGTATATTACCGATCGTTTTCTCCCCGACAAGGCGATAGACCTGCTCGACGAGGCTTCCTCTCATTTGGCTCTCGCCTCTCCGGTGATAAAGGAGACGGAGGAGCTTGCCGCCGAGCTTGCCTCGGTACGCAGTGAACGAGAGGCGCTCGAGTCCGAGTCGGGCGGCGAGGGTCCCGCAGACGAGCAGAGATACGCGCGCATAGCCGAGCTGCGCACGCGCGAGATAGGCATGCAGGAGCGCTTTGATCGTTTGTCGGCGGAGCGTGATGCCATCAGCCTCTCGGTGTCCGACCTTGCGGATGTCGTCGAGATATGGACCGGCATTCCCGCAAAGCACCATTACAGAGCACGAGTTCGCACGCATAGATACGCTCGGCGACCGTCTGCGCGCGCATATCATAGGTCAGGACGAGGCTGTCGATGCCGTCGTTCGCGCCATCAAGCGCAACCGCGCGGGAGTCAGCGCAAAGCGCAAGCCGGTTTCGTTCATATTCGCCGGCAGCACAGGTGTCGGAAAAGACCGAGCTGGTCAAGCGCCTTGCAGAGGACCTCTTTAATTCGCCCGAGACGCTTATCCGCCTCGATATGTCCGAGTTTATGGAGAAGCATTCGGTCTCCCGCATCATCGGTTCGCCTCCCGGATATGTCGGCTATGACGACGCGGGACAGCTCACCGAGAAGATACGCCGCAAGCCGTATTCGGTAATTCTGTTCGACGAGATAGAAAAAGGCTCACCCGGATGTCCTGAATATCCTGCTTCAGATACTCGACGAGGGCAGGGTCTCCGATGCGCACGGAAAGGTCGTGTCGTTTGAGAATACGGTCATTATTATGACGGGCGACAATGCAGATTGCCGAAGCGGCCTCGCAAGCGGGCGTGTCGTCGGGACTAATGTCATGATGTCACTCCTGAGATCGTAGATTCGGCGAATCTGGGACAAATCCTTATCTCGATAAACCATACGGCCGCGGTGGTGAATCGCATGACCATTGCTGGCGCCGCGAAGAGGCCAACCTCGATGCTGATTCGAAGTGCCGCCACGACAGCCTTCTCCTGCTGGATTGCATCGTCGCGATGCCGGAAAATGTCGTCGCTCGGACGCTCACAGGGTGGTATCGCCGGGAGAATGCCCGCAGGTTTCGGCGGAACGCTGCGTGGCGTGTCCCGTCAGAACCGACATGGCTTCGGCCGACCTCACCGCACCTCGGCGCGACTGGATCTCGAAACTTCGACATACCTGCGAGGGATCAACGCTCGACGAGGTGATCGAACGGTGCACGACGCCCTATGGCCGTTGCGTTTTCCGCTGCGACAACAATGTGGTGGACAA
>VOFK01004388.1_pt1 | contig 11657 bp, 16 predicted proteins | sample 5384121 | NCBI WGS metagenome assembly VOFK01 (sample SAMN12384730, study PRJNA508395) | human gut metagenome | isolation source: healthy gut J | host: Homo sapiens | reverse complement strand
GGCTCATCAAAACGGATTCCCGTGCATCTACGAAGTCGACCCGGCCAACAACGACAAGCTCACCAAGGTGTATGACAGCGTCGACGTGGATGGCTTCCGTTCCCTGGTCAAGGGCAACGTGTTCACCTCCCACCCGTGCCATCGGCTCCTTCGGCAATACGCTGATCGCCGGCGACCTCAAGCCGACCGCGGACGGCAAGGGCAAGGCGCTGCTGTTGTGGCATCCAAGACCCCGTCCGATCCGAACTCCTACAAAGTGATCGCCGACATGGCGAGCTTCGACAACCTGCCCGCCATCCACCGACAGGATGTCAACGGCGGCGGCGGTATCTATCAGGTGCAGGAGTTCAACGGCAAGCTGTACGTCGTGGTCTGCACCGGCGACACCAGCACCCTGAACGAAGACACCGGAACCATGCGCTCCTTCGCCATTTACGTGGGCGAGAACAAGGGCGATTCCACCAACAAGGCCGATTGGACCTGGCGTCCGCTCGTAGGCGACACCGCCAAGGGCGCCAAAGTACTACTACGGTCTTGACAAAAAGCCGTGTGAGCGCCGGCGCCTGCACCCTGCAGGTCTACGGCGACCACTTGTACATCGGCGACTACAACGACGTGTCCAGCGCACTGCAGGGCTTCGTCACCAAAAAGCAACTTCGTAACCCAAGCCACCAACCTCGAACAGTCCGTCAACCTATACCGCTTGGACAAGAACGAGAACGTCGAGATGCTCGTGGGCGACAAGAACGACACCTTCCCCGAAGGGCGGTTCCACCGGTCTGGGCAGCGGCTACGACAACCACATGAACCAGTACACCTGGCAGACCACCGTTCACGAGGGCAAGATGTACCTGTCCACCATGAACACCACCACCTTGCTGGAACCGATCGCACAGTTCACCAACGGTGACATTCTCAACATGAACGAGAAGGATTGGAACAACACCGTCCACTACCTGCGCGTGTTCCTGCGCCTGCTGTGGGGCATGGGCCCGACCGACCCGGCTTCCGCCATCGCCACGCAGAGCAACGATCAGAACGCCAAGGTGACCACCCAGACCATGCCGTCCACCGACAATCCGGAGGCGCTGGTCGACTGGGCCCGCATCAGGCCGGCAAGGACGCCTCCGCCGCAGCCGCAGACCACCGACGCCAAGTCCGTCCTCGTCCGCCAAGCCGATCAGCCTGACCGCCGCCCAGACCAGGAACTGGTCGACGGCATCAAGGACGGCAGCATCGTTCCGGGCAGCCTGGCAGCCTCCGGCTCCTCCGATGAGGCCTCGCAGCTCTTCGACATCAACAACGAGCTGGACAACCTCGGCTCCCAGCTGTCCGACAAGGGCTCCGCCGATTTCGCCAACAACTACGGCGAAGTCACGGACGCGTTCTTCAGCATCGCCGACATCATTCCCCGACAAGTTCAAAGGGCCTGTACGAGATGCTGGTCAAAGCTGACCAAGCAAGGCCAACCTCAAAGGCCTACGCCAAGTCCCTGCCGTACCTGGCCAAGTCCAAGCGCGGCTTCAACCTGTTCGAGATCACCGACCGTTCCGCCGCGAATGAGGGCGTGACCGTCGGCACCGTTACCGACAACGGCTTCGGCGACCCGTTCAACCACGGTCTGCGCATCTTCTGCGACACCGACGACTACATGGTGGTCGGCACCGCGAACCCGTTCTACGGTACCCAGCTGTGGCGCGTGCGCAATACGCAGTACGCCGTGAACGTCTCCGCGACCGAAGGCGGCTCCCGCCTCCGCGGATGTCGAGCGCGCGGCCAAGGGCAGCAAGGTCACGCTGACGGCCACCGCGAACAAGGGCTACCACTTCAAAGAGTGGAACGTGCTGAAGGGCAACGTCTCCATCGAGAACAACGCCTTCGAGATGCCTGACGGCAGCGTCTCCATCCAGGCTGTGTTCGAAAAGGACGCTGTTGAACCGACGACGCCAACGACCCCGGCAAAGCCTGCCACAGACACGAAGCCATCCACAACACCGACCGGTGTCACGTCCACCCCTTCGACCGGCTCCTCCGTGCTCGGCATGGCGGTCGCCGCGGCTGTGGCACTGATTGCAGGCGCCGCGATTCTGCTGAAGAAGAAGCAGGCGTGATGATGACCGGCGGTGTGATCGCAGCCACCCGATGAACGCGGAACGGCGCCATACCACCGGTTCCTGACGAAGAAGGCCGATGTCCATCAAGGGCATCGGCCTTCTTCTATTCGGCTTCGTCGAGTGGAGTCGTTCCGCCCGTCTAACGTGGTCTACAGCATTGCGATCACCGCAACGCAATCACATCCACGCCATACGGCTTAAGCTCGATCAGATCGTTGATGACGGTGCCGGTCAGCAGCCCGTGCCACCGTTGAGTTCGCTGAGGCACAGACGCTTGTCGGCGGCGCTGTTGTTGATGAGGAACGCGTAGCGGGTGCCGCCATCGCCATAGCGCACGGACAGGCTGACATCCTCCGGGGTATCAAGCGACTTCAGATCCAGCTCCTTGATGATCGGAGCCATGAACGCGCTCATGCCGGTCTCGTCCAACGGAGTGCCCACAAAATAGGCTTTGCCCTTGCCATACGCATTGACGGTGAGCGCGGAATGCCCAGCATAGAATTCGTCGCCGCCGTACGTAGCAAGACGCTCGGCACCTTCGCGATGAATAATGCTCGCCACGATCTCGCCCTTGGCATCAACCGTGCCGCCATGCACTTCGATGGTTTCGCCCGGCGCAAGCGCATCGATCTCTTCGACCCATACGCCCATAAGCCTGCGCAGCTTGCCCCGGGTAGCCGCCTGGCACCACCAGATCATGCTCATCATGGATGCCGGCCATATAGCCGGTGATGAAGGTGCCACCATCCGCCACATAGGCTTCCAACGTTTCAGCCACACCAGGCAACACGGTGATCAGCGCCGGGGCGATGGCCAGATCATACTGGCTGAGCCGCGCAAGAGGCGTGGTGCTGGCGATCATATCCACCGGCACATTGCGACGCCACAACGCACGGTAGAAGCGATGAACCTCATTGGGATAGTTGAAGCCGGTGGTCGGGCCGACACAGCCTTCAAGCGACCAGTAGCTCTGCCAGTCGAACATGATGGCTACACGGGATTCGATGCGCGAGCCCATGATCCGCCTGCCGATGCGGTCCAGTTCCTCACCCAAGGCCGCGGTCTCCGCTTGAACACGCGGGACTCCTCGGTGCCGTCATGCGCGATGACCGCGCCATGGAATCGCTCGCAGCCGCCAAGGGACTGCTTCATCTGGAAGAACCGCACGGTGTCGGCGCCATGGGCCACGGCCTGCCAGCTGAGCTTACGCACTTCCCCCGGCTGCTTGACCTTGCAGAACGGGAACCAGTTCTGCTGGTTCGGGGTCTGCTCCATCAGCATGAACGGCTTGTTGCCGCCGATGCCGCGCATCAGGTCGTGGCACATGGCGGTGAAGCTCGGCGGGGTGTCCATGCCCGGATAGTTGTCCCAGCTGACCACGTCCATCTCCTTGGCCCACTCGAAGTAGTCGAGATCCTTGAACGTGCCCATGAGGTTCGTGGTGATCGGCGTGGTCGCGTCGTATTTCGCGGATCGCGTCGCGCTCGTTCGTATAGCAGGCCAACTGCGCCTGGCTTTGGAAGCGGCGATAGTCCATCTGCAGCCCGGACACCACGCATTTGGCGTCGCTGATGCCGTCGCCGTAGCCGACGGGCGGGCACCACGTCGCCCCAATCGTAGATGGTGTGGCTCCAGAAATTGGCGCACCACGCCTTGTTGAGCGCTTCGATGAGCTCGTCCTGGCCCTACGGCAGGCGCATGTCGGTGCGGTCGCGGCCTTCCAGATCATGTTCGTGGTCGAGTCCGCCGATGAAGACCACCGGATCTCCGGCGGCCGCGTACGCGCGGGCTTTTGCCACGGCCTCGTCACGCAGTTCGCGCGCGCGATTCACGTCTTTGGCATCGGAACCCTTGGAATTCTCAAGGCTTTCCTCCTGCCAGCTTTCGTCCTGGTTGATCTGTTTGGCGTCGTAGCCGAGCGCGTATTCGATTTCGACGTTGCCGCCGAGCTCGCCGTTGAGGCCGAGCAGCGGGGGATACTTCGTGCAGCGCTTTGATGACGGCCGAGCCGCCGCCGTTGGAGTGGATGCGGTCGGCGTTGGCACCGATGACCAGCAGACGGGTCATGTTGCGTTCGTCGAGCGGCAGCAGGTGCGCGTCGTTTTTCAGCAGCACGATGGATTCGCGGGCGATGTCCAATGCCTTCGCCGCGTGGTCGAGCGTCGCGTAACGGCCTGGTTTGCGGCTTGCGTGCGCGTCGCCGAGCATGTGCAGCGCGTCCATGACGGCGATCACGCGTTCGACTTTCCCGTCGACGTCGCTTTCCTTGACGTCGCCGTCTTCCACGGCTTTCTTCAGCGGGTTGGCGAAGTAGTAATCGTCGAAATTCGGCGTGACGGACAGTTCGATATCCATGCCGACTTCGGCGCTGGCTTTGGTGTCGCGCACCGCGCTCCAGTCGGAAACGACGAAACCGTCGAAACCGTATTCGTCGCGCAGGATGTCGTCGAGCAGCTGCTTGTGTTCGCAGCATTTGGTGCCGTTGACGAGATTGTAGGCGCCCATGACGGAGAGCACGCCGCCGTCTTGTACCGCCGCTTCGAAGGCCGGCAGGTAGATTTCGCGTAATGCCCGCTCGCTTACGGTCTCGTCAACGTCCAATCGGTCGGTTTCCTGGCTGTTGACCGCGTAATGTTTCGCGCAGGCGGCCACGTCGGATTCCTGCACGCCTTGGATGTAGGCCACACCTTGCGCGGCGGTCAGGACCGGATCCTCGCTCATGTATTCGAAATTGCGTCCGCACAACGGACTGCGTTTGATGTTGATGGAAGGGCCGAGAATCACGTCCTTGCCTCGGCCTCGGGCTTCCTCCCCCAATACTTCACCGGTCATGCGGGCCAGGTCGGGGTTCCATGTGGAGGCGACCGCCGAGCCGGACGGCAGGTAGGTCACATAGTCACGGGTGTTGTACAGCGGCGCCCAATTGTCGTTATGCAGTTCGGCGCGCACGCCCATCGGACCATCATCCATCCTGAGCGGCGGAATGCCCAGTCGTTCGGCGTTGCCGTTGCGGAACAGGCCTGCGGCGTGCAAATGGCGATTTTCTCGTCCAGCGTGAGTTGCGCCGTCAGTTCCCTGGCTTTGGTTTTGTTGGCTTCAGTAATTACGGTCATGCGTTTTTCTTTCGTTTCATTGCGATTCGACGGTGTGGAGATTCATCATCGAACGCGCTCCTCACGAAAGCATGGAGGAAAGTGGACATGGAAAAAGCGGAAAAGTTCCGACAGGCAAGAAGGAGACGACGACGTCCGTCGGAATATGCGGAACCGGAAGAGTTGCGGGGCGTCGGCCCGGTTCGAAGAGTCCGACGCCCCTTGTTGGTTATGTGATTAGGCGAGGCGTTCCGGCCGAAGCGAAAACGCCCAGCCGGAACGCCAGGAATTACTTGGCCTGCTTGACGATGTCCCTTGCGGGCCTGGATCAGGTCCTTGGCGTTCTGCTGGTCGACCTTGAGGACTTCCTTGTAGCCGAGGTTGTCGATCTTGGTGCGGGCTTCGTCAAGGGTCTTCTCGAACTTGCCCGCAGCGGTGATGGCCTGCCAGGAGGCGTTCACCGTTTCGGACTTGACGGAGCTGCGGGTGGCGGAAACCGTGGAATCCTCCTGTGGAGTAGTGTAGGACGCACCGGCTGCGATGGAGAGCTTGCCTGCCTTCTGCAGATAGTCGATGTCGTTGGTGGCGTTCTCCATGTGGGCGGACCAATCCTTGAACAGCTCGGTCTCATCCTGGTTGGACTTCCACAGCAGCGGGTTGTAGGCCTCGCCGGTGTTCGGGTCGATGTCGTTCTGAGACACGGCCTTGAAGTTCAGCTTAGAGTAGCCGTCATCGTAGCTGGAGCCGCCAAGCTTGGCGGAGACCTTCAGGTTGGCGTGGTCGCCGGTCATGGCCTGCTGGCCGAACTTGGTCAGGGTCGGGTTCTTGCCGTCCTTGTCGGTGGTGAAGCAGCCCAGATCCTTCGGGCAGGCGGCGCCACCGGAGTTGGAGGAAGAGGCGTAGATGCCTTCCGGAGAATACATCCAGTCGATGAACTTGGCCAGACGGGCCTTGTTCTTGGCCTTTGGAGCCGATGGCCACGATGGTGGCGCCATCACCGTCAGGCTGGAAGCCGTCGGAATAGACCTTCATGTTCTCAAGCGGAGCCAGCATGAAGCCGACGCCTTTGGCCTTGTTCTCGTCGGAGTTCATACGCGGCTTGCCCAGCCAGCTCCAGATGGACAGCATGGTCTTGCCGTTGGTGACCTTGGTCCGCATGGTATCCCAGTCCTGGGTGGTGGACTCAGGATCGACCAGCCCCATGGATTCGGCCTTGTTCAGGAACCCAGGGCCTGCTGGTAGATGCCGCCCTCCTTGGTGGCGGGCTGCACGTCCTTACCGTCGGCGGAGATGAACACGGAACCCCTGGTTGGTGTAGCCGAACCAGCTGCAGATGGATGCGGCGTTCTGCATCACATCGCCGTCCCGATCCTGAACAGTGACATGGCGTAGATGTCGTCCTTGCCGGTATCCTGGCGAGCCCTGTCCTGCATCTGCTTAAGCACATTGAGCAGACCGTCGAGATCCTTGATCTGCGGGTAGCCGATCTCCTTGTAGATATCCCAGCGGATGTACGGTGCGGCAGCCGACTCGTTGCCTTCGCTCGGGTCGGTCGGAGACTGGGAGGAGACACCCTGAGGAACACCCCACACGCCATCCTTGCCGGCCTGCTTGGCGATGGACTTGACCGCGGAATCGTACTTCTTGACATTCTTCATGCTGGAGTAGTACGGGGTCATGTCTTCGATGAGCTTGGCCTTGACCAGCTTGTTCAGACGCCCGTTGCCGGTACCGACAATCACCAGATCGCCAAGGTTGCCGGAAGCGGAGCGAGTATCGAACACGGTATCGCCGCCGGACACGTTCGGCGCGATGATGTTCAGCTTGATGTTGAACTTGTCTTTGACGATCTTGGCGAACCAGCCGCTCTTTTGCAGACCCTGGCTGCTGGCCAGCGAGTCGAAGACCTCGACGGTCATTTCGGAACCGTCGTCCTTGGTGTCGGCACTGTTGCTGCCGCTGCCGCAGGCCGCGAGCGACAGCAGCGTAGCAGCCGCAACGCCAGCCGCAATCGCGCGGGTGGTGATTTTCTTCAGTTCTATGCGGAAACCTCCTTGTATTCCTTCTTCTGATATTCAGTTATGGGGAAAAGAATCGTTGTGTTGTTAATCAGCCTTTAACCGCGCCCAGCATCATGCCCTTGACGAAGAAGCGCTGGAAGAACGGGTAGGTGAACATGATCGGCAGCACCACGATGACGGAAACCGTCATACGGATCGAGGTCGGCGTCGCGGCGCTTGCCAGAGCGGCGACATTCGCCGAATTCGCCTTGGCCGCATTCGCCAGTGCGGACGCCTGGTTGATGTAGGTGTACAGCAGGTACTGCAGCGAGTAGAGCTTCGAATCGGTCATGTAGATCAGGGTGTCCTGGAAAGAGTTCCACTGGTTCACGGCCGAGAAGATGCCCACGGTCGCCAGAATCGGCGTGCACATCGGCAGGATGATGCGGGTGAACACGGTCAGCGTGCCGGCGCCGTCCATTTCAGCGGCTTCCTGCAGCGACGGCAGTGGCCGCAAAACCCTTGCCGCATCGGCGCTAAAGTATTGTTATTCCAACAAACTAAGTGCTCTTGGAGAGCTATTTATAATCTTATAAATAGGGCGTGTCGCACAATACGGCACAGTACTATCGGCAATAGCCGAACACATCATCGAGGAGGATTCATGCGGTTCAACATCAACGCGCCCTTCTGGCGTTTCATGGACACCCTGCTGCGTTTCGTCGGGCTTAATCTGGTCTACCTCATCACGCTGATCCCAAACGTCACCATCGGCCCGGCACGCGCGGCATTGTATTCCACAATGTTCGCCTATGACGAGCATGACGACATCCGCCTCGTCAAGAATATCTCACCCGCTTCAAACGCGAGTTCAAACAGGGACTTGCGGCCTGGGTGCTCGTCGCCATCCTCGCCACCGCCATCCTCTTCGGCCTGTCGTTCTGGAAGGCGTGGGGATACCAACGCCTCCTACATACCGCTGATCCTTCTGGTCATCGCCGCCGTGGTCGTGGCGCTGTTCGCCGAAATACGCCGCACCGTTGCAGGCACGCTTCGCCAACACCACCGGCAGGCTCTTCTCGCTATCGGCGATGTTCCCCTGGCGAGCCTTCCCCTGCTCGCTCGTCCTCGTCATCATCGACGTACTCGCGGCCGGCCTGTCATATTTCGTACCGTTCATACGCGTTCTCGCCATCCTCTTCGGCATCGCCTGGGTGGCGTATGCGAAATCCCTCATTCTGCTGTGGGGCTTCAAACGGTATGGCGGAACGGGCAAAGTGGAGAATCCGCAATATGTCAATGCGCACGAGTGACGTTGCGGCGGCGCTCAGGAATCATGCTTTGTCGGTGATGAACGTCAGCGGATTGTCGATGAATTTGCGCAAGCCGACTTCCGCGGCACCGTACAACGCCGGATGGTCGGCCACCAACGGGATGGACACGCTCACCTGCATGTCCGACGCCCCCAAGACCTGCGATTCCAAACGGTTTTCGAGCGTTTCGTAGAAGAACGGCCCGAAATCGGTCCACCAACCGCCCAGCAGCACGGTATCGACATCGGCCAGATTCAGTGCGGAGCCGATGGCCGAGGCCAGCGTCGATGGCCCGTCCGACGGCCTCCACGGTCCGCATCATGGGAATGCCATGCGTCCAACAGACGCTCCAGTGCCTCACCGCTCGAAGCCGCATTCTTTTCGGCCACCCGGAAGCCTCGACCAGCGCGCGACGGCCAGCATACGTTTCCAAACATCCGCGTCGTCCGCATCCGCACAGCGGACCGTCCAAAGACACCGACACGTGACCGATCTCACCGGCGAAACCGTGGCTTCCCGACACGATCTCACCGTCACGGACGATCGCGCCGCCGATGCCGATATCGCACGACAGATACAGGAAAGAGTCGGCGCAATCCACGCCATCGAACACGTCCGCACGCGCACAGGCATATCCCGGAATCTGCGCGATGGCGGCCAGCTTCGCCTCATTGCACGGGGTAACGTCATACCCTCGCATAACGTCGAACGTGGTCAGATCGACATTCTCCCAACCGAGATTGCGGGCCATGAGCAGCCTCTTGTCGGAGGTGACCAAGCCCGGCAGCGCACACGAGACGCCGCGATGATGCATCGTTTCGATTCCAGATCCTCAGCCATCGCCTTGGCCATGGCGTCAAAGCTTTTGCCGAATACGACGTCCGGCTCGACGCCGCTCATGTCGGCATCCACCCATTCGTGCCTGAGTATGTCGTGGTTTGATGTCCAAAGCCATGCATCCATAGCCGTCGGTGTTGACCTGCATGCCGACGCCGCACACCTTGCCGCCTCCCCAGCATCAACGGCGTGGACGGGCGCCCATAGCTGGCCGAGTTCTGCGGCTCACCCTCCTTGACGACGCCCGCATCGATCAGCAGCGACACCAGCAACGACATCGTCGCCTTGGTCAGCCCGGTCTCCGCCTTGGCAAGATCCGCTCGGCTCATCGGCCCGGAGGCACGCAGTAGCGTGTCGATCACCACCGAAAGATTGTGATTGCGCAGATCGTCCTGATTGATCCTGCGAAGAGATGCCATAGCCGTTCCCGTCCCTGCCCTGTTTGCCGTGTTGCCGCATCAGCATGAATTCCCCGAACCGATGTTCCAGAGCCTTTCCTGATGCTACACTACTATAGTATAGTTTATTCATCTAACTATTAACCGTGCGCCACCGGCGAACGGCACATGCAAGGAGGCAACACAAACTATGGCAGGACTCTGGTTGCAGGCGTCGACACATCGACGCAGTCCTGCAAGGTACGCGTGACGGACGCCGAAACCGGCGAGCTTGTACGATTCGGGCAGGCCAAACACCCGAACGGCACATCCGTCGACCCCCATACTGGTGGGAGCGCATTCCAAGAGGCCGCCGAGCAGGCCGGCGGCCTGACGACGTATCCGCGCTGGCCGTCGGCGGCCAGCAGCACGGCATGGTGATCCTCGACAACCAAGGCAATGTGATCCGCGATGCGATGCTGTGGAACGACACCAGTTCGGCGCCCCAGGCTGCGGCTCTGATCGAAAAGCTCGGCGCAGCGCCCGCACAAGACGGCGAGCCGGAAGACCCAATCGCCCGAGGCAAGCAGCGTTGGGTCAAGGCCGTAGGCTCCTCCCCCGTCGCCTCCTACACGCTGACCAAGGTGGCATGGGTGGCCGAGAACGAGCCCGAAAAACGCCAAGAAAATCGCCGCCATCTGCCTACCTCACGACTGGCTGAGCTGGCGCATCGCCGGTTACGGCCCGGTGGCCGAGGGCGAGGACGCTCATCTTGAAGCCCTGTTCACCGACCGCTCCGACGCCTCCGGCACCATTTACTACGATGCCGCGTCGAACGAATACCGCCGCGACCTGATCGCCATGGTGCTCGAGGCCGCGGAAGGCGCCGAAGCCGCGCAATCGCACGCCGAGGCCATTGTGCTGCCCACCGTGCTGGGCCCGCGTGAGGCAGCCCCGTCAAGGCCGACCCCGCCATCGCCGGCAAGAACGTCGAAGGCGGCTGCCTGCTCGCCCCCGGCGGCGGCGACAACGCCATGGCATCGCTGGGACTGGGCATGGCCGTCGGCGACGTGTCCATTTCCTGGGCACCTCCGGCGTGGCCGCAGCCATCTCCGAGAACCCAACCTACGACCTGACCGGCGCCGTATCCGGCTTCGCCGACTGCACCGGGCACTACCTGCCGCTGGCCTGCACCATCAACGGTTCGCGCATCCTCGACGCCGGCCGCGCCGCCTCGGCGTGGATTACGACGAACTGGCCAAGCTGGCCTTCGCCTCGAAGCCGGGAGCCGGCGGCATCACCCTGGATGCCGTATTTCGACGGCGAACGCACGCCGAACCGCCCGAATGCCACCGCCACCTTCTCCGGCATGACTCTGGCCAACACCACACGCGAGAACCTGGCCCGCGCCTTCGTCGAAGGACTGCTGTGCTCCCAGCGCGACTGCCTGGAGCTCATCCGATCCCTGGGCGCAAAGCATCACGCGCATTCTGCTCATCGGCGGCGGCGCGAAGTCGAAGCTATCCGCACGCTGGCACCAAGCATTCTGGGCATGGACGTGACCCGACCCGCCACCGACGAATACGTGGCCATCGGCGCGGCCCGCCAGGCCGCCTGGGTGCTGTCCGGCGAAACCGAGCCTCCGGCATGGCACTCACCATCGAGGGCGTGGAGACCGGCGAGCCCACCGAAGCCGTGTACGAGGCGTACGCCAAGGCCCGCGGCTGATCCATCACCGCAGGAATTCAGGCATAGGGCCGGGAAGCTTCCCAACAATGGGGCTTCCCGCCCTATGCTGATTCATGAACCATACTCATAGAAACGACAATATGAACGACAGCTTCCGTATAAGGCTTTACGCGCTCACCTGCATCGCATGGCTGGAGAAATCGATTTGCCGTCAACACCCTATGAAACGTTTGCA
>VOFK01002189.1_pt1 | contig 11663 bp, 17 predicted proteins | sample 5384121 | NCBI WGS metagenome assembly VOFK01 (sample SAMN12384730, study PRJNA508395) | human gut metagenome | isolation source: healthy gut J | host: Homo sapiens | reverse complement strand
GCTGCTCGGCTCATGAAACATCGCCGATGCTTCTGGCTATAATGTGTTTCCAGCTTTTTGCCTCGCCGCCAAGAAGCCCCCCCAAGGGATTTGATGGGCTTTTCAGCGCGGCTGGGTGGCAGAAGCGCATGATCTCCACATGCCTTTGCCATGGTGATCCACAGCATCCTTGGGGCAACGCATTCGCTGGCGCATCACTTCCGAAATGGGCAGTTGATTTTCTCGCACAGGTCCAGCAGCTCCTTGGCGGACTTGAAAATCCATGTTCATCGCTTGTCCCTCCTTACGGCTGCGACGACCATTACATCGTTGATGTTCGGGTTGCCAGCAGCAGCTGATTCACACCCTCGGGCAGGCGCTCATCCGACTCAATGATGGTGTAAGCCGTGGCCCTTTCCTCGCGGAACAGACGCGCATGAACGCGATGTTCGCCGCGGTCGCTGAGGATCTTGGAGATATGCGCCACCACGCCGGGCTTGTCCTTCTGCACCACGATGAGGGCGTTGTACTCGCCGGTAAAAAGTCCACCTCCACGCCGTTGATCCGCACGATGCGCACCTTGCCGCCGCCAAGCGATTCACCGCGCACGGTCATCACCTGACCGGCGGCATTCTCCATATGGATATCCACCGTGTTGGGGATGTTTGTCTCCACCTCATTGGGGGTGAAGCTGTAGCCAAGGCCGCGGTCGGTGGCAATGGCAAAGGAATCCCGGATGCGGGTATCATCGGCCGAAAATGCCCATGATGCCGCCCAGCAGGGGCGCGGTCGGTGCCGTGGCCGTGGTAGGTCTTGGCAAAGGAACCGTAGAGGGTAAAGTCCGCCTCGCTTCAGCGGCGGGGCGATCATCTTCTGTGCCAGAAAGGCGATGATCTCCGCACCTGCGGTGTGGGAGCTGGAAGGGCCGATCATGTTCGGGCCCAGAACGTCGAATACACTGATAAATGCCATGGGTGTCACTCCTGTCAGGTCAAAAACCGCGCGCCGCGCATCAGACGCTTGCGCTGCTCTTGTTGATGAACTTCTGGTAGATGGTCTCCACGATCACGCCGATGGCGTTGTCGCCGGAGACGTTGCAGGCAGTGCCGAAGGAATCCTGCGTGATGTACAGAGCCACCATGATGGCGCAGATGGGGCCATTGGGGTCGCCGGCCTCAGCACCAAAGATCATGTACAGGAAGGGCAGAGCGGTCATGATGGAGCCGCCGGGAGCACCGGGAGAAGCCACCATGGCAACGCCCAGCGTCATGATGAAGGGCACCACGGTAAGCAAGGCTGATGGGCAGCTGGTTCATCAGGCAGACGGCAGCGGTTGCGCAGGCGGTAATGGTGATCATGGAGCCTGCCATGTGGATGTTTTGCGCACAGAGGCACCACGAAGTTGCGGATCTGCTCGCTCACGCCGTCAGCCGCAGCGCACTGCAGGTTGACCGGGATGGTGGCTGCAGAGGACTGGGTGCCCAGAGCGGTGGTGTAGCCGGGGATCTGGTTGCGGATCATCTTGAAGGGGCTCTTGTGGCTCACAGCGCCTGCGACACAGAACTGCAGGAAGATGCAGACCAGATGCATGATGATGACCACCAGGAACACCTTCCACAGGATGCCCAGGATGGCAAAGGTCTTGCCGGACTTGGTCATGTCGATGAAGGTACCGCAGACGTACAGGGGCAGCAGCGGGATGATGACGCTGTGCAGCACCTGATCGATGATGCCGGAGAAGTCCTTCATGCCGTTATAAAGTGTATCACCGATGGTCTTGCCGCGCAAGGTGGACATGCACAGGCCCAGCACAAAGGCCAGCACCACGGCAGAGAGGGTGTCCAGAATGGGCGGGATGGAGATGGAGATGTAGCTGGCCATAGAGTTGTCAGCCGTGGCGGCGATCTGTTCCAGAGCGCCTTCGCTCATGAAGCTGGGGAACAGGTTTGCAGACACCAGATAGGATGCCGAGCCTGCGATCAGAGGGTGGAGCCGTAGGCCAGAGCCACCGTGATGAGCAGCAGCTTGCCTGCGCCGCTCTTCAGGTCGGCAATGCCCATGGTGACGTAGGCCACGATCATCAGCGGGATGATGAACTTCAGGAACGAGCTGAAGATGCTGGATGCCGTGACGACGACCCGGCAGAACCACACCGGGAAGAACTGGCCGACGATGATGCCCAGCACGATGGCGATGAGCAGCTTCGGCAGCAGTCCGAGCTTGAATTTTTTCTTTTCCATAAGAATAAAATCCTCCTTTTCCTATCCTGACCTTTGCGCGGCACCTGACAGCGCTCTCTCCGCCGCAGCCCGCACGGCCAGCCTTTCACGAAACGTCAAATTTTCACTTGACGTGTTGACACATTTAGTTTAACATAGACATATGCATGATTCAAATTCATAAAACATAAAGTTATAGTTTAAAAATATTAATAGCAAAGGAGCTTTTGCCATGGAAGTGCGCCAGCTGAACACCCTGATCCGTGCCGCCCAGTTCCAGAGCTTTTCCAAGGCAGCGGAAAGTCTGGCTATTCCCAGTCTGCCGTTACCGTGCAGATCAAAGCGCTGGAAGAAGAGCTGGGTGTGCGCCTGTTCGACCGCATGGGCAAGCGGGTGATCCTGACCGCACAGGGGCCAGTGCTTTCTGGAATACGCCAACAGCATTCTGGATACCATCCACAACGCCCGCCGCGCCCTGAGCGAGGATGCCGAGCTGGACGGCAGCCTGCACATCGGCACGCTGGAGTCTCTCTGCTTTTTCCGCCTGCCCGGGCTGATCCGCCAGTTCCGGCTGGAGCACCCCAGGTCGGCCTGCGGGTCACCACCGGTTCCCCGGAAGAGCTGATCGAAAAGATGGAGCGCGGCGAGGTGGACCTCATCTGCATTCTGGACGAGCCCCGCTACTCCAACAGCTGGCACAAATGCAACGAGATCCCGGAGGAGGTGGTGTTCGTGGCTTCCCCGGACATCGACCTCGGCCACCCCGGCCCGTACCGGGTAGCAGAGCTTCTGGACAAGCCCTTCTTCCTCACCGAACGCAACGCCAACTACCGCCGCACCTTTGACCGGTTTCTGGCTTCCCGCCAGATCGAGCTAACCCCCAGCCTAGAGATCAGCGATACCTCCTTTATCATCAAGATGCTGGAGCGCTCCTCCGGCATTTCCCTGCTGCCGCGCTTCGCTGTGGCCGAGCCTGCGTCCAGAGGAGATCTGCGCATTCTGGAGGTGTCAGACTTCCGGCTGACCATGTACCGCCAGATGTTCTACCACAAGGATAAATGCTGCACCCGGGAAATGGACGCCTTTATCCAGTTGGCCTCCGGGCCGGACCTTCCGCTTTTATAATACAGATAATCCAGAAAGCAGCAGACCCCGGGCGGTAAACCGCCCGGGGGTCTGCTGTGCTGAGGAGTTTTCAGGAATTTGCAAAAGCATTGCGCAGACTGTGTGCAGGCACAGCCCCGCAGATGAGGATGATCAGGCAAAGAAGGAGATGATGAGTGCTACCAGGAAGCCCACACCGCCAACCAGAGTTTCCATGATGGTCCAGGTCTTGAGGGTGGTCTTTTTCGTCCATGCCCACAAGGCTCTTCACCAGCCAGAAGCCGGAGTCGTTGAAGTGGGAGCACACGGTGGAGCCGCCGGCGATGGCAGCGGTGACGCAGGCCAGATACAGCGGGCTGAGTTCGCTGATGCCGGGCATGGCGGAGATGATGCCTGCTGCCATGGTCATAGCCACGGTAGAGGAACCAACGGAGATGCGCACCAGAGCAGCCACGATGAAGGCCACCAGAACCAGCGGCAGGCTGGCGTTTGCCACGGCGTTGCCGATGACGTCGCCCAGACCGGAGTTCTGCAGCATGTAGCGCAGCACGCCGCCGCAGGCAGTGACCAGCAGGATCATGCCGGTGGGCTCAAGGGACTTGGTCATGATCTTTTCCAGCTGGGCATTGTTATAGCCGTGACGGGTGCCCAGCAGATACATAGCAGCGATGGTAGCCAGCAGCAGAGCCATGAAGGGCTCACCGAGGAAGGCCAGAACGGGCTGGATGCCAGCCAGAGCGGGCACCACTTTTGCCACAGAGTTTGCAATAATGAGGACCAGCGGGATCAGGATGATGCCCACAATGGTGCCGAACTTGGGCAGCTTGCTCTCGTCGATGTCTGCCTGCTGTGCAACGTGCTCAGGCACCTCGATCATATACTTCTTGCCGCAGATGGAGCCCCAGATGGGACCGGCAGCGATCATGGCGAAGATGCCGCAGAAGATGCCGATGAGGATGACCCAGCCAGATCAACGCCCAGCATGCTGGCCACCAGAACAGGGGCCCGGCGTGGGAGGGATGAAGGCGTGGCCGACAGCCAGACCGGCCAGCAGAGGGATGACATAGTACAGGACCGAGCGCTTGGTGCGCTTTGCCAGCGAGAAGGCCAGCGGGATCAGGATGATCAGACCGGCATCAAAGAACACCGGCATGGCCACCACCAGACCTGTGATACCCAGCGCCCATGCGGCTTTTTCGTCGCCGAACCTGCGCACCATGGTCACGGCCAGCGTCTGTGCGCCGCCGGATTCTTCCAGAATGGCACCGAACATGGAGCCAAGGCCCACCAGAAGGGCGATGCCCTTTAAGGTATTGCCGATGCCTTCGTTGACCGAGCCGATGATGTCGACAGGGGCATACCGGCCATCAGGCCGATGCCTACCGCACCGATCAGGATGGAGATCATGGCATGCACTTTGAACTTGATGATAAGGATGAGAGCAAAGGATCAGGCCCGCCACTGCGGCGAACACGAGCCGTGCGGCGTCCGGGGTTGCAACAGCTGTCATAAACGTTTCCTCCATTTTTTTGATGTTTTGTGTGCTTTGGGTCTTATTTCAGCGCCGTCCCCGCAGACGGACACCGGATTTCGATGGTTTTTATAGGTGAAGCAATATCCGCTTTTTTGTTTTTGGCGTAACTTTATCCGGACCGTTCAGCAAAAACAACGCTGAACAGTTGATTTTTGTTTTTTGGTTTTTATCGCAAACGAAGCGTTTTTACTCCATATATGCACCCTTCATGGGGCTGACGGCGTGCTGAGAGTAGAGGCTTCAGCAGGCCCCTTGGTGTACTTTGGGAGCCCTGGGCTTCCAGTTGGCACGGCGCTGGGCAAGGATAGCCTCCATCTCTTCGGGGGGTCTTTTTCCTCACCGTTCACGCCCACGATGGCAAGCTGACGGTTCGGCACATCGATGCGGATGAGATCGCCCTCTTCCACCAGCGCGATGGGGCCGCCCACAGCGGCCTCCGGGCTGACATGGCCGATGACCGGGCCGCGGCTTGCGCCGGAGAAGCGGCCGTCGGTGATGAGCGCCACGCTGGAAGCCAGCTTCGGGTCGGCGCAGATTGCCTCGCCTGTGTAGAACATCTCAGGCATTCCGCTGCCGCGCGGCCTTCGTAGCGGATGAAGATGGCATCTCCGGGCTGGACCCGCTTGTTCAGCCGTGAACGGCGCTGATGCACTCTTCCTCGCTGTCAAAGGGGGCTTTGCGCGCAGGGTGGCGTGGAACATGTTCTTGGGGCAGGCGGTGTGCTTGATGACACTGCCCTCCGGGGCCAGATTGCCTTTCAGGATAGCGATGCTGCCGTCGGTGCCCTTGGCGTTGTCAAAGCTGTGGATGATATCCTCGCGGGTGACTTTTGATGCCCAGACCCTTGGTCTTTTCCTGCAGGATCTCGTCACAGTGCTCGTAGAAGCCGTTCTTCTTCAGGTCTTCCAGGTTTTCGCCCAGCGTCTTGCCGGTGACAGTCATCACGTCCAGATGCAGCATGGACTTGATCTCTTCCATCACGCGGGGCACGCCGCCTGCATAGTAGAAGTACTGTGCGGGCCAGTCGCCGGAAGGACGGATGTTCAGCAGATAGTGTGCGCCGCGGTGCATCCGGTCAAAAGGTGTCGGCATCGATCTCAAAGCCGAACTCGTGTGCAATGGCGGGCAGATGCATGGTGGGGCATTGGTGGAGCCGGAGATGGCGGCGTGCACCATGATGGCGTTTTCAAAGCTCTTCATGGTGACGATGTCGCCTGCGCAGATGCCCTCGGCCACCAGCTTCATCACCTGAACGCCGGCATCATAGGCAGCCTGCTTCAGCTCCGGGGCGGTGGCGGGCATCAGGGCGCGGTGCCGGGCAGCATCAGGCCCAGGAGCCTCGGCCATGACCTGCATGGTGCAGGCGGTACCCATGAAGCTGCAGGCGCCGCAGCTGGGGCAGGCATTGTGCTTGTAGTAGTCCAGCTGCTCGTTGGGGATCACGCCCGTCTTTTCCCATGCGTCGAACTTGCCGATCTGTTCCAGCGTCAGCAGGTCGTTGATGGCGCAGGCGGGGTCGTTGACCACGTACTTCTTGGGCAGGGTGTGGGCTTCCATCACGCCGCCGGTGACCACGATGGCGCTCATATCCTTCAGGCGGCCAATGCTCATCAGCATGGCGGGCATGGACTTGTCGCAGCTGGCGATGAACACGCCGCCGTCGTACACGGTGGCGTTGGCCTGAGCTTCCACCAGATTCACGATGGCGTCACGGTGGGGCAGCGAGTAGTTGATGCCGTCGTGGCCCTGTGCGATGCCGTCCGCACATATCGGTTGCAAAATAGCGTGCAGCCTTGCCGCCGTGGGTGTTGACTGCCTGTACAGCCTCCTTCACGAACTGATCCAGATGGGCGCTGCCGGGGTGGCTGTCGCCAAAGGTGCTCTCCACCATGATCTGGGGCTTTGCAAGGTCGTCCACCTTCCAGCCCATGCCGATCTTCAGCGGATCGTTTTCCGGTGCCAGTTTACGCACTGCCTGAGAACGCAGTTCCATGATCATACCTCCAAAATGCTCTTTTTCCTGCTTTGCAAATCGTCCTTTTGACTGTCGGACATCTTACATATTCATTTTAATCGACTCCCGCCTCGTTTGCAAGTTGTCGCAGTCAGAACCCACTTTTATGACAATAACCAGCCCAGTTTTTTTCGTGCACATTGCTCTGAAATCTTGGATACATCATATAATCTAACCAGTTTTTCAACTTTTCTGTATCATTCGTCTAAAAAAGTCATCAGACAACTTCAGGCATAAAAGTCCCTGCACAGACCTTGCACTGTGCGGGGACGTAAAATCAGTGCGGCGGCGTCGCCAGGTTTCCCATTCGCCGTCGTAAAGCTTTTCGGATGCAGTTGCGGTTGAAGTTCAGGTGCATCACCATGGCAGACCGGGCGCCAATGGGGTCATGCCGGGCAATGGCTTCAGTGATCATGCGGTGGGTCAGGATGGTCTCCTCCGTCAGCTTTTTGTGGGTAACATTCACGAACATCATGACCGCCGTATCGATAATGGGATCAGCTGCTCCACCACCATGTTCTTGCTGCTCTCTGCGATGCAGGTGTGGAACGCGATGTCGTCCTCGATGTACAGATCACCGCTGTGGATCTTGCTCTCCACCCGGTCGCACAGGCGCTGGATGCGCTCAATGTCCTCGTCGGAAAGCGTTTAAAGCGGCCATCTCGGCCATGCCCGGTTCCAGCAGCAGGCGCACATTGACACCAGATCCAGTGCCAGCGCGTTCTTGTCCTGCACGCTGCGCAGGTTCAGCGGGTCGAAAGGCCCTTGGCAGTCGTGACCACATAGGTGCCGGAGCCGCGCCGCACCTCCACGATGCCCTTGCTGGAAAGCAGCTTCACCGCTTCGCGCACCGTGCTGCGGCCCACGCCGAACTTTTTCGCCCAGTTCAAATTCATTGGGCAGCTTGGTGCCCGGTTCCAGCGGGGTATCCAGAATATAGTGGTAAATTTCGTCCTCCACCTGTTCGGCAAGGAGTTTGTTTTTCAGATGGGAAAACTCGCTCATGGTTGTTCCCTCCCCTGTTTTTTAATTTATTATAAGGCAGGGCAGCAGACAAAAGCAAGGGCTGTCCTCATTCACAGACAGCCCTTGCTTTTGGGTATTTTATTCGTTTGCGGCCTTTTCCAGCTCCGCTTCCTCTGCGGCGGCTTCGGCCTCCTCCTTTCTGGTACTCCAGGAAAGCCGACCACATGGGCTCGATGTCCTTGCCCTTCACCCGGCGGTCAAAGTAGTTCCTGGTGATGGCCACCACAGTGCCGGACAACGCCAGCACGCCGATGAGGTTCGGTATCATCATCAGGCCGTTGAAGGTGTCGGAAAAGATCCCACGCAAGGCCCAGCTTCATGGTGGCACCCACCACGGTCATGCACACAAAGACCACCTTGTAGATGCGGCTGCCGGTGGTGCCGAAGAGATACTCCACGGCCTTGGTGCCGTAGTGGCTCCAGCCAAGCGTAGTGGAGTAGGCAAACAGCAGAATGGAAACAGCAATGAACTTGGGGCCAAAGCTGCCAAATGCGGCGGTGAAGGCCTGACCCACCAATGCGTTGTCCTGCACACCGGCCAGTACAGCGCCGCTCTGCAGGTCCACCACGCCGGTGGTCAGGATGACCAGAGCAGTGAGCGTGCAGACCACGATGGTATCGGCAAACACCTCAAACACGCCCCACATGCCCTGATGCACCGGCTCCTTGACGTTGGAAGCCGGAGTTGACCATGACGGCAGAGCCAAGACCAGCTTCGTTGGAGAAGGCACCGCGCTTGAAGCCCCAGGTGATGGTCTGGCTGATGCCGTAGCCCAGCGCACCGCCGCCTGCCGCGTTCAGGTTGAACGCACCCTTGAAAATAGCCGCAAATGCCGCTGGGATGTTGCCAGCGTGCAGCACTACGATGATGAGCGCGCCTGCAATGTAGAACAGGGCCATGAGCGGCACCAGCTTTCGGTAACAGCGGCAACGCGTTTCAAACCGCCAATGACGATAAGGGCCGTGACCACCATCAGGCACAGGCCGGTGACGAGGGTCGGTACGCCAAAAGCAGCGTTCATGTTGCCCGCGATGGAATTGATCTGGCTCATGTTGCCGATGCCGAAAGACGCGAGGATGCAGAAGCAGGCAAACAGGACAGCCAGCACCCTGCCCAGCTGTTTGCAGCCCTTCTTTGCGCCAAGACCATCGGTGAGGTAGTACATGGCACCGCCCGACCACTCGCCTTTTTCGTTTTTGCGGCGGTAGTAGACGCCCAGCACGTTCTCTGCAAAGCTGGTCATCATGCCCAGCAGGGCCATGACCCACATCCAGAAGATGGCACCCGGGCCGCCGGAGACGATGGCCGTGGCCACGCCCACGATGTTGCCGGTGCCGATGGTGCCCGCCAGCGCCGTACACATGCTTTGGAACTGGCTGATGGCCATATCTTCCTTGCTGGTGTGGGCGGTGACGTCCTTATTGGTAAAGATGGCACCGATGGTGTGCCGGAGCCAGTAGCCCATTTTGCGGAACTGGAAAAAGCCCGTGCGGGCGCTCATCCAGAAAGCCGGTGCAGAACAGCAGCGCCAGACCAAACGGCCCCCCACACCACGCCATTGATGGCATTGTTCACCTGCGTGATCATCTCGACCATTCTCTCTTTCCCCTATACACAAAACAAATGCGGACAGAACCCACCAAAGGCTCTGCCCGCAAAATTCGGAGCGCTCTCATTTTTCCGCAGCCGGGGTGCGCCGCATTCCCGGCTGCGCCCCATTGCGCAAAGACGATGGCTCTGTCCTTTTGCCTGAGAGATACAGCCGCCTTTCCCTGCGGCCTTACACCTTCGGCACCCACTTTACAAAGCGGGCTTCTCCAGAGTGCACGGTCTTTCCCCGCCGTGCACGTCTTTTTCAGTTCTTCCGGCGCACAGTTGTGCGCGATAGAAAGACTATACCATATTCTGTCCTTGTGCGCAAGACATTTTTTTTTATATCATATGCTGTTTTTCATCTGTTATGCCGACAGATGAATTTTATTTTGTGACTTTTCAGGGGAACAAACGCATTTCACCCCAAAAAGCCGTAATGGCAAGCTGCATCTACCGGGCCAGTGGGCCGGGGAGTTTTCTCAAAAGACCGTCCGCTGGGGTGGGACCTGTTGCCGAAGGCAGTAGGGCGGGGCGATGGAATGGCCCGATTCGTGTCCGAAGAGAAATTACCGGCACGCTGGGAACCAACCACTTTGACCCAGGCTCCGCGCCTTCAAACCCCAGGCTTTGCCATCGGGCTGGCATCGCCGTTTTCTTTCGCGGTTTCGTAAGAATCTGTGCCGTAATAGGCGCTGGCGGCCGATCTCCAGCCAGAAGTCCTCCCTGTTCTTTCTCTGTGGTCGGTGCTGTCTCTTTTTTGTTTTTTTCATCTGCAAACGCCTCCTTTTTCTGCATAAAGTCTTGCCTGCAGGCCAAAGCTTTATGCAAAGGAAAGGCGGTGTATCCCATGCGCAGTGGAGGTTGGAAGCCTTTTTGGCAGCACTGTTTGCTTCGCTGCTGGTGCTGGTGCCGCTGGTGGGCGGCACGGTGCTGCTGTCCCGTCAGCAGCTGCGCGCCCAGCTGCGGCAGGCTGCCCGCAGCGAGAGCGGTGTGCCCATCCAGCTGCCCAAGACCACCGACCAGCTCACTGTGCTGCTGTGCGTCTCCGGCGAACAGCCCGGCTTTGTGCTGGCCTACCTGAACGCCAGCCAGAACTGCGTGCATCTGCTCGCGTGCCTGCCGCTAATCACCGTGCCTTTTGCAGAAGAAGAAACATCCCTTGCCCGCTGCTGGCCGCCGCTGGCCCGGCCCGCTGCCGCGAAGCACTGGCAGGTGCTGGCCTGCCGGAGGACGCAGTATCTGGCTTTTTCGCCTGCGGTGCTGGAGCGCATTGCCAGCCGGTACGGGCCGGTGCGGGTGGGGCTTTACCGGCGCACTGACCGAGGAAGAGCTTGCCCGCTATGGCCGCAGCCGGGCCGTGCAGGGCATTTCCGCCGGGGACGCGCACGAATTCTTGTTGCCAGCTGCAGGCCGAACCGACTGCTTTTGCCACTGGTACGCACCGCAGCGGCCCGCGCTGCCGTGTGGGATGCTTTTTTCCGGCAGGATCTGGACCTGCTGCCCGCCACCCCCCGGATGCCCTGCGTGCCAGCAGTTCGGCCCTGCTCACCGACCTGACCGCGCTGGACTATGACGCTTTGGAACGCACACTGGAATTTCTTGCCAACAACGCCGCTGTCAACGGCTGGCGCAGGCCCTGCCCGGCCAGTGGAATGCCGCCAGCGGCACTTACACAGTCACGGATGCTTCCCGCGCTGCCATGCAGACCTTTTTCAATGTTTCGCCCACCGAGGCGCAGGCCTCGTCCTTCAGCGAGCCATAACCCAGCACCAGCGTGCCCGCCGCTGAGGGGTGCTTCTCCGGTCAGGTCATGTAACGCTCAGCAGGCTCAGCTGCACGCCTTCGGCTTCCGCCGCGCAGCGCAGCAGCAGGTTCCGGCAGTCCGGTTTGCCAGCAGATGCAGCCGGTGTGCAGGCCCGCAAGGTCAGCTCGCCGGGGAGCAAAGGTGTTCAACGCTGCCGCCAGCGCGTCCCGCCGGCCTTGTAGGGCCACCTTTCCCGCCAGATGCCGGGTGAAAAGCCCTCGGTGACAAAGCGGGCCGGCGGCTGCGCTGCTCGAACCGGCTCACCGTGCCGGAGTACAGGCGGTATTTTTCCGCTGGCGTAAAGATGCCCGGCAGCACCAGCGACATACGATGGTTCGGGGACTGCGGGAGCAAGCAAATACGTAACTGAAACGCAGCGCCACAAATGA
>VOFK01001109.1_pt1 | contig 11674 bp, 14 predicted proteins | sample 5384121 | NCBI WGS metagenome assembly VOFK01 (sample SAMN12384730, study PRJNA508395) | human gut metagenome | isolation source: healthy gut J | host: Homo sapiens | reverse complement strand
GAAAAGAATGAAAACAGCATTGATAAAATTGCCTTATTAAGGGGGGCTATGCTGTTTTATGCTATTATTTCGTCAGTCGTTTATCTCCGTTGCCGGATGCAGTTTTCAATGAAGCCGATGAATAAGAAAAGGTTTTGGAGCTGTTTACTCTCAACGGAGGACGAAACTGCTCCAAATGGTTACTTGAACTTTCGTTTTCTAAAAGAGGTTTGGCAACCTTGCATCCGAAAAAAGGGGGAGATAAATGACCAGATATATAACAGTAGTATTACATTAAGGTAAAGAAACAACCATGGTATAGTATTATTGCAATTTAACTATTTAAAGTTTGTTTATAATCAAATCATTTAAAGATTTTTTGTCCTTCTATGATTTTTTGTATTTGATAAATGTCGTAATTAAATAAAAAAAATATCACGCATAATGACTTTTTTCTTTTTTCTAAATTTCTTCAAATGACAAATTATTGTTACCTTTGTAATGTAATAATGTAATTATGGTTGCGCTTATAAAGTCCTTGGAAAGGATTTATGTATAAAAGAGGTAGATGTTTACTCTGTTCTTGCTTGGATTATCAGCATCACTGATATGAAATAACAAAAAAAAAATATACAATGGCTAAGCGGACGGACAGGCAGGGGAAATAGTACAGATTCCCAATCCCCTCTTTATAATACATTGCGTATAAGATTTATTAACTGTCTGGTCTGGGGAATCTACAGAGATTTAACGAATCAAGATGGGAAGAGTCAGTCTTTGTCTTGTCATAATGTTCTTCATCTGTAGTGCTCAAAAAATTGATGCACAAGTACAGAATATCAGAGAGAAACAAGATACCATTTCGGCGACTAAATCATTAGAGCATATCAGGCCCGAGAATATCAAGAAGGGACCATTGAATAATGCTTTGGATGTATTGAGTGGTCAGTCTGCCGGTGTGAACGTCACCACTAATGGGACTGACAGGCTCGCTATGCTGAATAGTATCCGTGTGCGTGGTACCACATCCATTATGGGTGGCAATGACCCGTTAGTAATTATTGACGGAGTGACATCTGACATCGCTACGCTATCTACCATATATCCCGCAGACATCGAGAGTTTCACTATTTTGAAGAATGCTACCGAAACGGCAATGTACGGTTCCCGTGGTGCTTCAGGTGTAATTGAGATTAAGACCAAGAAAGCGAACGGGGCGAGGTTTCGAAATATCATATGATGGCAACTACGGATTCGAGTCAATGTATAAACATCTGCAAATGCTCAACGGCCCGGAGTATATAGCTACAGCAGAGGCACTTGGATTAGATTACAATAATGGTGGCTACAACACCAATTTTCACGATGTAATTACTCGTACGGGCTTGATACATCAGCATCACTTGGCTTTTAGCGGTGGTTCGGAAAACTCAAACTATCGAGCATCGTTCGGTTTTATGGATCATAATACAATTGTCAAAGTTAACGATTACCGAAATTTAGTGGTAAAACTTGATGCTACACAAAAGGCTTTCGATGGTCGCTTAGTTGGCGATTTTGGTGTATATGGCTACTCGTCAAAGATACACGACATTTTCGATACACGAATGCTGTTTTACTCGGCAGCTGCACAGAATCCTACATATCCAGCAGGAACTGATGTTAATGGCAACTGGGTGAAGAACTCGGCTGCATCACACATCAACCACCCCGAGCACTCCTCTATGAGAAAAATGACTCCGAAGAACGGAATTTCAATACACATTTGGGGCTGAAATTTAATATCCTTGACAATTTGATATTGTCGGCTTTCGGCTCTTATTTATATTCATCTACGGGAAATGCTCAATTTTGTCCTACATGGGTGTGGGCGCAAGGCAATGTTTATCGTGGAGAGTTCAAGGGTGAAGACTACTTTACAAATGTGTCCCTCTCATATAACAATGCTTGGGGAGACTCACACCTTGATGCTGTTGTTGGCGCAGAATATCTTAAACAGGTAAGGACTGGTTTATGGGTGCAGGCAAAAGGAATAACAACAAATGATTTCTCCTATAATAACATCGGAGCAACATCATCGCGTCCTTTCGGTGGTACGAGCAGTAGCTATGAAGACCCGTCACTTGCTTCAATAATGGGTAGTGTCACATATAGTTACAAGGATAGATATTCTATTGCGGCAGCACTCCGTGGAGATGGCTCTTCAATGGTAAGCGATAACAATACTTTCGGATTCTTCCCATCAGTATCACTGGGTTGGGATGTAAAAAAAGAAGGCTTCCTCTCTGATACTGACTTTATAACAATGTTGAAACTAAGAACCGGATATGGTCGGTCAGGAAATCTTGGAGGTATAACATCCTATACAACACTTAATACCGTAAAGGAGAATGGTATCGTATCCATCAACGGTGCACCTACCGTAACAATGGGAAGTATACGCAACACGAATCCGGACCTTAAGTGGGAGACTCGTTCAACATTTAATATCGGTTTTGACTTAGGTATATGGGATAATCGGTTGATGCTTACCTCGGAATTATATTACTCAAAGACAACTGATATGCTCTATGAGTATGATGTTCCCGTTCCGACCTTTGCGTTCGATAAACTGATGGCAAATATCGGCTCGATGTCTAACCAGGGTGTCGAACTAGGAATCTCGGTAGTTCCCATTCAACGAAAGGATATGGAGATGAATATCAACTTCAATATGTCCTACCAGAAGAATAAGTTACTTTCGCTTAGTGGAGAGTATAATGGTATGCATATGACAGCTTCAGATATTACTCCGATTGGCTCGCTTTATGGTGCAGGTCAGAACGGTGGAGACAATAATGTAGTATATCAGATTGTAGGTCAGCCATTGGGGGTATTCTATCTACCTCACTGCAAAGGGCTTAAAGAAAATGAACTTGGTGGCTACAGTTACGATATTGAAGATTTGAATGATGATGGCGAGATTGATTTTAGCGATGGCGGAGACAGGTATATAGCAGGTCAGGCAACCCCCAAGGTAACTATTGGATCAAACATCAGTTTCCGTTACAAGTCCTTTGATATTGCCATGCAGATAAATGGTGCTTTCGGTCATAAGATATTCAATGGCACGGGCTTGGCTTATACCAATATGTCTATATTCCCTGACTACAATGTATTGAAGGGTGCTCCTGAAAAAAATATTATTGATCAGAATGTTTCAGACTATTGGTTGGAAAAAGGTGACTATGTAAATATTGAACATATTACCATAGGCTACAATATTCCAATGAAATCCAAGGCTGTGAAGTCATTGCGTCTTTCGGCAGGCATTAGCAACCTTGCAACAATCACAGGCTATAGCGGTCTTACTCCAATGATAAACAGTTATGTAGTAAGCAACACTTTGGGCATTGACGACAAACGCACCTATCCTTTATATCGTACCTATTCGTTAGGTCTTAGTATTCAATTCTAACCGCTTACAGTTATGAAAAGATATATAAACATATTGATGGTTGCTTTGGCAACGATGATGACCTCTTGTCTTACTGAAGACCCTAGAGATCAACTTTATGAAGAAGACATTTACAACAATGCCAACAACATATATATTAATGCAGTGGCTGTGCTCTACAATTACATTGGTGGCAGTGCAGACAGTGAGGGTTTACAGGGGACCTGTCGTGGGATTTATGACTATAACACACTTACTACAGACGAAGCCATGATACCTATTCGTGGTGGCGACTGGTACGATGGAGGTTTGTGGACGAATATGTATCAGCATAAGTGGAGTCCTAATGATTTACCACTCTACAATACTTGGAAATACCTCTACAAGGTTGTTGTGTTATCGAACAAATCTCTGCATATCATCGATAAGTATAGCCATAACCTATCTGAGGAGCAGAGAGTGGCCTACGAAGCTGAGGTGCGAGCTCTGAGAGCACTTTTCTACTACTACATTATGGATATGTATGGCAGAGTGCCCATCGTAACATCCTATGAACAACCGCAGGATGAAGTTGTGCAGAGCGAGCGTAGCGAGGTTTTCCGTTTTATCGTGAATGAGTTGCAGGAGGTTGCCGAGTTGTTGCCAAATGAGCGTAGTAATAAGATGGGTAACTACTATGGTCGTATAACAACACCTGTAGCTAATTTCCTTTTGGCTAAGTTGGCTCTTAATGCCGAGATATATTGTGATGATAATTGGACTGATGGCGTTCCACGGAACGGTAAAGAGATATTTTTCACCGTCGATGGTGAGAAACTCAACGCTTGGCAGACCTGTATCAAATATTGCAATAAACTTGCCGAGGTAGGTTATCGGTTGGAGGACGATTATAGCTATAATTTCTCTGTGCATAACGAGAACTCCAACGAAAACATATTCACCATTCCGTTGGATAAGAACCTCTATGCTGCGCAGTTCTGGTATCTCTTCCGATCACGACACTACAACCATGGCGGTGCGTTGGGTGGCTCATCGGAAAATGGTACCAGTGCCAATATCTCAACAGTCTTAGCCAACGGATACGGCACAGATGATGTAGATGCTCGCTTTGAAAAGAACTTCTATGCCGGCATCGTAGAGGTTGATGGAAAGCCTGTAATGATGGACAATGGACAGCAGTTGGAGTATTTCCCATTGGAGCTAAAGTTGAATCTTACGGGAAGCTCCTATGTCAAGACAGCTGGTGCTCGTATGGCAAAAATATGAAGGGTTGATAGGACCTCACATTCCGACGGTAGACAACCGGATAACGACATCGTGCTATTCCGCTATGCCGATGCTCTCCTGATGAAGTCCGAGGCAAAGGTACGTAATGGTGAGGATGGCTCGTTGGAGTTGAACGAAGTCCGAGGTCGTGTTGGTATGCCATATCGAGAAGCTACGCTTGAGAACATATTGAAAGAGCGTTTGTTGGAGTTAGTATGGGAAGGCTGGCGACGACAAGATATGGTGCGTTTTGGAGTTTATCACAAATCATACGATCAGCGAGTCCAACTGGCTGATGAGAAAAATGGGTATACCACAGTTTTTCCTATTCCACAAAAAAGTATAGACTTGAACCCAAAATTGAAACAAAATGTTGGATATAAATAACTTTAGCCTATGAGTATTCAATTTGACATTGCAAAACAGATTATAGCTGAAACATGCCCTAATCGCAAACTTAAGTTGGAGAATATTCGCCTTTTTGCAGATATTATTCAGCCTAAGAAATATCAAAAGGTGATATAATTCTAAATGAAGGTGATATCTGTAATTGCCTATTTTATATAGAAAAGGGATTTATTAGACAGCACTACCTAAAGCATGATAAGGATGTGATAGAACATTTAGCATGTGAAAAAGATGTTGTCTGGTGTATTGACAGCTATTTTAACCGAGAGCCAACACATCTTATGATGGATGCTGTAGAAAACAGTGTTTTATGGGAAATTCCGCGTGATATAATGGAAGAACTTTCTGATGCTAATGGTGATATAGCTTATCTATATCGGAGTTTTTTTGAAAATTCCTTAATGTTATCACAATTAAAGGCTGACATTTTACGTTTCGAATCAGCAAATGACAGATACGCTAGATTACAGCAACATTTTCCTGAAATAACTAGAAGAGCACCTTTGACAATGATTGCTTCATATCTTCAGATGACATTGGAAACATTAAGCAGAGTACGTGCATCAATAGCTAATGCTGAGAGCAAATATGAAAAGCAAACTAACTATTAGGACTTAACTAACATCAAAAACAGGTCAGGATATAGCGTCCTGACCTGTTTCTTTAATAAACTTAAAAGCTATGGATTAATGAGATGTTAGTCATCGTCATCATCATCGAATTCATCCTCATCGTCGTCATCATCATATTCTATTGCTTCACTTTCTTCAATAATGTTACTAAAAGCTCCTGTTAAATCAAAATGATAGTTCTTTTTATTGTTAGAATATGGAAAATAAGAAGGAAGAGCCAACTTTGAACAAGGTAACGTTCGTAAACGGTGTGCAGATTAAAAACAAAAGTGGAAAGCACTGATGTGGGATAATTTTATCTATTATGGTAAGATTAATCAAAACAGAGACAGTCATAAGTGTACTGATGGGGCATTTTATAAAGAAATTATTGTTTATCTTGCTGTTTGTCGGGGTACTGATTGCTCCGGCAAACGCACAAAAACGAAAAAGAATATGTATTCGTACAAGAAAATTGGCAACAAGTATATTGTCAGCATTAACAATCATACTGAAATTGTGAAAGCCCCTGAATGCTTTCTGCAAGGAGAAAGGAATTCTGTCGGGTTCTATCAACGGGATTGGTGCTATCGGAGAGCTGACCCTCCGTTTCTTCAATCCCAAGACAAAAGCATATGATGATAAGACATTCCGGGAGCAAATGGAAATATCCAACCTTACAGGGAATATATCATCTATGAATGAGCAGGTATATCTTCATTTGCATATAACCGTCGGCAGGAGCGACTATTCCGCTTTAGCCGGACATCTACTTTCCGCAATACAGAATGGTGCAGGGGAGTTCGTGGTGGAAGATTATAGCGAGCGGATAAGTCGCACATATAATCCGGATTTAGGACTGAATATATACGATTTTGAAAGATAGTTGCCTATAAATATCGCTTGGAATACAGGATAATACATCATTCAGCTTTTAGATGATATATATCAAAAAAAAAAGTTTATCAATTCTGTCACGTTAACTTTGCAACAGAAATAATTTAAAGACTATCAAATATGGATAAAGACAAGGATATGAGCCGCCGGAGATTCCTTAAAATGGCGGCATTGACAGGAGCGCCATGTGTGTCGGGCCTACCTTGAACAAGGTAACGGCAGCAGAACGGGTATGGATGGGGAAACAACAAGTTGCAAACAACATCCCTGCAGGCATGGCGGCGGTGCGCACTCGGCGAACATTGGGACACGGAAATACGGCATTCACTGTTTCTGCAATGGGATATGGCTGTATGGGCTTGAACCATAACCGCAGCCAGTACCCGAGCAGGGAGAAAAAATCGCCCTGGTGCATGAAGGCTGTTGAACGATGGGGGGTGACCCTTTTCGATACAGCCGAAAGCTACGGCTACCACATCAATGAAAAATTGGTCGGCGAAGCCTTGAAAGGATATACCGACCGGGTATTTGTGTCATCGAAGTTCGGACATAAGTTTGTAAACGGTGTGCAGATTAAAACCAAAGAGGACAGCACTCCGGCCAACATCCGCCGGGTTTGTGAAAACTCGTTGCGCAATCTCGGAGTTGAAACATTGGGCATGTTCTACCAGCACCGCATAGACCCGAACACACCGATTGAAGCGGTGGCTGAAACATGCAGCAAACTCATCAAGGAAGGTAAAATCCTGCATTGGGGCATGTGTGAAGTAAACGTTGATACCATCCGCCGTGCGCACAAGATATGTCCGGTTACGGCAATCAAAAGCGAATATCACTTGATGCACCGCATGGTAGAGACGAACGGGTGTTGGAGCTGTGCGAGGATTTGGGCATCGGTTTCGTTCCATACAGTCCGCTGAACCGTGGTTTTTGGGCGGTATGATCAATGAATATACCAAGTTTGATGTTACCAACGACAACCGGCAGACCTTGCCACGCTTCCAGCCCGAAGCCATACGCGCCAACTATCGTATTGTGGAAGTTCTTAACGCTTTCGGCCGTACAAAGAGGCATTACCCCGGCACGAAGATAGCTTTGGCCTGGCTGATGAACAAAAGCCTTTTTATCGTGCCTATTCCGGCACCACCAAACTCTCATCTGGAAGAGAACCTTCGTGCCTGCGACATCCGTTTCACGGCAGAAGAGATAGAAGAACTGGAAACAGCCGTAGCTGCCATTCCTGTGGTGGGTAGCCGCTACGATGCCTTGCAGGAGTCTAAAATCCCAAAATAATCCGTGTATGAAGAAACAGATATTTTACATGACGTTCATCGCTTTACTGTCGGGCTGTAATTGTTACAAAGGGAATATTCTGCAAATAGAGGAACAAGGCAGTTTTGCCGTAGGTGGCACCGGCTGACCGATTCATTGGGACACAAATACCACGGCGACCATGCTTATGTATTTTTATCAGAAACCGGTTGATGCACGAAATATCCGCTTGTTTTTTGCACATGGTGTCGGCGGTTTTCCAAAACATGGGGAGACCACTCCTGACGGACGCGAAAGGGTTTCAGAATATATTTCTTCGCAAAGGTTTCTCCACCTATCTTGTCGACCAGCCTCGCCGAGGAAATGCCGGACGGGTACGGAAAGGCTGTCTGCTGGAACCGGTATTCGATGAAGAAGAATGGTTCAACCGTTTCCGTGTGGGGAATCTATCCCTGATTATTTCGAGGTGTACAGTTCAGTCGCGACCGGGGAAGCCTTAAACCAGTACTTCCGGCAGATGACGCCGACCATCCCGGACCTTTGGACTTCGATGTCTATTCCGATGCCTATGCTGCTCTTTTTTGACAAAATCGGTCCGGCCATATTTGTCACTCATTCAAAGGCGGTCCGGTGGGTTGGTTTACTTTGCTCAAAACGAAGAACATCAAAGCCATTGTAGCATACGAACCCGGTGGAAAGTGTACCCTTCCCAACCGGTCAAGTTCCCGAAGAAGGCAAAGTCTTGACACGGTCTAAAAAAAACAGAAGGAATAGAAGTCCCTATGGCAGTTTTTCAAGAGATACATGGAAATTCCCATCATCATTTACTATGGGGGATAACCTGCCCGAAACAGACGAACATCCGGAACTTTTACGAATGGACACGCCGTCTGCATCTCATGCGCAAGTGGGCCGAAATGCTCAATAAGCTGGGCGGTGACGTGACGGTCATTCATCTGCCCGATGTCGGTCTGCATGGGGAATACGCACTTCCCGATGTCGGATTTGAACAATGGGAAGTAGCTGACCTGCTGTCGAAGTGGCTGTATGAAAACAAATGGACAGATAGAAATTAACAGAGGATAACCCCAAAACCTAAATAAAAATAGTTATGAAACTGAAGTGCTTATTGGCAATGCTGCTCTTAACCTTTCCTTTCGTGCAGAACACTCCGGCTGTTGAAGATAAGATAGATTCGTTGCCTCACTCAGAGCCGGGGAAAACATTGATAGTCTATTTCTCATGGAGCGGACATACGCAAACTGTAGCCAACATTATCCATGAACTTATTGGATGCGACATGGTGGAGATTGAACCGGAAGAACCCTATTCTGATGAATATAATGAAGTGGTTGACCGTTTCAAAAATGAAAGAGACAATCATATTCTTCCAGCTCTGCGTACAAAAAGTAGAGAATATGGATGATTATGATACATTGATTATCGGTAGTCCTATTTGGGGTGGTCTTCTGTCTTCTCCTGTAAAAAGTTTCCTGTCCGGTTATGATTTGTCCGGGAAAAAAGATACTCCCATTCTGTACACATGGAGGAAGCGGAACAGCACAAAGTGTGGATAATATCCGCAAACTATGTCCCCATGCTGAAATATTGCTGTTTATGGCAGTCAAACTGCAAACTCTCGGAATGAAGTGAAAAAATGGCTGTCAGAAGCCGGATTTTCTGTCGAATTAAATTACGCCCGTTTAATAGTTTTAATACTGAAATGAAATATCCTTTGTTATCCGCACTCTTTCATCCCTTTTCAGAGATTTGCAGATAGACCAGTAGTTGAGATTAGGGAATATGAGATTGTCTTCCTGACAGGGTCGGTAACGCTCGATAATCTGCAAAGGAGTATCCAACAGTTTCACTTGAACGGCACTTTTGTCTTGTACCGTTTGGACAATATCCACTTCTCACCATTCACTTCTACGATGTTGCTATTGGTTAGTTCCTTGATGTCCACGAAAGAGAGGGCAGTGAAGCTGGCGAAAACAAAAATGTCACGAATATAGAACAGTTGGACATCCCCAACTCGTGCGTCATCAACGTTTTCAGTTCATCTTCCGTCAGGAACTCACGTTCCGTCACATTAGGCTGATGTGGAATTGGGCAAACGTTTTTTCGGTATTAGTCCGTTAAAGTGCACACATGACAACGCCTTTCAGCCACATGCATTTTTCCATATCGTCCCGTTGTGAAGTCCCGCTTTCGTTGATAGGTAGGCTGCAAACCCCTTGATGAAGTCGGGCTTAATCTCCAGCATGAACATATCCGTCCGTCTGTAAAAAGACTTGATGAACGCTGCCACATGGTTTCTTGCCACCACCCGTGAACGGTGGTTGCCATTACCCTGTCTTTTCCGACACGCTTCTTGAATACTTCGTTCTCACGTCCGGACGCTTTTGAGCAGTGTCTCATACTCACTGCCGATACCCTGATAAGCATTGCTCACCATTTCAGCCGTCACGAACGCTTCACGGTCGAATATACGCAGGTAGTGCTTGATGATTTGAGCCTTTGATGTTGTCAAGGGCAAGGTTGATATCACGTACTTCCGCACTCTTGCCTTTCGCCCTGTTCCTTTCACGTCCCAAAGCGTTTTCGGGATGCTACTACTTATAGCTGAACTGCGTCACAATCCCAATCGTTACCGTCCTATGATGCGGACAATATCGTTTTCTCTCCTTGTTGCCGTTCACGTAGAACAGCACTTCGGTTGTACTTCTTGCCATACTCGTTTTTTTAAGTTTAAAATTAAGCCTCCCAATGAGTTATGCCTTGTAAACCAACCGAAGCCATACGGAGAAAAATTCAGCACGGAGTATCAAAAAAACCTTCACGGGGTAATGATTTAGCAACCTTTCTACTTCATAAATTTACTTTTTTTGCGTTACCTCGTTTTTATGCCTTTGTCCTCATTTGTCCTCACAAACGCTTTATTCATAGCCGTTTTAAAACATTTCCGCCTTTTCTATTCCTCTTTTCCACAGATTTTAGTAAATTTATATCCGTCTACTTTTTAAGGTCCTATGTTCAGGACTCAATCTAACCAAACATTGCATAAAGTGGTACTGTTTCATCCAAATGCAACTGATGGAATGTCGTACATTATTTTGTGCTTGTATCGTTATATCTATTGCAGCTATTATCTGTAGTTCATTTGTATCCATGGCCCATTACAGACAGGCGTTATTCAGTATGACTTATTTTTCCTCCCCCGTGTTTTTTGTGGATGCATTGCGCATTTGCGGCACCGGTCAAATATCCGGATAGAGACATAAACAGTACACGATGGAAATATATTTTTTTCATTCTATGGTTTTGTGGACTCCTGGGTGACCATTCTCCTTATATGTTAACCTATATGTGATTGGGATACGAATATTGTCCATGTCATTATCCTCCTTACATTTTTATTATTGTCAAATAGATAAGATACTTTACGGAAGAGTGGGTTATGGCCTATATACCTGCGTATCATGGTCTGTTTTCTGCTATTCTGATGTACTATATAGGCTTGTGTACGGCTGGGGATTTCAAAACATTCGCGACGAGCTTTGGTGGGCAGTAATTCTAAGACTTTTAAATAAAAAAAAATTAAGCCCCCCCAAAAAAAAGAGAGATATTTCCTTTCAAAGAATTCATTTCTTTATTACATTTGTATTAGTCTTTTTAAAAATAGAAGATTTATAGTAAAGCGTTAAGGCATTATCAAGTTCAGGAAATCCACGATTTCGGAAACAGACAATTGGATAATACATTGGACGCTCCACGTTCTATCTATATAGATTTTTTTGTTATA
>VOFK01001830.1_pt1 | contig 11682 bp, 19 predicted proteins | sample 5384121 | NCBI WGS metagenome assembly VOFK01 (sample SAMN12384730, study PRJNA508395) | human gut metagenome | isolation source: healthy gut J | host: Homo sapiens | reverse complement strand
TCAGTATGCTTCGTTCAGTTACGTATTGCTTGCTGGCAGAAGATGAAGCAGGGGCACAGGCGTGTGGGGCGTGTACTGGGACCAGGAGAACTTGGCGGACTGGGGGATATTTCCATCCGGCCGTGAATGTGCTGAATCTGTTTTGGGAGCCGGGCGTAACGGATATCCAGAAGTCGCAGAATGTGTTTTATCTGGAACTGGAGGACAATGAGAGACGCTGCTGGCGGCATGCAACTGGCAGGAAAAAGCTCGGCAGGAGCAGCGTGGTGCTTTCCGTTACCGGACGAGACGATGCGGTAGATCTTTCGGAGAAAGACATGGTGGTAGACTGGTATTACAAAAAAGCGCATTGAGGCACGGGACGATGCTACGTACAAAAGTGGGCGGGAACAGTCTTGTACGCGACGGAAGGGCTGTTTGTTCATGCCGTCGGTCACGCGCGGCGCGGGCGACCGGGAACAGGCGAGCGGTTCTGGTACAGACACCGGTGCGTGCGCCCCGACGATGTGACAGGGCTGTAGCGGCGACAAGGAGTTATCCATTCATCTTTGACCGGCTGTTTTTCCATCGAGGGCTCGATTTGCGGGTACGGCTATATTGAGCGGCATCGGCAAAGGGCGCGCAGGGGAGCAGATCGACCGGATGGATCAGGCCATCGTGAAGAACACGATCATGGCGGCGACACCGAGGTGGTTCCGCCGCTCGGACGGGTCGGTCAATGAGCAGGAATACGCGGATTGGACAGAAGCCGTTTGTGCATGTGGACGGGAATCTGGGACAGGACTCCTTACGCAGGTGCAGGTCAATATGCTGCCAGGGATCTGCGACAGGTGCTGAACAACAAGATCGAGGAACTCAAATGGACGACGGGCAATACGGATGTGACGAACGGACAGGTTTCGTCCGGTGTGACGGCGGCCTCGGCCATTGCGGCTTTGCAGGAGGCGTCCGGGCGCAGCTCACGCGTCGACGCAGTCGGCGTACGGAAGCCTATGCGCGGCTCATCCGCATGGTGATCGAGCGCATCCAGCAGTTTGCCAGATCTGCCGCGCGCAGGTTCCGCATTGCGGGTCTGGAGCCAGGGCGGAGAATTTAATCCCTACTGCAATGCGCAGCTGAAGGCGCAGAGCGTAAATTGGGAAGCGCTCATGCGGGCTCGGTGTTCGATGTGACAGTCGCTTTACAGGCACGGCTGGCTGAGCTTCGGCGCTGCAGTTTTCAGCTGGGCTTTTCCGGCGGAGATGGGTCAACAGGCGCTGGCGACATGATGGATTTTGAGCGGCAAGCAGCAGATCTTACAGAAGCTCCGTTCGGGTGCGGATGCGGCGGCGCGTGGCAGCGGATGGCGCTGGCAGGACAGTATGAGCCAGGCTGTACGAGCGGCTGGCAGGACAGCCCCTCGCCGGAGGCTCGGAACAGTTCGGACAGCGAAAAAAGCAGGACGCAGAACCGGCAGAGTGCAACAGGCACCAGCGCGCCGGAGAAACGGCGCAGCCAGGATGATCGAGTATGGCTGGACGAACAACGCTGACGGTGCGCGGCTTTCCACATGAGTTTCCGCGGTACGAGCGGCGTCTGCGCGAGGGGAGCGTCAATGCTGGCGTTCGCGCTGGCTTGGGTGCAGGCGGCGGGGCTGAAACACGGCGCCGGTGATCGAATCGGCTGCGGAGGCTTCCGGCTGGAAGTGTTCGCGGACAAACGGGAGCAGGCGCGGCTGGACGGCATGTTTGAGACGGTTCGCGCAGGATACCGGCTGCTCTTTCGCGCGGTATCCGGACTATGTGCGGGTTTTGGGTGAACGTGACCCTGAAAATAAGTTGGAAAGACCCGAGTGTCGCCCGCTTGAAGGGCAGAAGGAGGAACGGAATGGAGAAGTTTGATTGGCTGCAGGCGTTTGCAGCAGAGCAGCAGGAGCAGCCAACCGGGCATCGGCGACGCCGCGCCGGAGGATGTGCAAGGAGCGCGCAGAGGCGTTCCGGGCGCTCATCCAGGGACCGTACAAGAAGGACTATGACAGACAGGTGCAGACGATCGTGCGCGAGCGGCTGAAAAATTGCGCGAGAAGCGAGCAGGTGCTTAAATCGCTGAGCCCGGCGCTGCAGAAGACCTCGGCGTGGACGCGGCGCAGCTTACGCCGGAGCAGGCGGAGCGGCTGGCTGCTTGCTCGCCGGAGGGCAGAGTCCGGCAACGCCGGAGCAGCGCGAGGGAAGCGATGCGCAGGGGTATGGCGCTCCGCGAGCAGTTTGCGGCAGTGCGCGAGGCGTATCCTGGCGCGCAGCTGCATGAGGAACTGGAAAGTCCCATGTTCATGCGCCTGGTTATGCGCGGTGTGGATGCCAGAAGCGCCTACGAGTTGACACACTTGCAGGAACTTCGTGCAGGTGCGATGGCATACGGCGCAAGACGCGCACGCGAGGAATTGACGGCGGCCATGCAGGCGGGTTCCTCCGCCCGCGCGAGAGCGGCATGGCCCCGGCGGCTTTCGGCGCATTTGCCGAGAGAGTCCGGAGCATTGGTCCAGACAGACGAGAGAGGAACTGAAGGCGCGTGCCAGACGGGGCGAGACCGTCCGGCTCAAGTAACTCGCTGATAGCGCTTGCTGATTGCATCATCGGTTACATGAGGAAAGGAGAAGTTTTTATGAATCTGAAACAGGAACTGAATTTGCAGCTGTTTGCTGACGCGGGTACGCTGGTGAATGCCAGCGGCAATTATGTGAACGCGTATTCCGGCGAGACAAATGCCTTCCCGGAAGAGGCGGCATGACGGCGTCCATGAAGACGTTTTACGACACGGAACTGCTGGAAAACGCACGGCCAGAACTCATTCATACGCAGTTTGCCCGCAAGCAGGCGCTGCTGACGCAACCGGCCGCGACCGTGGAATGGCGCAAGTGGAATCACGCTTGAGGACGCGGGCGCGCTGACCGAGGTGTGATCCCGACGGGTCAGAAGTTCGGCCAGAGCTGTGACGCAGGCGATCACCCAGTACGGCACCTATGTGTCCGTGTCCGATCCAGCTGGAACTGCACGCCATTGACGATGTTGATTTTGGGCGCGGCGGAGGAATTGGGCGCGTCTGCCGGTACGACGCAGGATAAGCTGGTGCGCAATGTCGCCGCAGCAGGCACGAACGCAGTACTGCGACAAGGTCGGCACGAACGGCGCGCATACCGCCGTAACCAGCCGCGCGGGGCTGGACACCACCGCAAAGCTGACGCCGGACGAGGTCAACAAGGCGGTGACGCTGCTGAAAAAACTCAAGGCCCCGAAAATTGACGGCAAGTACATTGCCATCATTCACCCGTCCGTTGCATACGATCTGCGTTCGTCCGAGGCGTGGATCGAGGCGCACAAGTACGCGGGTCTGACGGAACTGTTTACCGGTGAGATCGGCGAACTGCACGGCGTGCGCTTCATCGAGACGACCGAGGCCAAAATCTTCAACGGCGAGGGCTGCCCGGTCAAGACGGAGGCGGACGAATCCAAGGGTACGCCTGCGGTGTATTACAGCGTCTATGCAACGCTGTTTCTCGGCAAGGATGCTATGGCATGATCGATCCCGAGGGCGGCAATCTGGAGATGATCATCAGGACAAGGGGCCAGGTCGGCGACCGCTCAACCAGTTCTCGACGCTGGGCTATAAATTCTCCAGTGCGGCGAAGATCCTGTATGAGGATCGCAAGGGCACGGAAAGCTGCGGCGCGTATTCTTGCCGAGGACGAAGCAAACTGATGGGAAGATGGATCGCGTTTGGTCTCCGGAGAAGACGGGACAGAAGGGAGAATTGTCATGGAAAAACGCATTTGCAGGTATGAAGACCATCATACTCCGCGCGCGGGCGGCACGGAGCAGCAGTCGGTGTTTGTCTGCGTCAACGGACGCATCGTGTTTTCAGGTGCCGCGCGGCAAGGCCGTCGAGGTGCCGGAGCCGGTGGAGGTGCTGGAGAATGCCAGGCGGCAGCTGGAGGCGGCACGGAAGATCGAAGATGAGCTGGCCGCAGGCTAAAGGCGGCAGGACGAAAGGAGGCGGGGCATCCATGACCATCCGCGAGGCGTTGAGACGGTTGATCGGCTGAAACCAATCAATTGGCAGCGCAGACAAGCTGCGCTGGTTGTCGGAACTGGACGGAGCGGTATACCGCGAGATCCTGACGCAGCATGGAAATGGACGTCCCGGCGTTCGCGGGCTACACGCCGGAAGCGGATCTGGACGGAACGGTACTGCTGATCGCGTGGCCGTATGACGAAATTTACCGGTGGTATCTGGAGATGAAGATCGATGATGCCAACGGGGGAGATGACGAAGTACAACAATTCCGCCGCCAAGTACAACATGTACTATCAGGCATACCAGAATGCATGCAGCCGGGCGCATCTGCCGAAGAGCAAAGCGGCGTATTTCAGACTGTAGGGGGATGCGGGGTGTTTTTATCCGAAGCTGACGGAGCAGCGGCAGCAGACGCTGACCACCGAAGCGTTCCTCGGCTATGATCACAATCTGAAGCTTTCAGACGGGGAATTATGACATGGAGAATCTGACGTCGGACAGCTATCCCGCTGCGTGCAAGCCGCGGGCGCGGCGGGGGGACGGTGCAGGCGCTTTCCGGAGTGCAGGCAATCTGCGCGCGGGATGCGCTGTGCTGGGTGCAGAATCAGGTCTTGTACATCAATGGCGCTTCCATGGAGGCCTACATGCCGTCGGTGAACATCAAGGCGGGAGAAAAGCAGCTTGTTTCCATGGGCGCATATTTGTGCATCTTTCCGGACGGGATCTATTTCAATACCGAGAAGTATTCTGACAACGGCTATATGGGGCAGGGAGAATGTGATCGACGCGGAGAGCGAGAACGTGGAAATCTCCCTTGCCTTGCTGACGGGTCGGCACTGACGGTGAGTTATGCACAGGCCGCGCAGCCGGAGAGCCCGTCAAACGGACAGTACTGGCTGGACATCCGGCAAACTCCACACTTAAGCAGTGGGCGGAGGCGTCGGGGCAGTGGGTATCCGTGCCGACGGTATATCTGAAGCTGTCGGCAAACGGCATCGGCAGGGGATTCAAGCAGTATGACGGTATCCAGCTGTCGGGTCTTGCTGGAAACGAACAGATCGAGAAGCTGAACGGCAGTCAGATCCTTTACGCTGTGGACGAAAGTTATATCGTGATCGTGGGGCTTGTTGATGAGACGGCGAAGGTCACGAGCGGGACGGTGAAGACGGCCCGGCGCGTGCCGAGCATGGACTTCATCACAGAATGCGGCAACCGGCTCTGGGGCTGCAAGTACGGCGTGGCGGACGGGAAGACGGTGAATGAGATCTACTGCTGCAAGCTGGGCGATTTTAAAAACTGGGCGTGCTATCAGGGTGTGGCGACGGATTCGTGGCGGGCAAGCTGCGGTACGGACGGGAAATGGACGGGCGCGGCGACGCTGGCCGACAGTCCGGTGTTTTTAAGGAGGACTGCTTCCACCGGGTGTATCCGTCGGCGACGGGGGGCGCATCAGGTGGTCGTGCAGAAATGCGCGGGTGTGCAGAACGGGTCAAGCAAGAGCCTCGTTGTAGTGGACGACCGGCTGTATTACAAGTCGCGCATGGGCGTGTGCGTGTATGACGGAAGTCTGCCGCAGGAGATCGGAAGCTGCTTCGGCACGGGGCTTTACTACAACGCCGTCGCGGGCGGCGTGCGTGGGAAGTACTTCATCAGCATGGAGGATGAGGCACATCACTGGACATTGTTCGTCTACGACACGCGAAAGGGGCTGTGGCACAAGGAAGACAGCGCCCACGCGGAGGACTTCGCGCGGGTGGACGATGAACTTTATTTCCTCGAAAACGGAACGCTCAAAACCGTGTACGGCAGCGTCGGAACGCTGGAAGGAGCGGTCGAGTGGATGGCGGAGACGGGGATCATGACGTATGGGCTCGTCGGGAAAAAGTATGTCTCGCGCATCAATCTGCGGATGCAGCTGCTGAGGGGCTCCTCTGTGGATTTCTGGGTGCAGTATGATTCGGACGGCGTGTGGCGGCACTGCGGACATATCGAGGGCCGGGGCTGCGTACCTTCCTGCTGCCGGTCCGGCCCGCAAGGTGTGACCATCTGAAATTCCGGCTGACGGGAAAGGGCGAGATGAAGCTGTTCAGCCTGGCGCGGGTGCTGGAAGGCGGAAGCGATGTATAACGCGTTCTGTAGGGGGCCGATGCCCACATCGGCCCGGCAGAATGCACGTCCGAAACGAAAAACGTTGCGGCGAAATTGAAGGTTCCCAGTGGGCCGGTGTGGGCATCGGCCCCTACAACGTACGGAAGGAGGTGCAGAGGATATGGGAAGTTTAACGCTTGCATATCCGTCCATTGCGGGGAAGACGACGCAGGAGCAGCTGGAGAGCATGCGGCGGTATCTGTGTTCCGTGACAGAGCAGCTGAATCTGGCGGACTGGTCGGCGAAGGCGGCGCTGACGGAGATCGCACAGGTCATTGACGCGGACGGGCTTCCGGAGGAGGAAAAGAAGACCACGCTTTCCGGCTATGCGGCTTTAAAGTCCCTCATCATCAAGACGGCGGATTTCGCGGCGGCGAATTCGGAAACGTGGTCAGCAAAGCTGTCCGGCAGCTATGTGGCAATCTCGGATTTTGGAAAGTATCTTGAGAAGACGCAGCTGACGATCGAGGGAAACTCCGTCGGAATTAAACAGCTGTATGATTACACGGCAGGCGTGAACAATGCGTTTTCCGTGAATGCGCAGCAGTACATCAAGACGGGGCTGCTCTACTACAACGACGTGACGCCGGTGTATGGCGTGGGCGTGGGCAATATTGAAACGACCGTGACGGACAGCGGCGGAAAGATTGTGGACCGAACGAAAAACGAACTGCTGACCGTGACGCCGAAACGCATTTCCTTCTGGCAGGAGGGCTGGAGGTCGCGTACCTGTCGGGCAAGAAGCTGCATTTTCCGTCCGGAACGCTGGAGGCCTACAACGCGAAGCTGACCGGGACGATCACGGCGGCGTCAGGCTCGGCCTTTGGGCCGTGGACGATTGCGGACGGGAGCATCTACCGCGTGGAAAACGTGTTCGGCAGCAGCGCGGGTATGTATTTCGGGACGGGCGGCCTCTCCGTATCAGACCGGTTTCAGGTGGACGCGAACGGATATCTGACGTGCTCGGGCGCGACGTATCTCCGGCGCGATCAGGGCGACGAGCCTGAATGTGACGGGCGCAACCATCACGGGGCTTACAGTCGATGCGGCAAACGTCACTGGCAATTTGTCTGCTTCGCGTATCAACGGCGGCATTCTGGATTTCAACAACTTTTCGGTCAATCACCTGTCGGCAAACGACATTACAACGGGGCTTTTATCGGCGGATTATATCAAGCTGGGCGGCGATATGGCGGTATACGATGCGCTGAACAGCGGTACTGTCGGCGGATGGCTCGGCTATACGACGGGCACCTACGGCGGCGCGGGGATCCATATGCAGAGCGGGCTCGGCGAGGTCGTGGCGACGACAAGCGGCGCGAAGCTCTGCTACGGCGGCAATACGCTCTCCGTCACGGAGGGCGGCGCGCAGACGAACTGCCGAATGGCGGTAGGCGGCGATCTGGTCGTGAGCGGCAGCACGGCTCCGTCTGTTGACGGCGCGGGCTCACTCGGGTTTTCCGATTACCGGTGGTCGGTCGTGTACGCGCAGACGGGCACGATCACTACATCTGATCGGGAGAAGAAGACGGACATTTCGTATGCGTGGAACGCTATGACGCACTGTTTGAGAAGCTGCGTCCGGCAAGCTACCGGCTGAAAAGCGGTGCGTCCGGCAGGACGCACACAGGTCTTGTTGCGCAGGATGTGGAGCAGGCGCTCCGGGAGTGCGGTCTGACGGGAGGACTTTGCGGCCTTTGTGAAAACGCAGAGGGAAGACGGCGGCGCGGACTACGGCCTGCGCTATGAGGAGCTGATCGCCCTGTGTATCCGGCAGATCCAGAGGCTGCGACAAGGGTGAGGAAATTGGAGGAAACGGCATGAGTAAGCTTTCAAATGCGATCGGCGCGCTGCGTATGGGCTTGTGGAGGCGGTCAACGCCTCCGGGCTTCCGCCGTGCGTCGTCGGATGGTGCTCGATCAGGTGCGCACGCAGGTGCGGCTGCTCGAGGCGCGGGAGGACGCGGAAGCAGAGGAGAAAAAGGAGGAAGACAATGGCGCTTTACAGAGTGCAGGGTAACGGAAAGGCTCCGGTGGGCTTGCAGGTGGGCGACGAGGTTGTGACGGGCGGCGGCACATACCGCATTCTTGGCGTAAATGCCGACGGCAGCTACCGCAGTTCGCTCAGCAACAAGTATCAGACGATCTATAACTATCGCGGCAGCTACGGGACGCCTTCTGCCGGTCAGACAGACGCGGCGCAGGTCAGAACGCCCGGCTATACACCGTCCGGCGCGGCAAGCGAGGCAAAGGCGGCGCTGGACCGGGTGCTGTCGGAGAAGCCCGGAAGCTATACGTCCCGGTGGGACAAGGAGCTGGACGCGCTTTATGACCAGATTGCGAACCGGAAGGCATTTTCCTACGATCTGGGTTCGGATCCGCTGTACCGGCAGTACCGTGAGCAATATCAGAGCGCGGGACGGCTGGCAATGGAGAACACAATGGGTGCGGCGGCAGCTCTCACGGGCGGCTATGGCTCAAGCTACAGCCAGCAGGCGGGCAGCAGTCGTATAACGCGTATCTGCAGAAACTCAACGAGGTCGTGCCGGAGCTCTATGCGCAGGCGCGCAGCCAGTATGACCGCGAGGGCGCGGCGCTTTCTGAGCGCTATGCGCGCATCAGCAGCCGCGAGAAGAGCGACTATGACCGCTACCGCGACCAGGTGTCGGATTATTACGCGGCACTGTCCGACGCGCGCAGTGCGTACCAGAGCGAGCGCAGCGCGGCGAAACTCTGGCGCTGCAGTACGCGAAGCTGGCGAACGACAATTACTGGAACGAGCTGAACTATCGCTCCGACCGGGAGGACGCGGCAAACGCGCAGTACTGGAAGCAGCTTGCCTATGCGGACAAGCAGGCTGCGGCGGCGGAAAAGGCGGCGCAGGCCCGGCAGAAGGCGGCGCAGACGGGCAAGACGAAGGACAAGCAGACAAAACGTTCATCCTCCCTTGCCAGAGGCAGAGGCGAAAAGCGCAGCAGAACAGCGCCCGGCACGGCGCGCCGCGACGAGATCAACTGAAAAAGCCAGGGGGAGGAGAGCAGATGACAAAGCTTCCGGGTGCAAAGCCAAGCCCACGCATTGCGGGCGGCGTGCTGCGCTGGTACGCGGGCGACACGTTTTCCGTGACGCTGGCGCTGGAGCTGCGCGATCAGGACGGCGATCCGGTCACTGTCGGCGCGTCCGACAGTCTCACGGTCAGCTTCTTTGATGCGTCGCACACGCCGGTGCATACGTTTCAGTTTGACCGCGTGACAGGAGGGCAGGCAACGCTGACGTTTGACGATACGGTCAGCGCAAAATTTCCGAAGGGTGCGTATTTCTATGACATTTTGTATACGCACGGCGACAAAACAACGCTTGCGCGGGACAACCGCGCGGCGGCAGAGTGAGGTGCGGATATGCGGGTAGAGATTCCGAATACGATCACAGCAACCATTGGCGGACTGATCTCCAGAGGCGTGAGAGCGGTTGAGTCACGGAAGGGGGGAGGCTCGTCTTCACGCTGACGGACGGCAGCACCGTCGATGTTGGAAGCGTCGGGGGCCGCAGGGGTCCGAGAGGCGAGACAGGCGCGGAGGGGCCGAAGGGCGAGACAGGTGCACAGGGCCAAAGGGTGATACCGGTGCGCAGGGCCCGAAGGGCGAAGCCGGCGCGCAAGGCCCGAAGGGCGAAACTGGTGCACAGGGGCCAAAAGGCGATACGGGTGAGCAGGGGCCAAAGGGCGAGACCGGCGCACAGGGCCCAAAGGGCGACCCCGGCGAACGCGGCCCGAAGGGTGAGACGGGCGCACAGGTCCCAAAGGGCGAGACGGGCGCGGGCTTTCTCGTGAAGGGATATTATGCGACGGCCTCCGTGCTGGAAGCGTCCGTGCAGACGCCGATGGCGGGCGACGCTTACGGCGTCGGTACGTCGGAGCCGTATGACATTTATATTTTCGACGGCGTAACAGAAAGCTGGATCAACAATGGGCCGCTTCAGGGCGCAAGGGGCGAAAAAAGGGAGAAAGGGCGACCCCGGCGCGGACGGCGCGCCCGGAAAGGACGGCGCACAGGGCCCGGCGGGCGCGGACGGTACGCCGGGGCAGGATGGCACAACGTTCACGCCGTCTGTTTCTGCAGCCGGTGTTCTCAGCTGGACGAACGACGGCGGGAAGCAGAACCCGGCCAGCGTCAGCATCAGAGGCCCGGCGGGGACACCCGGGCAGGATGGGGCTGCCGGGCCGGCAGGTGCGGACGGTGCGCCGGGACAGGACGGCACGACCTTTACGCCCCATGTTTCCACAGCTGGTGTTCTCAGCTGGACGAACGACGGCGGAAAAACAGAACCCGGCCAGCGTCAGCATCAAAGCGCCCGGCGGGCGCAGCAGGCAAAAAGACCCGGAGCCGTTTTATGTGACCTGCACGCTGTCGGGGCAGGATGTGTACGACGAGAATGCTGCTACACATGATAAGTCATTCGCTGAGATCCTGCCGCCCATCAGGCAGGGCGGCCATGCCGTGCAATTTTGAAGCTGACGGGGGCACAGGTGATGATACCGTGCTGCTTCCGCTGGCAGAGCTGAATGCGGACGCTTCGGACGGATATGCAAAATTTGCGCTGACAGAAATGACGCAGGGCGATACGCCGGAAGAGCTGAGGGTCTGCTATGCGTGGATCCATTCGACGGACGCTGCGGAGGGCTTCTGGGGGAGCAGATATACGATGTCCGGCGATGAAAAAATTCCTGCCGGATGTGACGGCCTCCGACAACGGGAAATTTTTGCGGGTGTCCAATGGCGCATGGGCGGCGGCGACGATCACGAACGCGAATGGAGGCAGCTTCTGATGGCAGAATTTTTGACATTTGACACCGACCTCACGGCAGTCGCGAACGCGATCAGAGCCAAGGGAGGCACATCCGCGCAGCTGATCTATCCGTCTGGCTTCGTGTCGGCAATTCAAGCGATCCAGAACCGGTATTACGCCGAAGGGTCGTCATACAACGACACCAGGGGCTGCGATCACAGCGACGCCTGCAGAAGGTTTCAAGGTGGTAAAGGGAACCGCCGGTGCTGACGGAATGTGTACGCTGGAGTTGCCAAAGGCGGGCACATGGCACGTGACGGCAATGGCAAACAGTGTAAAGTAACAGCCAGAACATCGTAATTGGAACACAGAATATGCTTCTGCCGCTATATCACGATACCTTTGCCGACAATACATGGGAAAGAGATCATCGCGGTGTGTGCAGAGATCGCCCCGGACAGCTGGAAGCCGTGGGCGACAGCAAGACCATGAACATCGGCGGGACGGCCTATCAGGTCGATATCATCGGCAAGAATCATGACGAGTATGCGGACGGCTCCGGCACGGCTCGCGACGTTCCAGCTGCATGATTGTTACAGCGAAAGCAAAAGCAGATGTACAGCACCAACCTGAGCGGTCTCGGCTGGAAGAACACCGATATGCGCCTGACCTATCTGCCTGCGATTCTGGCGCTGATGCC
>VOFK01001192.1_pt1 | contig 11727 bp, 15 predicted proteins | sample 5384121 | NCBI WGS metagenome assembly VOFK01 (sample SAMN12384730, study PRJNA508395) | human gut metagenome | isolation source: healthy gut J | host: Homo sapiens | reverse complement strand
TATATTTGGTCGGGGCGATCGCCCCTCACGCCTCCCCAACGCTCCCCGTTAATCCCGGTCATGCTAATTTTTGCTCTTTCGCTGTAATCTTCATACGGATTCTTTGGCTTTTCTTGACCTGCTCCCGGCTGATAGTTACGTATTGCTGAGTGAGGAGGCTGAAACAATAAGGCTTAAAGGAAATAACTTCCGTACCCGAAAGGAAGCCAGTCCACTGAATTATTTACCACAATAATACTGACGACTAAAAGGGAGGAGCAGAAAAAAATGAATGGATTCAGAAACAGTTCACGGAACGGTCAGGTCTGGCGTTACCAGCGTGCCGGCGGGCGGGCCGTTATTCTGGAGGTCAGTGGACGCTGGATGGAAGCGGCAGAAGCATGGCGACGGGCTGCCTGTGTTGCGCCCCGGACAGACTGGCAGCAGTTTGCCCGGAAAAGGGCTGAACACTGCCACCGGCGCTGCCGGGGAAGGGTGTAACGAAAAAAGCAGCCTTCATTACACCAGAAGTCAGAAGGCTGAAAGGAGTTTATGAGATTTGCTTTTTTTAATATCCGGTCGGGCAGTATGACCGGACAGTTCTGAGTAGCACAGAGTTTTTTCCGTATTAAGTCGTGATTTTATATTTTGTGATTTATTTCACAAAATAAGGTGTTATTCATTGTGTGCTGCAATATTCAGGATGCCTGAAATACAGGTGCCATTTATCTGATATGGAGAATAACATGATGAAATATATTCCACTGGTATTATTTATCTTTTCATGGCCGGTATTGTCTGCAGATATTCATGGACGGGTTGTTCGTGTACTGGACGGTGATACCATCGAGGTCATGGACTCACGGAAGGCGGTGCGGATCAGGCTGGTAAATATTGATGCACCGGAAAAGAAACAGGATTATGGCCGGTGGTCAACAGACATGATGAAATCACTGGTCGCAGGAAAAACGGTTACCGTCACATATTTTCAGCGAGATCGTTATGGTCGTATTCTCGGGCAGGTTTATGCACCAGACGGAATGAATATTAATCAGTTTATGGTCCGGGCCGGGGCTGCCTGGGTATATGAGCAGTACAACACAGATCCCGTGCTGCCTGTCCTTCAGAACGAAGCCAGACAACAAAAACGTGGGCTCTGGTCAGATGCTGATCCGGTTCCACCCTGGATATGGAGACACCGTAAATAAAGCGATGGCAATCCTATCATTCATCTGTTCTCAGCGGGAATAAAAATGGTAAAAACAAAACAGGCATGGCTGTATCAGTTACGGCGATGTTCATCAGTCAATACGCTGGGAAAAATTATTCATAAAAACAGGGACAGTTTATCAACCAGTGAACGTGAATCATTTAATTCAGCAGCAGACCACCGGTTAGCGGAGTTAATCACCAGAAAGTTATATGACAGGATACCAAAAGAGATATGGAAATATGTAAGGTAATAATTCAGCAATAATTAATTGCCAGGAGCAGATAAATAATGAAGTTGATTATTTTTATTCTCATTGTTCTGATTATTGCAGCGTTACTTATCCGATTATCCTCAGAAGTGTAAATCAGCATTCTCCTTTGCTGATGCAATTGCATGCGGCAGGTATACGGACCGGTGATGCAGAGCGAATACTGTCCAGCGGTGAATGCTGGCAACGTCAGAAGACGCTGCTGACAGAAAGGGAAGTCAGTTTTATGAAAGGACTGTTCAGAATTGTGGATATGAAGCGGTGGTATCTGTGTCCGCAGGTACGGGTCGCGGATATCGTCCAGCTGAACGGGAATATCCGGCCACGATCACGCCAGTGGTGGCAGTTATTCAGGATGGTGTCTCAGTGGCATGTTGATGTGGTTATCGTTGAGCGGCGTTCGTTCAGTATTGTTGCAGCAGTAGAGCTGGATGATGCCAGCCATTTACGACCGGAACGCAGACGCCGGGATATTCTTCTGGAAGAGGTTCTGAGGCAGGCTGGTATTCCGTTGCTCAGAAGCCACGATGCCAGAAAACTGCTGCAGATGACCGGAGAATGGCTGAATACAACAGGGGCTGATCAGCAGTCCCCGGAACATCGTAGCTGACGCCTTCGCGTTGCTCAGTTGTCCAACCCCGGAAACGGGAAAAAGCAAGTTTTCCCCGCTCCCGGCGTTTCCATAACTGAAAACCATACTATTTCACAGTTTAAATCACATTAAACGACAGTAATCCCCGTTGATTTGTGCGCCAACACAGATCTTCGTCACAATTCTCAAGTCGCTGATTTCAAAAAACTGTAGTATCCTCTGCGAAACGATCCCTGTTTGAGTATTGAGGAGGCGAGATGTCGCAGACAGAAAATGCAGTGACTTCCTCATTGAGTCAAAAGCGGTTTGTGCGCAGAGGTAAGCCTATGACTGACTCTGAGAAACAAATGGCTGCTGTTGCAAGAAAACGTCTTACACACAAAGAGATAAAAGTTTTTGTCAAAAATCCTCTGAAAGATCTCATGGTTGAGTACTGCGAGAGAGAGGGGATAACGCAGGCTCAGTTCGTTGAGAAAATCATCAAAGATGAACTGCAGAGACTGGATATACTAAAGTAAAGACTTTACTTTGTGGCGTAGCATGCTAGATTACTGATCGTTTAAGGAATTTTATGGCTGGCCACGCCATAAGGTGGCAGGGAACTGGTTCTGATGTGGATGTACAGGAGCCAGAAAAGTGAAAACCCCGATAATCTTCTTTAACTTTGGCGAGTCAGAAAGATTACCGGGGCTAACAAGAAACTTGCATAGAAGCTGTTGCTCTATGCGGGGAGTATAGTTATATGCCCGGAAAAGTTCAAGACTTCTTTCTGTGCTCACTCCTTCTGTGCAACATAAGTGCAGGATGGTGTGACTGATCTTCAACAAACGTATTACCGCCAGGTAAAGAACCCGAATCCGGTGTTTACACCCCGTAAAGGTGCCGGAACGCTGAAGTTCTGCGAAAAACTGATGGAAAAGGCGGTGGGCTTCACTTCCCGTTTTGATTTCGCCATTCATGTGGCGCATGCCCGTTCGCGTGGTCTGCGTCGACGCATGCCACCGGTGCTGCGTCGACGGGCTATTGATGCGCTCCTGCAGGGGCTGTGTTTCCACTATGACCCGCTGGCCAACCGCGTCCAGTGCTCCATCACCACGCTGGCCATTGAGTGCGGACTGGCGACGGAGTTCTGCTGCCGGAAAAACTCTCCATCACCCGTGCCACCCGTGCCCTGACGTTCCTGTCAGAGCTGGGGTTGATTACCTACCAGACGGAATATGACCCGCTTATCGGGTGCTACATTCCGACCGACATCACGTTCACACTGGCTCTGTTTGCTGCCCTTGATGTGTCTGAGGATGCAGTGGCAGCTGCGCGCCGCAGTCGTGTTGAATGGGAAAACAAACAGCGCAAAAAAGCAGGGGCTGGATACCCTGGGGTATGGATGAGCTGATAGCGAAAGCCTGGCGTTTTGTGCGTGAGCGTTTCCGCAGTTACCAGACAGAGCTTAAGTCCCGTGGAATAAAACGTGCCCGTGCGCGTCGTGATGCGAACAGGGAACGTCAGGATATCGTCACCCTGGTGAAACGGCAGCTGACGCGTGAAATCTCGGAAGGGCGCTTTACTGCTAATGGTGAGACGGTAAAACGCGAAGTGGAGCGTCGTGTGAAGGAGCGCATGATTCTGTCACGTAACCGCAATTACAGCCGGCTGGCCACAGCTTCTCCCTGAACCTGACCTCCTCTGAATAATCCGGCCCGCGCCGGAGGCTTCCGCACGTCTGAAGCCCGACAGCGCACAAAAAATCAGCACCACATACAAAAAACAACCTCATCATCCAGCTTCTGGTGCATCCGGCCCCCCTGTTTTCGATACAAAACACGCCTCACAGACGGGAATTTTGCTTATCCACATTAAACTGCAAGGGACTTCCCCATAAGGTTACAACCGTTCATGTCATAAAGCGCCAGCCGCCAGTCTTACAGGGTGCAATGTATCTTTTTAAACACCTGTTTATATCTCCTTTAAACTACTTAATTACATTCATTTAGAAAGAAAACCTGTTCATTGCCTGTCCTGTGGACAGACAGATATGCACCTCCCCCACCGCAAGCGGCGGGGCCCCGACCGGAGCCACTTTAGTTACAACACTCAAATACAACCACCGGAAAAACCCCGGTCCGCGCAGAACTGAAACCACAAAGCCCCTCCCTCATAACTGAAAAGCGCCGCCGCCCCCGCCCGAAGGGCGGGAACAACATCGCTTTTAATTATGAATGTTGTAACTATACAACATCATTGCTGTCAGTGTTCTGGCTGGAAGTCCTCAGTACACGCTCGTAAGCGGCCCTGACGGCCCGCTAACGCGGAGATACGCCCCGACTTCGGGTAAACCCTTGTCGGGACCACTCCGACCGCGCACAGAAGTTCTGTCATGGCTGAACGCGGGTATGGCCTGGCAGGGCTGGAGGGGTAAGGTGAAATCTGTCAATCAGTACCGGCTTACGCCGGGCTTCGGCGGTTTTACTCCGGTATCATATGCAACAACGGAGTACCGCCTTCCATGCCGCTGACACGGCATCAGAATAATACAAGCAGCATTTAATGCATTTGCAAAAGTGTGAGTAATAAAGACTTGTTAAGTGGTCGTTTCAGGGATATCGTTAAGACTTGTTAAACAGTCTCAAAGGTGCGTTATGCCTAACATCATTCTGTCTGACACCAGTGCAAGTGTCAGTGAACTGAAAAAAAATCCTATGGCTACAGTCAGTGCCGGAGATGGTTACCCTGTCGCCATTCTTAACCGGAATCAGCCGGCATTCTACTGTGTGCCTGCTGAACTGTATGAAAGGATGCTTGATGCTCTGGATGACCAGGAACTGGTGAAACTGGTTACTGAGCGCAGCAATCAGCCACTGCATGATGTGGACCTGGACAGTTATTTATGACTTATACGGTAAAATTCAGGGATGATGCGCTCAAGGAATGGCTGAAACTGGATAAGACCATTCAACAACAGTTTGTGAAAAAACTAAAAAAATGCAGCGAAAATCCTCATATACCGTCGGCAAAACTAAGAGGGCTAAAGGACTGCTACAAAATTAAACTACGTGCATCGGGATTTCGTCTGGTTTATCAGGTGATTGACGATATGTTAATTATTGCGGTTGTTGCGGTAGGAAAACGAGAACGTAGTAACGTTTATAATCTCGCCAGTGAGAGAATGAGATAGTAACATATAAATAGCCTTTCCCGCAGATAACTCTCAGAATTGTTATTTTCTCTGTGGACTCGCCTGAGGCAGGAGAAGAAAAGTTTTGTTGAGAGTATGATTTTACCTGCCGGGATGAGTCCCGGGGGATTTATATCATCAGACAAACTGGAACGGAGAGACATGTTTTATGACAATACTCGTGACGGCACAGACTCAACTCATAGTTGGTGAGGCTATGGCGATAAAAAGTTTAGCTCCTGATGGAATGTTGGCCGCTGTATTTGAAGATGACGGGAATACCGGATATTTCTATGCACTTGATGAGTCCGCTGAAGGTAACCCTGTCAGGGATGCTGTGCATATATATAACGTTGAAGATATTTCAGATGCTCACATCCCCTCTGATGTGAAGATTGGCTGGTCTGAGGACTGCCTGAAGTGTGTTCTGCTGATAAACGGATATCCACATGGTGTATTTGATTTTGAGGGGAAGAACGGCTACTGTCGAAGTGGATTCCCGCCTCCGGTTAATCGTGAGTGGTCTGTTCAGGGGCATGCATGGGATGATTACGTTGATAATTTCTTCCGGTGATTGAACCGAAAAATTATTAGCTGGAGCGGTGCCGGATTAAGTGCAGGAGCCGGCTTTGTTGGCGGCATGACAGACAATGTATTTTTTGGTAATACTGTAAAAGGAGCTATCGCAAGCACTGTTTTAAGTTCTTCAGCATCAGGAGCAATAAAAGCTACAGGTAAAAACGGCCAATCATCCTGTCATTAAAGGAGCATACAATGATTAGCATATATACATCCATGCTTTTAATTATATTGTCATATTTGTTTCTATTGGGAAAATACGATAACAAGGAAAAGAAAACTTTAACTTTCTTTTTCCTTGTATTACTTGTATCCCCTCTCCAGTTTTTACCACCTCCTCCAACAGATAAGTCATATGTAATAACATGCATGTATACAATTATATTTTTTTGCCTTGTTTTTATTTGTATATATTAGTGAAAAAATAAAAAAATCAGATAACACATATAAAAAATCTCCTTGCAATAATTAGTGCACTATCTTCTGTTTTTGCGTCTCGTCTAATTCTTAAAATATTCGGTGTGATAGAATGATAAAGTTTTTACTTACTTTTGTGACAGTAATCAAATCTATGTCTTGTCATGCCGCAAGCTATACGCACAGATAAAACGTGTTGAGTGCGATTTTGCAAAGAGTCAATTTTGTATTGCACCAGAGAATACCAGACTGTGATGCGCCACAGCGTCAGCAGGCTTTCTGAACGGTATAACACCACCTCATGTTAATGATAATCACTATTATTAAGTCTTGACATGCCATTTTCTCCTTAATAAATTAATACTGTATATGTATCCATATGCAAGCAGTTAATTCATTTGTTTTCCTCAGAGGATGAAGGAGATACCGAATGTCTGACCCTGTACGTATTACAAATCCCGGTGCAGAATCGCTGGGGTATGATTCAGATGGCCATGAAATTATGGCCGTTGATATTTATGTAAACCCTCCACGTGTCGATGTCTTTCATGGTACCCCGCCTGCATGGAATTCCTTCGGGAACAAAACCATCTGGGGTGGAAACGAGTGGGTCGATGATTCCCCAACCCGGAGTGATATCGAAAAAAGGGACAAGGAAATCACAGCGTACAAAAACACGCTCAGCGCGCAGCAGAAAGAGAATGAGAATAAACGTACTGAAGCCGGAAAACGCCTCTCTGCGGCGATTGCTGCAAGGGAAAAAGATGAAAACACACTGAAAACACTCCGTGCCGGAAACGCAGATACCGCTGATATTACACGACAGGAGTTCAGACTCCTGCAGGCAGAGCTGAGAGAATACGGATTCCGTACTGAAATCGCCGGATATGATGCCCTCCGCCTGCATACAGAGAGCCGGATGCTGTTTGCTGATGCTGATTCTCTTCGTATATCTCCCCGCGAGGCCAGGTCGTTAATCGAACAGGCTGAAAAAACGGCAGAAGGATGCGCAGAACGCAGACAAGAAGGCCGCTGATATGCTTGCTGAATACGAGCGCAGAAAAGGTATTCTGGACACGCGGTTGTCAGAGTTGGAAAAAAATGGCGGGGCAGCCCTTGCCGTTCTTGATGCACAACAGGCCCGTCTGCTCGGGCAGCAGACACGGAATGACAGGGCCATTTCAGAGGCCCGGAATAAACTCAGTTCGGTGACGGAATCGCTTAACACGGCCCGTAATGCATTAACCAGAGCTGAACAACAGCTGACGCAACAGAAAAACACGCCTGACGGCAAAACGATAGTTTCCCCTGAAAATTTCCCGGGGCGTTCATCAACAAATCATTCTATTGTTGTGAGTGGTGATCCGAGATTTGCCGGTACGATAAAAATCACAACCAGCGCGGTCATTGATAACCGTGCAAACCTGAATTATCTTCTGACCCATTCCGGTCTGGACTATAACGCAATATTCTGAATGACCGGAATCCGGTGGTGACAGAGGATGTGGAAGGTGACAAGAAAATTTATAATGCTGAAGTTGCTGAATGGGATAAGTTACGGCAAAGATTGCTTGATGCCAGAAATAAAATCACCTCTGCTGAATCTGCGGTAAATTCGGCGAGAAATAACCTCAGTGCCAGAACAAATGAGCAAAAGAATGCAAATGACGCTCTTAATGCCCTGTTGAAGGAAAAAGAGAATATCCGTAACCAGCTTGCCGGCATCAATCAGAAGATAGCGGAAGAGAAAAGAAAACAGGATGAACTGAAGGCAACGAAAGACGCAATTAATTTCACAACAGAGTTCCTGAAATCAGTTTCAGAAAAATATGGTGCAAAAGCTGAGCAGTTAGCCAGAGAGATGGCCGGGCAGGCTAAAGGGAAGAAAATACGTAATGTTGAAGAGGCATTAAAAACGTATGAAAAGTACCGGGCTGACATTAACAAAAAAATTAATGCAAAAGATCGTGCAGCGATTGCCGCAGCCCTTGAGTCTGTGAAGCTGTCTGATATATCGTCTAATCTGAACAGGTTCAGTCGCGGACTGGGATATGCAGGAAAAATTACAAATTTTGCTGACTGGATCACTGAGTTTGGTAAGGCTGCCCGGACAGATAACTGGCGTCCTTTTTTTGTTAAAACAGAAACCATCATAGCAGGTAATGCCGCAACGGCTCTTGTTGCTCTGGTCTTCAGTATTCTTACCGGAAGCGCTTTAGGCATTATCGGGTATGGTTTACTGATGGCTGTCACCGGTGCTCTGATTGATGAAACGCTTGTGGAAAAAGCGAATAAGTTCTGGGGCATTTAAATAATATATAAGACAGGCTGTCTATCTTACAGACAGCCTTTTTATGATAACAGAAAGAATATATATCAGAGTTAACGGAAGAGATAATATGAAAACAGTACCCGTATAAACCGCAAGTAATCCCATTTTTCCGGGAGTATCAGCAAAAAAACCGCTATTCCAGAAATGAGGCCGGGTAAATTTCAGGGCAGTATTTTCAATACACCATCTGGCAACCGGATACAAAACCATTCCGCAGAGAAAATACACCAGAACAGCAATCTGTATTTAAACTCATAATCTCATGACATATACAGAGTATACCCACCCATAAACCATCCCCACCACATATTATTAAGATAATATTTCCTGTTCATCAGCCAGCCTCCTGTTCTCCCTTTCTTTTGTCAGTGTACCGGTGCATGACAACATAATCACAGCATGATAATAATAATCAATAACAATAATCTGTGTCACGTTTACATCATGGAACGGAGGTGCTCCTGTGACCTTTGAGCAGAAAAAAGCCCGGGCCATTGCCCTGATGGACAGCAAAAAGATGTGGCGGAGCAATTATGCCCCTCCTCTTCTGCGTATTCTATGGCGGCTGGGTATCCGGCTTCCGCCATTACCCTTTATGCCGTTCTGGCAGGTCACGCTGTTGATGGGGAGCTTATGGGGCATTTCCTGGGGATGTGCAATGTGGTTTATCTACTGGGGGACGTCAGGAATGGTGGCAGGTGAGGCCATTATTATAAGTATCACGGGTGGTTTTTGTTCGGACTGTGCATGGCCTCTTTCCACTGGTGGCGCAGGAAAGTTAACCGGCTGCCACCATGGGATGATGTGTAAACCGTGCACAGGCGTGTTCTTACGGAGCGGTACTTTCATTTATCTGTACGCGAACCTCCATTCCTGCATCGTGACAGGCCTGCAGCCACTGCGCCACTTCCAGCGGATCGCCCTCCCGGCGTACCACTCTGCCTTCTTTATTCCATAACTGCAGACAAGGAGTGCTGCCGTCGAGACGCACCACAAAAGTCCCCACGGCAGGCCTGATACGTTATGCCGTTCAGAATGCACCGCCAGATCAGTGGCTTGGTGCTGCGGGCAGCCGCTGCCGAGACCGGCGGCGGTACGACGACTCTGCGCACGCTTTGTTCACAGAGGCGATCTGTTCTGCCAGCAACACGAGGCTGTGCCACGGGAACGACCGGCGTCCGTCAGCTCCCGCTGCCAGCTGCGGGTTCGGGCGCACGGGGTACAGCCATCCTCAGACGACGGCAGGAGGCGCGCAGGTTGGCTGCAGCCAGGGGCTTCCCCGCTTCGCTTTCCAGCACCCACTCTATGTCCCGCGTCAGCACGGGGCCTGGCCGTTTTCATCAAGGGCAGCCAGCACAATAGCACTCTCCCGCTGCAGTGGCGACGGTCGGCGGCTCTGAGGTCATTTCCAGTCATCCTCCGGCCAGATGAGCTTTCTGAGGCGCTGATGGTCGGCGTCAATGATCTCCCTGTCTCTTTATGGCATTCATTGAGGTATAGCCATTTATGGCCAGTTCATGCCAGAAGATCAGCACGGCTCCGGCTTTGGCTGACTCGCAGGATAAGTTACGCGGCTGTCCAGATTGCATTCCCGGATGCGTTTTTCCGCAAACCGGGTCAGTTGTTCATAGCTGGTGAAAACGTCATTTCCTGATCCATCCTGCACGCTCCATCTGATAATGTTCTGACAGGTAAAAATCATATCCTGAATGATTTGTGTGTTATTGATTATTAATAATATCAGATATGGTTTCATAATTAATGATGAAAATCATATCTGATATGATTTTATGTGTATTGTTTATTATCATATTATTTGCGTCTTTTCTGCCGCGCAGATCCGGTTTCCGGCTGAAGTGGATCCAGACCTGATTTGTTGCTGAGTATCGGTAAAAGTGCGGCTTATAAGCTATTCTGAAACATGGCAAGTGAATCTGGGCTGTATAATTCCGGCAAGTGTCATCTGTATTTAAAGGACGTGTGAGTATGAAATTTATGGAATGTGCTGTCCGGGATGTGATTTATGGGACCAATGTCCGTATTGTCAAACCGGTCAACATTTATGAATGTGAACTCAGGGACAACGTGTTTGTCGGCCCCTTCGTTGAGATACAGAAAGGCTGTGTCATTGGTAGTGGAAGCCGGATACAGTCGCACACGTTTATTTGTGAGAACGTAACACTGGGGGAGAACTGCTTCATTGGTCATAACGTGACGTTCGCCAACGATCTGTTTCGTTCAGGAGCACCAGATCCGTCACCGGATAACTGGATCAGCATTACCCTGGGGGATTCGGTTACTGTTGGCAGTGGAGCCATTATTCTGTCTCCGTATATATGCAGCGGAACTGTTATTGGTGCGGGTTCAGTTGTGGTAAAACCGATTGAGAACAAAGGCATTTATGCAGGAAACCCGGCAAGACTGCTCAGAATATTATGAAAAAAAAAGGGCCGTTACTGGCCCTTTTTATCAGAGGTAGGTCTGTGAATACGGCAGGTGTACAGAAATCGACTGCCGGGGATCGATTTCCAGGGCCGCCCGGTATTCTGCGTCAGTGATATCACCTTTTTTCAGTAAATAACCGAGAGCATCGTTTCCCAGCCCTGACAGTATGCGTATTTTGGCGATCCGGAAATCAAACAGGCTGTCCATCATACCATGCTCCGGAAATGCGGGAGGAGTGGCCAGATAGGCAGGTTTGACCATACTGCTGATGATGTTCCAGTATCGGGAAAAGTCGCGGGCCGGGTCCGGGAGAAGACCTGACAGCAACCCAATCCGGATGGTTTCCAGCCAGCTGTCATAAAATCGCTTAACATGAAGTGAAGCCATGTGCTCAGCACACCATTTGCGCATAGCTTCTTTTTCCGGAAGGGAAGTCTTCCCGGAGAATACGTTCATTACCCACTGGCTGATGATATCAAAATAGGGAAACGCAGCCCCGAAACCGGCGGTATCCACCGGGGGATTAATGACGGCCAGAGAAGGGTCCTCTGTCCAGAAAAAGTGCTCATAGAGCTGTGTTCTGTCAAATCCCTGAATGAACAAGTAATCAGGCATTTCATAGCCTGTACAGGTTATGATTACATCATATTTTTCCTGAGATGCGTCGACGAACTTAATAGCGCCTTCTCCGGTGAAACGCTCTGCCAGGGGTTTAACTTTTATCAGACCG
>VOFK01002137.1_pt1 | contig 11730 bp, 17 predicted proteins | sample 5384121 | NCBI WGS metagenome assembly VOFK01 (sample SAMN12384730, study PRJNA508395) | human gut metagenome | isolation source: healthy gut J | host: Homo sapiens | reverse complement strand
CTCTTTGCTTCGTTCGGTTACGTATTGCTCACACAGGCCAGCGCGTAGCCCAGCGCCGTGCGGTCATCCCACTCGGTGCGGGTCAACAGTGCCAGCATCAGGTAGTAGCAGCCCAGCAGTGGCGGCATCATGGCTCAACGATGCCCCATATACAAGGGACATTGGCATCAGGCATAATGCACAAAAAACGCGAGCTTGCATTTGTGCGCACTGCGCAGTACTGCATAGCGCCGTGTAGGCCAACAGATTGACCAGCCGTCCGCCGTACAGGCGCCCAGCGCGCCAAACCCGGCAGCCGCGCCAGCGCCATGCCCAGTGCCCCGGAAAACGGCAAAATCAAAAAAGCTGATGGGCTCAGTTACGGAATCTGCCGCAGAATCGCGGCTTTCCCAGTTGAGATACTGCGTAAAAGCTGTCCCAGATGCTCTCGACCCGGCCGTCCTTGCCGTATTGCTTCAGGGGCATAGCCAGCCGTGTTGTAGGCCTGCTCGGCATGGGTGTCCGGGTCGGTGCCGACACCGGCCGAGGTGTGGGCGTTGACCCACGCGCCGGGGGAAGGCTGCGACCAGCTCGTCCACATCCTCGGGGTAGCCGCGCGCGGCGTCAAAGTCGAAGCGGCCCATCGAGATCGCATAGGTGCGCAGGTAATGGTCTGTCTCATCGGGGGTCTGCAGCGGCGGGTTTGCAAAGGCAACAACAGTATGCCGCACAGCAAAATGCAGGCGGCGCCCCGTTTGGCAAAAGTCCTTGACCCGGCGCAGCAACGCCGCCGCGCCCGCCAGCACAGCCAGTCCCACACAAAAGCCGGTGACGGCCAGCGGTGCAAGGCCCCGGGCGTCCAGCCCGTAAAATACGCGCCAGTAGTAGCTGGCCACGATGCCCAGTGCGGCGCACCGCCAACACGAAAGCCCACCGGGCGGCGGGGTGCTGCACGGTGGGTGAAATTTTTTCTTGGAAACGTTTGTTCGGCGTATTTTCCATGTTACAGCGCCGCAATATACTGCCCGACCTTGTACTGGTCCAGATTGCCGCGCAGGAATTCGATGGTCGCGGCAAGGCCCTGCTCAAAGGTGTACTGCGGCTTCCAGCCGGTCAGCTCGCGCAGCTTGGTGGAATCGCCCAGCAGGCGGTTGACCTCGCTCTTTTCGGGGCGCAGGCGCTCAGCCTCGCAGACGATTTTCGCATTCGGGTTAATCTGGGCGATCAGCTCGTTGGCCAGATCGCCGATGGAATGCTCAATGCCGGTGGCAATGTTTAGCTCCTGGCCGATGGCGGCGTCGCAGTCGGCAATCGTCATAAAGCCGTTGGCCGTGTCCTTGACATAGTTGAAGTCGCGGGTCGGGGTCAGGCTGCCGAGCTTGATCTCGGTCTGGCCGGCCAGCAGCTGGGTGATGATGGTCGGGATGATGGCGCGGCCGCTCTGGCGCGGGCCGGTGTTGAAGGGCCGCACGATGGTGACGGGCAGATCAAAGCTGCGGTAGAAGCTCTCGGCCAGGCGATCGGCGCCCGATCTTGGTGGCGGAGTAGGGGCTTTGGCCCCTGGAAGGGGTGCTTCTCGTCGATGGGACATACTGCGCCGTGCCGTAGACCTCGCTGGTGGAGGTGACAAGCACGCGCTGGTGCCCAGCTCGCGCGCGGCGTTCAGCACATTCAGCGTACCCTTGATGTTGGTGTCCACATAGCTGTCCGGGCTATGGTAGGAGAAGGGGATCGCAATGAGAGCGGCAAGGTGGAACACCCGTTCCTGCCCGCGCATGGCGGTGCGCACGCCGTTGGGGTCGCGCACATCACCCATGAAAACGTCGATCTCCTTGCGGATCTCCGGCGGCAGGGTGTCGATCCAGCCCAGCGAGCCGAAGGAATTGTACAGGCAGAATGCGCGGACCTTTTCGCCGCGCTTGACGAGTTCTTCGGTCAGATGGCTGCCAATAAAGCCGTCTGCACCGGTGACCATAACGGAATGTGCCATTGTATGCTCCTTTATTCAAGGGGACAGTGCCCCATACTTCACCTTATTACAAAACAGTATAACCGATTTCGGGGAAGATTTCAACTGTTAATGTGGGGAATGTGGGATGCAACGCGCACTTGCCCCTCATCCGTCCTCGGACGGGGCCTCGGCCACCTTCCCCCGAAGGGAAGGCTCACGGCGGGAAGGCTTCTCCCTCGGGAGAAGCTGTCAGCGGCCCCTGCCCGCTGACTGATGAGGGCAGACCTCGCCTTACTCCCCGTTTCCCATTTTCACAAAAAATCCCTACAACCCTATTGACATGCGGTAAATTCCGTGTTACGATATAGTCAACCTATAAAGCACATAGGTTTATCACGAAAAAGAGGAGGTGCAAAGCACAATGGCTCATGTCTTCGGCAGTCTGCTGCGTCAGAATTTCCGCTACGGCCGAATGCCCATCTCCCGGGCGGCAGCAGTCGGGCGCGGGGCATTGCTTTGCATTGCCTGTAAAATTTCGCGCCGCACTGTATATTCTGCCCGGAGTTGCGCCAAGCAGCCCCCGGCTTTTCTTTTATACAAAATCAAACAGAATAAAAACAGAAATGAGGATTCTATCATGAGCGAGCGTAAACTGCACTTTGAGACCCTTCAGCTGCATGTCGGCCAGGAGCAGGCCGATCCCGTCACCGATTCCCGCGCGGTGCCGATCTACCAGACCACCTCCTATGTGTTCCCCAATTCCCAGAATGCCGCTGACCGCTTTGCCCTGCGAGGGCCGAGGGCAACATCTACGGACGCCTGACCAACTCCACCGAGGGATGTTTTTTTGAAAAGCGCATCGCGGCTCTGGAGGGCGGCGTTGCCGCGCTGGCCGTTGCCTCCGGCGCCGCTGCCATCGACTACACCCTTCAGGGCACTGGCCCAGAACGGCGGGCACATTGTGGCGCAAAAAACCATCTACGGCGGCACCTCCTCCAACCTGCTGGCCCACACGCTGCCCGCGTTCGGTGTGCAGACGACCTTTGTCAACGCCCATGATCTGGCCGAGGTCGAGGCTGCCATTCAGGACAACACCCGCGCTGTCTATATTGAAACGCTTGGCAACCCCAACGCCGACATCCCCGACATTGACGCCATTGCCGCTATCGCCCACAAGCACAGCATTCCGCTGGTCATCGACAACACCTTCGGCACGCCCTACCTGATCCGCCCGATCGAGCATGGTGCCGACATCGTTGTCCATTCTGCCACCAAGTTCATTGGCGGCCACGGCACCTCTCTGGGCGGCATCATCGTTGACTCCGGCAAGTTCGACTGGAAGGCCAGCGGCAAATTCCCCGCCTTCTCGGAGCCGAACCCCAGCTACCACGGCGTCTGCTTTGCCGAGGCTGCCGGCCCCGCCGCCTTTGTGACCTATGTGCGCGCCGTGATCCTGCGCGATCTGGGCGGCTGCATCAGCCCGTTCAACGCATGGGTGCTGCTGCAGGGTACTGAGACGCTCTCCCTGCGTCTGGACCGCCACAATGAAAACACCAAAAAGGTCGTCGAGTTCCTGACCCACCACCCCAAGGTGGAGAAGGTCAACCACCCCAGCCTGCCCGACCACCCCCGACCACGCCCTGTATGAGAAGTACTTCCCCAACGGCGGCGCGTCGATCTTCACCTTCAACATCAAGGGGCGGCCAGAAGGAGGCCTTCGAGTTCATCGATCATCTGCAGATCTTCTCTCTGCTGGCAAACGTCGCCGATGTCAAGAGCCTTGTAATCCACCCGGCCACCACGACCCACGGCCAACTCTCCGATGCGGAGCTTGCCGATGGGGCATCGGCCGCAACACGATCCGCCTGTCCATCGGCACTGAGCATGTCGATGACATCATCGCCGATCTCGATCAGGCGCTGAACGCAGTCGAGTGATGCCGCTGCGCCGCTAAATAATAAGGCCGCCGCCCGCGGATGCAAGCCCCGCAGGCGGCGGGCTTTGCAGAGAGCCTTCCCCAAAAACCGGGGGAAGGCTTGGGGCTTGCACCGCGTCAATGTTTGTTGTATCATTTATATACAAATTCTCCCGCAAAGGAGCTATCCTCATGCCCCATATTATCGAAATCACAGATTTAAACGCCCCCGAGCTGGCGGTATATACCAGACTGACCGAATCCCAGTTGCGCAATAAGCTGGAGCCGGAAAAGGGCATCTTCATCGCTGAAAGCCCCAAGGTCATCGGCACGGCGCTGGATGCCGGGTGCGAGCCGCTCTCCTTTTTGATGGAGCGCCGGCAGATCGACGGCCCGGCCGCCGGGGTGCTGGCCCGCTGCCCCGGGGCTGTGGTCTACACCGCAGACCGCAGCGTTCTGCAGACGCTGACCGGCTACGCGCTGACCCGGGGTGTGCTGTGCGCCATGCGCCGTCCGCACCGCGCCGGGCGGAGGAGCTGTGCCGCAGTGCCAGCCGGGTGGCCGTGCTGGAGGGCATCGTGGACTCCACGAACATCGGGGCCATCTTCCGCAGCGCCACAGCGCTCGGTGTAGACGCCGTCCTGCTGTCGCCCTCCTGCTGCGACCCGCTGTGCCGCCGCGCGGTGCGGGTCAGCATGGGCACGGTGTTTCAGGTGCCATGGGCCACGCTGGGGGACACCCCCGCCGACTGGCCCGAAAAGGGCATGGACCGCCTGCACGCGATGGGCTTTTAAAACGGCCGCCATGGCGCTGGATGACCGCGCCGTCAGCATTGACGACCCGGCGCTGCAGGCGGAGGAAAAGCTGGCCATCGTCCTTGGCACAGAGGGGGACGGTCTGGCACACAGCACGATCGCCCGCTGCGACTACACGGTCATGATCCCGATGCAGCACGGCGTGGATTCGCTGAATGTGGCCGCCGCCGGTGCGGTGGCATTCTGGGAGCTGCGCAAGCGGTAAGCTGCCGAAAAAAATGACGAAATTTTACACCCCGCTGACCAAAAGAGCAGCGGGTGTGTTGTTTTTAGGCGCGGAGGGTGCTACAATAGAAAAAACGGTGCAAAAATGTGCGGCATCTGGGGCGCACCGCCCAACGAACGGAGGAGCTTTTTACATGGGATTCCTGAAAAAATTTACGAAGCAGGAAATCAGCTGGATGATGTACGACTGGGCCAACAGCGCCCACTCGGTCATTGTTGTGACGATCCTGCCGATCTTTTTCGACACGGTGGCAGGCTACACCGCCGACAGTGTCTCCAGCATGTCCACATGGGGCTTTGCCACCAGTCTGGCTATGGCCATCGTGGCGCTGAGCGCGCCGTTCCTCGGCGTGTTCGGCGACATACGCGGCATGCGCAAAAAGCTGTTCACGGTGTTTATGCTGCTGGGCGTGGTCTCGGTCGCCGGGCTGGCGTTCACCCCGCTCATGGACTTCACTGCCTCGACCGCCGCAGCGGGCCGGGTGGCGGCGATGGTGCTGGTGCTGTACATTTTGAGCACCATCGGCTTTGATGCGTCCTGCATCTACTACGATGCCTTTCTCACCGATGTGACGACCGAGGAGCGGATGGACTCGGTTTCAACGCTGGGGTACGGCTTCGGCTATATCGGCGGCTCCACGATCCCGCTGCTGATCTTCCTGATCATGAATGCGGTCGGCGTGCCGATGCTGACCTGCCTTGCCTTTATCTTCGCCCTGACGGCGGTGTGGTGGCTGGTGTTCAGCCTTCCGCTGCTGAAAAACTGCGAGCAGACTACCGGCAAGCCTTATCAAAAGGGCGACCTTGGCGCCAGCGTCAAAAATGTCTTTGTTACTCTCAAGGAGATCGGCGCGGACAAGCCGATGCTCATCTACATCCTCTCCTACTTCTTTTACATTGACGGCGTGCATACCATCATCAGCATGTCCACCAGCTACGGCACCAATCTGGGGCTGGACTCCGCCGGTATGCTGCTGGCGCTGCTGCTGGTGCAGGTGCTGGGCCTGCCGTTCTGCCTGCTGCTGTACATGAAGCTGGCGTCAAAATTCGGCGCCCGCACGATGGTCGGTGTCGGCATCTGCGTCTATATGTTCATCTGCGTGTTTGCCTTTTTCATGAACAGCCTGTGGCAGTTCTGGATGCTGGCCGTGCTTTGCGCCACCAGTCAGGGCGGTATTCAGGCGCTGAGCCGCTCAATGTTCGGCAAGCTCATCCCTGACAAGGCACGCAGCGGTGAGTTCTTCGGCTTCTTTGACATCTTCGGCAAATTTTCTTCTATCATCGGGCCGGCGCTGGTGGGCACCGTCAGCGCCCTTGCCGCAAACCGGATGCTGGCGCTGCGCAGGGGCTGACCGCTGCCACCGCCACCGCTGAACAGGTGGACGCCATCAACAAGGCGGCAGGGCCCTACGGCATCCTGTCGGTCATCCTTATCATCATCGCGGGTGCGGTGCTCTACTTTGCCGTGCTGCCCCGCACCATGACAAAGGACGAGCGAAAGATCTGAGGCAGAACAGAATATAATAAGAGGGGAGCCGGTGCGGCCTTGTGCCGCACCGGCTCCCTGTTTTTTATCCGGCTGGTTTGCTGAAAAGCGCTGTCATTCCGGCGCTTTCATGCTTTCCACCATCGAGATACGCTTGAGCAGCCGCCGCATAACAAGGTTGACAAGGGCGCTGAACAGCAGCGTCAGGGCAACAGAGTATACAAAGCTCATACCGCTGACCTCCCGCCCGAACATGACGGCATCGACCTCGACCGTGCGTATTATAAAGCTGTGCAGCACAATGCCGCCCGCCAGACCGAACAATGTGCCGATCAGCGTCAGAACAACGCTCTCGCGGTTGACATAGGCGTAAACCTCGGGGTCGTAGAAGCCCAGCACCTTGATGGTGGCGATCTCCTTGACGCGCTCGGCAATGTTGATGTTGGAGAGGTTGTACAGCACCACGAACGCCAGCGAGGCCGCGCAGACGATAATCAGCACGACCACCGCATCGATGGAGTTAAGCATGTTGAGCACCTGTTTCACGTTGTCCTGCGTAAAGCTCAGGCTGGCCACCTGCTCCATCGCCAGCAGATCGGCCGAGATGGCATCGCGGGCCGGTTCATCATCGCTGGGCAAAATGCTCAAAATGGCGTTGTAGCGCGGTGCCTCGCCAAAGCCGGCCTCGTAGACGGCCGGGCTGATATAGACATAGTTGCTGACATAATGCTCGCAAACGCCGCTGACGGTGAAGTCGGCGGTGCGGTCATCGCTGTTCGTCAGGGTCAGGGTATCGCCCGCTGCGATGCCCAGCGTTTTTGGCCATCTTCGGTCACGACCACGCCCTGCTGCCCCAGCGGGACCTCTTTGCGGGAGATCCGCTCATGCAGGTCGGCAAAATCGGCAAAGCGGTCCACATCCTCGGGGGATCATCAGGTAAACATCCATCTCGCCGTCCGGACTGTCCTGCCGGGTGGGATTCCATCGCAACGGTCAGCGATTCAGCGGCGTTGTCCGTGTTATAAAGCAGTAATCGTGGACGGGGCCGCTCTGGTGGCCTCCCTGTTTGCGACGATCGTCAGCAGGTCATAGTGGTAAATATCGCCGTACTGCTTGGTGATGATGGAGTTCAGCGAATCCGAGATGCCGAAGCCCGCCACCAGCAGCGAGGTGCAGCCCGCCACGCCGATGACCGTCATCCAGAAGCGCTTTTTTGTAGCGCAGCAGGTTGCGGCAGGTGACCTTCCAGCTGAAGGGGCAGCCGCCGCCACAGCGGGTGATGCGCCCAGCAGGATGCGCTTGCCGGCCTTGGGGGCGCGGGGCAGCATCAGGCAGCGGGATTCTCCCGCAGGGTGGTGCGGCAGGTCAGCGCTGTGATGCCGACCGTCAGCACGATGAGGGTGCCGCCTGCAAAAAAGTGCCTGCCCCAGCCGCCATGGTGTGGCGATGGACGGCATATAGTACATCATCGAATATGCGGACCAGATGATGGACGGAAGGCCTTGAAGCCGACGGCCAGTCCGGCTACTGTGCCCGCTGCAGCCGCCGTGAAGGCGTAGATCAGGTACTTTTGCATGATGGCTGCGCCCGAATAGCCAAGCGCCTTCAAGGTGCCGATCTGCAGGCGCTCTTCCTCGACCATGCGGGTCGTCGTTGAAACGACCAGCGCCGCAACAAGGAAGAAAAATACCGGGAAAGATCGTGGTGATGGCGGTGAGCTTATCCACATTGGCGGTAAAGGACGCATAGCTGACATTTTTGCTGCGGTCCCAGACGTACCAGGTGGGGTACTCCACATCGTTCAGGGCGGCTTCTCCGTCCTCGATTTGCGCGCGGGCATCGGCCAGCTGCCGGTCGGCTTCGGCCGCGCGTCCTCGTATTCTATTTCGCCGTCACGCAGTTTCTGCAGGTTTTCAGCAATGGTTGCCTTGGCGTCATCCAGCTGGCTGCGGGCATCGCGCAGGCGGCCCTTGGCGTCATTGATCTGGCGGCGGGCATCGGCCATCTGCACCTTTTTGTCCTGCAGGGTGGCCCAGCCGTCCCGCAGCTGGGCGCGGCACCGGCCAGTTGCTGTTTGCCGGCCTCATACTGGGCAAGGCCCTCGTTGTACTGCTTCCAGCCCTCGTCCGTTGGGCCTTGGCTTCGCCAGCCGGGGGGCATTGGCCTCCAGCTCAGCGCGGCCTGCGGCCAGCTGGGCGGCGCCTTTTCGTACTGCAGCAGCCCCAGACGGTACTGGGTCAGCTGCCCTCTACACCGGCCACAAACGCATCCAGCTGCTTTTTGCTGTCCTCCGGCAGGCTGGCCCACCATGCCTCGATGGCGGCATTCAGCCTGTCACGGGATCTCATCGCGGGCAGCTCCGGGGCGGACTGCTGCACCCAGTCGGCGGCGCTCTGCAGCGCCGTCTGCATGGCGGTTAGGTCGGCGGCATCGGCTATCGCGGCGATATGCGCCCCGTGCCTCCTGCAGGCGCTGCTTCGCTGCTCTTCCAGGCAGGGGTGTCGGTCGGGATGGCATCGATCACGGTCAGCAGATCACCGGCCTGTGCGGATGGCATCGACCTGCTCCTGCGTCATGTCGGCGGGGGACGATGGTCAGATCGCCGTACTCCTGCAGGGGCCTGCCACAGCTCCTCGGCATTCTGGGGTGGCTGCGTGCCGTTTACATCGCAGTTTGGGCCAGCCAGCCGATGAAAAGCATCCAGATGCTCTGCATCCACGCCCATTTCGGCCAGCGTCCGGATGCCGTCCTCGTAGGCAGCAGCGTTGGCGTCCAGCTGGGCCTTGGCCTCGGCCAGCTGCTTTTCGGCGGCGTCCAGTTGTCCAGCCCGTCATTGTGCCCTGAGCCGGCCTCGTGCTGGGCCTGACCGTCCTCCAGCTGCCTGCGGGCAGCCTTCCAGCCGGGGGGGGTTGGCGGTAAATCCTCCTCGCCTGCCTGCAGCTGTGCCTCGGCGGCCTGCAGCTGCGGCTCGCCTCGGCCAGGGGCCGCGCGCTGTCGCTGAGTCAGTGCTTCCGTTGACGCCAGCGTTCCGGCCGTCCGCATACTGCCGCTCACCGTCATCCTCGCGCTGGCCGTCGGCCAGCTGCTGCCTGCCATCGGCCAGCTCTGCGGCGGCATCTGCCAGCTGCCGGTCGGCCTCGGCCTTGGCATCGTTGTATTCAGCAGGCATCGTCCAGCTCGGCGCGGGCCTCGGCGATGCCGCCGAGGCCTCGCACCGGGCATCAACAATGCCTCGACCTTAGCCTGACGGCGTCCGTCACCGGTAATCATCGCCGAGCTGTCCTTGCTCAAGCAGCACCCTCGGCGGTCAGGTGATCTCGGTGTAGGCCTCAAAGGCAAAATCCTGCTGCGGGATGTAGAATACCAGCTTGACCGTGCCGTTGCCCACGCTGGCAGGCTCGCGCTCAAAGCTGAAATAGTTTGCGTTATGCACAATGCCTACAACGGTGTATTCGGTGGTATCCAGCTTCGTGTCCAGCGCTTCGTTCGCGCTGTCCACAAGCCGGTGCCGATGGGGTAGGTGGGGTTCAGCTCCATGGCACCGGCCTCGACCACGCACTCACGCCGGAGGCTTCCGGCAGGCGGCCATCCACAAGGCGCAGACGGTTGATCGTGTTGTTGTCCGGCGCGGGCAGGCTGTAAAGGCGCGGCTGACGATGGTGTCGCCGTCTGCCTCCACCAGCAAATCGGCCGAAGTAGCCGGCTGCACCTCGCGCACGCCCTCCACCTGCCCGAGCGCGGCAACATCCTCGTCAGTCAGGCCCAGGGTGGAGACAACGCGCAGATCGTAGAAATCGGCATCATCCATATAGCGGCATCGACTCCTTTCATGTCGATGGGGGTGCCCTCAGCCCGGCCAGAAAGCCGACGCCCAGCGCCACGATGGCAAACACGGCAGCAAACCGGCTCAGGGTATTTTTAAATGTCCACCAGGGTGTTTTTGCGATAGCTGCGTGTCATTTACCATTCAATCCTTTCCACAGGGGGTGGGGGCGGGGTTCACCGTCTGGTCAACCACGCGGCCGCTGGTGATGGGATGACCCAGGTCTGCCATGGCGCCAGCGCACTGTTCGTGGGTGATGACGATGACTGTGCGGCCTTGCTCTGCAGGTGGCTCAGCCAGCAGCACCTGCTTTTGCCGGTCTTGTAGTCCACAGTGCGCCGGTGGGTTAATCATCGCAGAGCAGGATTCGGGTTTTTGGCCAGCGCGCGGGCAGCAATCGAAAACACAAGCCGCTGCTCACCGCCCGCCGAGCTGCGCCGGGAAAGTTGTTCTTTCGCCAGTCCACCTCGTCCAGCAGCACGGCATGTCCAGCGGTCGCGGCAGATCTCAGCGGCAAAGCTCGACATTTCCCGCGCGGCGGTTCTGCACCATTGTGAAATCGAAAGACAAAGCTTCACATCATACCGGTAGTCAGCCGCTTTTTATCAAAGCTGCTGACCTCGCCGTCCAGCGTGATCGTGCCCTCATCGCAGGTGTCCATGCCGCCCAGCATATTCGCCAGCACGGTGGTGTCTTGCCTTTCAGCCGAGGGGCCGAGGATGACGCAGAACTCACCCTTTCGATCTCAAAGCTGACATGGTCGGACGCGGCGATCCGCGCGTTTCACCCATCTGATAATATTTTTGCACATTGTCAAAAACAACACAAACGGCTGCGGCATGCTGAAATTCCCCCGTAAGGCTATAGATACATTTTATTATATATCAGATTCGCGTAAAAAATGTCCGAGATACGGCATCCGCGCGGTGTTTTCCCAATTTGACTTTTTCCCTGCCGCGCGGTACAATTACTGATAAGCTCATCCATGGAAGGGGACGCTTTATGCCGGAAGGCTATACCCATGTGCGCACCGCCCATAAGGCGGCGGAACCATTATAAGATCCAGTGCCCGGCGGCGTTTGCGGCCGGGGCCAACGGCCCGGACAGCTTTTTGCTACGAGGTCCTGGAAAAAGCGCGCAAAGCGCCACTACGATCTGCCGGGGCTGGGCAACCGTATGCATGAGGAAAGACGGGCGCGTTCCAGCAGCCTTTGCGCCAATCGCAAGTCAAGACCCGCCCGCAGTGGAGTAAGTACGCGCTCGGCTTTTAAGCCACTATGCTTGCCGACACTGTGGTGTATCTCTTCATTTATGCCATGTAAAGCCTGGAAGCCCCCCGCGCCGGCAAGGGGCACGGCTATTTGATCGCGCTCGACTTACCCCCTCCACGCCGAGTGACTACCGGCCCAGTCTGGTCCCGGTCGAGGATGTCAGCCTGCTGCCCACCGGCGCAGAGCTGGCCGCCGATGTCACGGCGCGCGCTGCTGCACACCCGCCTGCTGGAAACCAGCAATACGTAACCGAACGAAGCGTTGA
>VOFK01003083.1_pt1 | contig 11733 bp, 7 predicted proteins | sample 5384121 | NCBI WGS metagenome assembly VOFK01 (sample SAMN12384730, study PRJNA508395) | human gut metagenome | isolation source: healthy gut J | host: Homo sapiens | reverse complement strand
ATCCTGAGGATTCCAGACTTCATCTAATATATCCTCCGGGAACTTAATATCATCAGAGTATTACGCCATCTCCCGGCTCCCAATATTCAGATAGTTCATATCCATTCTCTGTCACATTGAAAGTTAAGGCAACAGGACCACAACCTCCACTGACACTTTCAATCCCTTCTTCGGACAAATTATATTCCTCATAAAGAGCGAGAGCATATACAGTCAATGTCTCAATCTCCTCAGAGTTTGCAGACCTACCTGCTTCCGTAGCCAATACAGTATGGCTTTCGCAGGCAAAAAAAACTTTTTATAGTATCTATCTTTGTTATGTTCCATGATTGAGTTATGGATTGCTGTATCAACATTGGTTTCGTTAATTGCTTCTGTTCTGGTTTCCCCGGCACAGATGCGTTGTAAATAGCTGATAAAGTCAGAGTCGGTTATTCGGTAATACACATTCTCATACAAATTGCTGACTGATTTCCGTTGGAATCAAAACCGCTGAATGTGATTCTGTCGTTTTCCTTGGCATCCACATTAAGGGAATAGAAAGGTGTATGACTCCTGCAAAATTGGTCTTTTAACTGCACTTAAGTGTTTAATACGACTGCTCAACTCGTCAATTTCTCAAAGATCATCCTAACCAAGATGCGCTGAATGGCATGCTTAATAATTTATTATTGAATTAGAGAAAAAAAGAATTAAGTTTGTGGAGGCAAGGAAAGACAATAACCTTAAGCCTCATAAAAGAAGAGTTCAAATCGAATACAGATGCTTCATTCTTAGGGTTTGCGCGTAAAGAAATAATGTCTTCTCAGCTAAAAGATAGCACTAAGCGCAACCATTTAACAACAATATCCCTTTTTTACAATCGTTCAAACCGACAATTGAGTTTGAAGACTTAACCTATAATTTCGTTACGGATTTTGAAAAATTTCTTTATGAATCTGGATATCAAACAAATACAGTAGCCAAGCATATGAAGCATTTGAAATCTTTTGTTAATGCTGCAATTAATAAAGGATGCATTGATCCCAATAACTATGCCTTCAGAAGATATAAAATTAAAATGAAGGAAGGAAAACATGTTTTTTTTTATTACCGGAAGAAATGAAAAGATTGGAAGAAGTGTCTTTGACAGGAAGAAATAGTTGTCTGGAACATACTCTTGATGCATTTTTTATTTTGCTGCTATACGGGATTGCGGTATTCTGATTTTGTGAATTTGAATGAGAAAAATATCGTAAAAATGGATGGAAAATTATGGCTTTTAATCTTTGACTCTGTCAAAACAGGTACAGAAGTGAAATTGCCTTTAAACTTGCTGTTTGAAGGTAAGGCTTTAACTTTATTACAAAAATACCAGGGAAAATGGAGCTCGTTTTTTTCAATTAAAAATAACTCAAGTGTAAATAAAGAGCTGATACGAATTGGCAAATTGGCAAAAAAAATAAGCAAACACTTTTTCATTCCATTCTGCAAGGCATACTAATGCTACTTTATTGATATATAAAGGTGCTAATATAACAACCGTGCAAAAATTATTAGGGCATAAAAACCTTGCTACAACACAAATTTATGGAGAAGTTATGGGAAGTACAATTATACGAGACTTGAAAAAATGTCAAAAAAGATAATTAACTCTATTGTCTATACATTATCTCTTATAAAGATGAAGAAGAATCATTTTCAAAAGTGAATATAGCCTTATCTTCTTAATAAAGTTTATCGTTTTGTGAACATGATAATTTTTTGTTGTGATTGCAATACGATAAACTAAAAGAAATAAAATGTGACAATATTTCCATCTCAGCCTAACCGGGTAGAAAATAGGTATCAAGGTTATTGAATTTCTGCAAAATTCATATATGTATATCATATAATATGCGCATATAAAATTCTATATCAGAAAATGATAATAATAGTTTGCTAATTTACTTCATGTCCTACTATCTTCTTTTGTAATCTAAAGTGCAAACAATCTTTGGAAGTTTTGAAATATTTAAAAAGTTGAGAAATATCAATCTTAGTACTTCAGGTATTTTATGAACAGAGTAACAACGAACAGGAATGCTGCAAGTCAATTCTTTTTTCAGTAGAAGAAAGGTAGAAAATTATTATTATCATACTCTTTAAACGGCTTAAATCAAGGAAAACGAATAAGAGATTCAGTAATACATATACTGGTTATCAATTATTTACATAAATAATTAGTTCCGCAAAGACTTTGGTAGTTTCCTTTATCGGAATGAAGAGTCAAGAATTGGATGTCAAGTCTAATTTACATATTAGTTTGAAACCCGATACTGAAACTCTTGATGAAGTTGTGGTGGTTGCGTATGGCCGTTAAGAAAAAATTCATTAACAGGTTCGGTAGCTACTGTGAAATCGGATGCTTTAGAGAAAGTCCCAACTGCTTTTTTGAGAAAGCGTTACAAGGATTATCCGCAGGCGTACAAGTAGAAAGTCAATCAGGTCAACCCGGTTCAGTAAGCCAAGTACGTATCCGCGGTATTGGGTCTATGTCCCATCCAGCCAGCTTTGTATGTTATTGATGGCGTTCCTGTTTCATCAAAGAATATATCAAAAGTCGCAGATGAAGATAGTTATGGAACTTCTGTAAATCCATTATCCAATTTGAATCCTAATGACATAGAATCCATATCGGTTCTGAAAGATGCGTCTGCCGCTTCATTATATGGTTCGCGTGCTGCTAACGGGGTTGTCATGATAACTACAAAGCAAGGTGCTTCCGGACAAGCAAAGATCGAATTTAAAGCTCAAGTAAGTTCTTCACATTTACCTTCCAATGGCTATGATTTAATGAGTTCTACAGAACATTATAAGACTTGTTACAAAGGATTCTATACTCAAAACATAAGCGACGGAATGACTTCCGAAGCAGCTAGTATTGCAGCTAATGCATCTGTACAAGATATGTATAAAGCCAATCCTTTTAATATGGCTAATCCTTTTACTGGAGAGGGTATTTTGGCAAGTGGTGCAAAAGCTATGATAAATACAGACTATTTAGACGAACTGTTTAAGACAGCAACTACCCAGCAATATGATTTAAGCATCAGTGGTGGTAGTGACAAATCTAAATATTTTATATCTTTGGGATATATGGACCAAGATGGTTTGGCCGTTGGTTCGGATTTATCACGTTATTCTGCCCGCATTAATGTCAGCTTGTTAAAATTAAGCCTTGGGCAGAAATCGGTGTAACATCCACAATGTCAGTCAATGAGCAAAACACCCCTCCGGGCGGTGGAGGTGGTTCATCACCTTTAACCAATGCTTTTTTGTCCCTAATGCTATCTCGCTCTATAAATTGGATAATGATTTTAATAAAATCTATGATGAAAAAGGCAATCCTGTTTATAACTATGGAACCCTGTGTTCAATGACATGAACACACTGGCTTTTTCGAAAATGGATATCTACAATACTAAAACGCATCGGGCATTAATTAGTCCATTTATTGATTTGAATATTTTCGGTGTACATTGGCGTAACAGTTTCTCTTATGACTATACCAATATGGATGAAATGCGTTGGTATAATCCAGAACATGGTAATGGTGCGGCAGTAGATGGACGATTAAGCAAATATGCTATTAGTGACATCACATCCACATTTACCAGTACGTTGAATTATGCTTTTTCTTTGTTTAATGATCATCATATTGGTTTGCTGGCCGGTTATGAAGCATATAAGAACACTTTATTCCATGCTTCATGCCCATGCTACAGGCTTTTCTAATAGTGAAATGATTGAAATTAAGTATGGCCTCTACTCCTTATGAAACTAAATCAAAAGAAAGATCACGAGCGTATGCAATCATTTTCAGGCATAAAACTATGATTATTTAAACAAATACTTTCTTTCATTCAGTATTCGTACCGATGGCTCCTCACGGTTTGCACCTGGACATCGTTGGGGAACGTTCTGGTCTATCGGTGGCAACTGGCGTATCAGTGAAGAGAATTTTTTTAAAGGTATTGAATGGGTTGATGATTTAAAATTACGTGCCAGTTATGGAACTTCAGGTAACAAACAATCTGATTATTTGTATGGCTTCCAAGGCTTATATGATACAGGAAACAATTACAATGGTCAAAATGGCATTACACACTTGCAAATTCCTAATGATGAATTATCATGGGAAAAGTCTAAAAATTTTAATGTAGGTATTGATTTTGGAATATTTGGATGTTTGAATGGTAGTATTGAATATTACAATAAAACTTCAGATGCCTTATTACTTGAAAAACCATTGGCGCCCTCAACCGGATTTGAAAATGCTATATCAAACCTAGGTGGTATGCGTAATCAAGGTATAGAAATTGATTTGCATTCAACAAATATCAATACGAAAGATTTCACTTGGACAACGGACTTTAATATTGCTTTTAACAATAATAAAATAACATCTTATCCTCAAAAAGAAGAAGTGGTTGGCACCAAAATTCGGACTGTAGGCTATAGTATCTATGAATTCTATATGCAAGAATGGGCTGGTGTAGACCCCGTTAATGGAGACCCACTGTGGTATATGGATGTAACTGATGATAAAGGCAACCCTACAGGAGAACGTACCACAACCAATACATACTCTAAAAGCTACAAAATATAAATTAGGGTCTGCACTTCCTTCAGCAACCGGAGGTTTGACTAATACTGTTTCATGGAAAGGTGTAGATTTCTCATTCATGTTTACTTACGGATTTGGAGGTAAGATATATGATGTATATGAGGAAAATTTATTAAATGATGGAAATAAGACTGGATATCAGTTGATAACAGAACAAGCAGATAGTTGGACACCGGAAAACACAAATGCTTCCAATCAAAATTTATTCCAAATAATTCCAATACTTCTAATGGAAGATCAAGTCGTTATCTACATAATGCAGATTTTATTAAGTTAAAGAATATCAGTTTAGGTTATTCACTACCCAAATCACTGATCAAAAAAATCTATTACAGAATGTACGTATCTATGTCGAGTGCAGACAACTTGATAACTTGGAATTTGGATAAAAATTCAAAAGTTATGATGTAGAATTAGGTGGTGTTGATGGTTTGCTTGATGGAGGCGGTACAGTTCCATTGGCGAGAACATTTACTGCGGGAATTAATCTAACTTTCTAACTTATAAACCAGATATATATGAAAAAAATATCCTATATTTTTTGCTTCTATACTGTTGACTGCTTCATTAAGCGGCTGCAATGATTTTTTGGATGTAACTCCTTCTGTGACCAATATTCAGATGCAAGTGTTTTCACTAGTACTGAAGGAGCACAGCAGGTGTTAATGGGTGCTTATGACCGGTTTACTAATGGCCATTACGCTCATTATACCAATCAATATATTTTTTTTATGCCTGATGTGATGGCTGATGATGCAATGGTAAACAGTACAGGTAACTATAATCGTTTTTTGTTTCACCTTATCAATACTCTATTACTCAAGCAGTACTTATTCTGTGGATCCTTGGATTGGTTGCTATAGCTTAATTGATAACTGTAATGCTATTTTAGATAATTTAGTAACATTACCGGAAAGTAGTGAACGTAATCGTATTGAAGGAGAGTCTTTGGCATTGCGTACCTATGCATATCACTATTTGATTAGAATGTATGCAAAACCTGTTAATAAATATCCTGATAATCCAGGAGTTATTCTTCGTTTAACATCTTCAACTACAGACATACCTCGCTCTACGGTAAAAGATTGCTATGTTCAAATGGTGAATGATATTGAAAAGGCTTGTACTTTATTGACAGGTACATCCTCTTCTTCAAAATGTTACATAACAAAGAACAGGCAAATTTCATGGAATTGCTGCTAGAATTTATTTAGACTTAGGCGATTACACTAATGGAACGTCACATGCAAACAAAAAAGCTTTTATCAGAAATTACATTGATGTCAAAAAGCTGATTATAAAAACAAGTTCTGTGAAAATAACACTGAAACAATATGGTATTTTACATGTACCTCTACTGACAAGCAATCATTCTTATCGTTGCCAGCATTTTGGTACTATTGTGACCAAGATTCTACTTATGTAAAAGACGGGTACAGTTCTCTAGGTGTTGCAAAAGAGTTGATTGATATTTTTTTTGATGATACAGATATCCGTAAAACTTTAATTTTGTAAAGATAGATGGCAAATATTACAAACGCAATGGCAGCTATGTCACATGCAAAATTAACAGCCGGAAGAATGACGATAGCGATGGAACAAAAAGGATCTGGTACAGTAGCTTTTGCTGAAGGTGATTATAATATGATGCGTGGTTCTGAAATGTATTTAATTATAGCTGAACTAGCCGCTGATAATAATCATGAAGATGAAGCCTTAGCTGCTTTGAATAAAGTGAGGGAAGCACGCGGTATAAGTGCATATTCAGGCACAGGTGATGTTTTAAAACAGAGATACAGAATGAACGTCGTCGTGAACTTTTTGCTGAAGGTCACCGTTTATTTGATCTTAAGCGCAGAGATTTACCAATGGACCGTTCAAATTTAACATTGGATTGGAGCAGAGTCGGATTGATTCCTGCCGGTTCAGACAAATTAGAAATGCCCATACCTCAAAATGAAATTGATGCGAACGGTGCGTTAACAATAGCAGACCAGAATCCTGCATATAAATAACTAATATACAGCAAGTATTGTTATTCGGTACTAAGGAAAGAACTGATATTTTCATTTTAAATTGAGAATATCAGTTCTTTTATAATATATAGGTCAAAAATATATTTAAAACAAAAAATGAAGTAAACACTTTATTTCAGTAGAATAAAGGTAGAAAATTATTTCTTTTATACTTCTCAAACAATTTATATAGCAGAAAAGCAGGTAAAGCGAAGAAATACTTTTGTGTTGATTGTCAGTTATTTACATAAATAATTAGTTCCGCAAAGACTTTGGTGGTTTCCTTTATCGGAATGGCTACACAAGAAGTGAATATTAAAGCGAATTTGAATATTGTATTAAAGTCTGATACAGAACAGCTTGAGGAAGTAATGGTTGTGGCGTACGGTACTGCCAAAAAGTCTTCGTTTACGGGATCTGCTGCTGTTGTTAAAAATGACAAAATAGAAAAAATGCAAACGTCTGATGTGACCAAAGCATTAGCGGGTGCAGTGTCGGGAGTCCAAATTACCACAGCTTCAGGTGCCCCTGGTTCTGGTACAAGTATTCGTGTACGTGGCCTTGGTTCTATTAACGCTTCCAGTGAACCTCTTATTGTTGTGGACGGTTCTCCTTTTGATGGAGATTTGAGTATGATTAATAGTCAAGATGTTGAATCTATGACTGTATTAAAAGATGCTGCTGCCAATGCATTATATGGTGCACGTGGTGCTAATGGTGTTGTCTTGATTACTACTAAAAGAGGTAAAATAGGTAAAGCTACTATAACCGTTGATGCTAAATGGGGATCTAATAGTCGTGGTGTACCTGAGTATGATGTAATGAGAGATCCTGCTACTTATTATACTACATATTGGCGAGAGTTGAAAGGAATGTATGAGGCTAATGGCGAGGCTAATCCCGGACAATTAGCTTCGAACGCTTTGATTACCGACAGTGGTAGTGGCTTGAGTTACAATGTTACGACTGTAGGTAATAACGAAGTGGTATTACCGGATGGAACATTTAATCCTAATGCTAGAATTAAATATGCGGATAATTGGGAAAAGGAAATGTTTCACAGCGGTTTACGACAAGAATATAACGTAAACATGAACGGGGCTAATGAAAAGACTAGTTATTATTTGTCATTTGGTTATTTGGATGATGAAGGTTATATTGTAAAATCCGGTTTTACACGTTACTCTGCCCGTTTGCGTTTGGAACACCAGTTTAACAAGAATATTAAGATGGGTGGTAATTTTGCTTATGTCAATACTTCTACTGTAGCCACTTCAGCTACAGAAGAACAAGACCAAACTGCTGGCACCAATATGTTCTACGTATCACGTACCATGGCTCCCATTTATCCTATCTACAAACGTGATGAAAATGGTAATTTTATGTATGATAGTCATGGTTGCATAGTGTATGATTATGGAGATACTCGGGTATGCAGCGTCCTGTATCAGGAAATTCAAACGCATTAGGTAGTCAGAGTTTGGATGATCGTAAAAATGGAAAAGATTATTTCAGCGGAAACATGTTTGCCGAAATTTCCTTTTTGAAAGATTTTAAATTTACTTTCCGTGCCGGAATAGAAAACGATAATACTCGTCAAATGGTATTTCAAAATGGTGAATACGGACAGTTTACTGCACAAAACGGTATTGCAACTCATTATAGCACTCGCAATATGACTATTAATTTGCAGGAATTGCTTACATGGGAACGTACTTTTGGAGAGCATTCGGTAAATGTACTGCTTGGACATGAAACTTATCAGAATAAGTATGATTATTTATACGGATCAAAAAATAACTTTGCTTTGTGGGGGTCAACTTCATTGAATCATGCAGTGAGTAATCCGCAAGCTGGTTCTTATGTGACAGAATATACTACTGAAGGTTTCTTGGGACGTGTGGAATATAATTATAAGGATAGATATTACTTCTCGGGAAGTTATCGTCGTGATGCTTCTTCAGTATTTCATCCAGATTATCGTTGGGGGAATTTTTGGTCTGTAGGTGCTAGTTGGAGACTGAAAGAGGAAAATTTTTTGAAGGACGTTGAATGGTTAGATAACTTAAAGTTTAAAGTTAGCTATGGTTCGCAAGGTAATGACTACTTGTTGTTGAATGGGGTGCGTAACCGTTATGCTTATATGGATCAATTCAGTGTGAGCAACAATAACGGACAACCCGCAATTACTCAAACATATAAGGGTAATGATAAATTAAAGTGGGAAACTAACTATAATTTTAATACAGGTATTGAATTTAGCGTATTAAACGGACGTTTGAGTGGAGGCTTTGAATTTTTCTCCCGCTATGCAAAAGATTTGTTGTTTAACCGTCCTTTAGCAGCTAGTACCGGTTCTAATTCTTATCCGGATAATATTGGTGATATGCGCAATACCGGATTTGAAGTAGAATTAAGTGGGGACATTATTCGCACAAGTAAGATTAATTGGAATATTTCTGTTAATGCAACTACCTATAAAAACAAAATTTTGACTTTACCGGAAGAAAAAAGAGAGTCCGGTATTTGGAATGGTATTTTCAAAATGGTTGAAGGAGGTTCGTACTACGACTATTATATAAAAGAATGGGCTGGTGTAGATCCGGAAGACGGAAAGGCTATGTGGTATAAAGATGTTACTGATAAGAATGGAAATACGACTAAAGAAACAACTAAGACATATAGCGAGGCGACGGATTATAAAAAGCAGGTTGTGCCTTGCCTGATTTGTATGGTGGTATTAGTACTTCATTAAATGCTTATGGATTCGATTTTAGTATTGCACTTACTTATCAATTAGGAGGACAAGGCTATGATTATACCTATGCAACTTTGATGAATAGCGCTCAGGGTGCAGGAACAAATTATCATAATGATATTTTAAATGCTTGGACACCGGAAAATAAATATACTGATGTGCCAAAATTAAATGCAAAAGAAAGTAATAACAATTCTACTTCTACCCGTTTCTTGACTTCAACTTCGTATTTAAGTTTGCAAAATATTTCTGTAGGTTATACATTGCCGAAGAATTGGATTGCAAAATTGGGTTGCGAGAGCTTAAGAGTATATTTTGTGGCAGACAATGTAGCACTACTTTCTGCTCGTAAAGGTTATGACCCTCGTACAAATTGGAATGGCGAATCAAATTATAATTATTCGGCATTGCGTAGTATTTCTGGTGGTATAACAATGAAATTTTAATTGATAAAACAAGAAAGCATGAAAAAAATTTTAAAATATACGGCTTTTGCAGCCATGGTAGGATTGTTTAGCAGTTGTTCTGATAGTTTTTTTGAGGCTGAATCTGGTGATATCATTACTAGTGATCAGATGGATGAAGTTGATCCGGTGGCAGGTTTGAACGGTATGTATGCCTATTTGTATAAATTTGATACAATGGGATATGGTGATGAAGCTCAACATTACGATTATGGTTATCATCATATTTTGTTATGTTCGGATTTGTGGGGGCAGGACATGATTCAGTATAGTTCTAAATATGGATGGTATTATACTGATTATCAATTTAATCAGAATTCTAGAGCATACCAATATATTTCTACGTTCTATTTTTGGAACTATTTGTATAAATTAATAAAATCGGCTAATGACGTATTGAAAACAACTACAGATGATTCTAAAAAAGAAGATCGTGGACAGGCTTTAGGTATGCGTGCTTTTGCTTATTTGACTTTGGTACAGATGTATCAGCATACTTATGCAGGTCATGAAAATGCTCCTGCGGTACCTATTGTCCTAGAAACTACCGAGCCAGATGTATTGAGCAATAATCCTCGTGCAAGTGTAAAGGAGGTTTATGATTTGATTGAAAAAAAAGATTTAGTGCAGGCACACAGTGATTTATCTTCATACCAACGTTTGAACAGCACTTATATCGACCAAACTGTGATTTCTGGTTTATTGGCACGTATGTATCTGTTAAAAGAAGATTGGACTAATGCTGCCAAATATGCTAAAGAGGCTCGTGCTTCTTATGGAGCACCTGCCGATAAGGCTGAATTGATAGATGAGGGTTATATCGATATGAACAAACATCATACTTGGATGTTTTTACCTCACATATTACAACGGATGCGGAGATTGTTCAGACAGGTATTGTTAACTTTATCTCCCACATCAGTTCTACCGCTTATGGTTATGTCACGGCTGGAGGAATGTTCAAGAATATTAGTTCTGAATTATACAGTAAAATAGCTGACAATGATATTCGTAAAGGATGGTTTGCGGATAAGGACTGTACTTATGAAGGAGGGCCGATGGGAAGTGGAGCTTTACCTAAATATGCTAATTTGAAGTATATGTGGTATGATTTGGAAGGTAATAATTGCAACGATCTGTGTTATATGCGTGCTGAAGAGATGTGGTTGATTGAAGCAGAAGCTTTGGCTATGGGAGGTAATATTGCCGGTGGTAAATCATTATTAGAAGAATTTGTGAAAACCCGTCAACCGGATTATGTATGTGATGCAACAGATGCAAAAGGAATACAAGATGCCTGTTGGTTACAGCGTCGTATCGAATTTTGGGGTGAAGGCATTGCATGGTTCGATTTGAAACGCTTAAAGAAGCCTATTATTCGTAAATATGAAGGAACCAATCACAATTTGGATGCACAATACGATTTTCCGGCTGAAGATGATATCTTTAGAATTTTGATTCCAAGAAAAGAAAATTCAAGATAATAATGGTATTGGCGAAGAGGATAATAATCCAATGCCTAATATTTAATAATTCTCATATTAACTTTTCTATAAAAGGGATGTTCTTAATTGTAGGAACGTCCCTTTATAATTATAGCTACAATTATATTTCACTATAAAGTTTAAAGAAATACCTTTGATAGTGTCTTTTTCATGATAATAAAAAAGCTTTTCTTACAATTAGTTTTTGTTTCAAGCATTCGTTTTATTCCAGTAATAAATATTGTGATATGACTATTGTAATGTTTATTTGATTAAAATAAAATGGAATTTCATTTCATAAATAAATAGAACAATGGCAAATTTAGCGAATTTATATAAATTGGTTTACTTATTTCAGTAGAAT
>VOFK01002788.1_pt1 | contig 11738 bp, 18 predicted proteins | sample 5384121 | NCBI WGS metagenome assembly VOFK01 (sample SAMN12384730, study PRJNA508395) | human gut metagenome | isolation source: healthy gut J | host: Homo sapiens | reverse complement strand
TATTACGTATTGCTATTGTGATAGTTATGCCATGACTGCGTATGAAACGGCAGCAAAACACGTTGTTTTTGAGACTCTGCCGAGGTTATGGGCGGGCTAAAAGCAGCCAGAAAAATAAATGCGAGGAGTGAAACGTCAATGGAGAAAAAAACAGAATACGTCCCATCACAAACGGAAAAAGTATGCGCATGAGCTATTCAAGGCAAAAGAAGTATTGGAAATGCCTAATTTGATTGAAGTTCAAGAAAGACTCTTACAAATGGTTTCTTGACGAAGGTTTAAAAGAGGTGTTTGATGATATTTCTCCGATTTCCGATTACAGCGGACATCTGAGTCTGGAATTTGTAGACTTTACATTGTGCACAGATGATGTGAAATACACCATCGAGGAGTGTAAAGAACGTGATGCTACTTATGCTACACCTTTGAAAGTGAAGGTCGACTTCACAACAAAGAGACAGATGAGATCAATGAACATGAGATCTTTATGGGTGATTTACCGATCATGACAAGAACCGGTACTTTTGTAATCAATGGTGCAGAACGTGTTATTGTCAGCCAGTTAGTACGTTCACCTGGTATTTATTATGGAATTGCGCATGATAAGCTTGGTAAAGAATTATTCAGTTGCACTGTTATCCCGAACAGGGTGCATGGCTGGAATATGAGACTGATTCAACGATGTATTCTATGTACGTGTTGACAGAACAAGAAAGGTTCCGATCACTGTTCTGATCCGAGCACTTGGTGTAGGTAGCAATGCAGAGATTATTGATCTCTTCGGTGAAGAGCCAAAGATCCTTGCAAGCTTTACCAAAGATACATCCACCAACTATCAGGAAGGTCTTCTTGAGCTGTACAAGAAGATTCGTCCGGGTGAGCCTCTCGCAGTAGAAAATGCAGAGAGTCTCATCATGAGCATGTTCTTTGACCCGAGAAGATATGACCTTGCAAAGGTTGGACGTTATAAATTTAATAAGAAGCTTATGCTTCAAGAACCGTATCACAGGACATACGCTGGCAGAAGATGTAGTAAGCCCGATGACAGGTGAAGTAATTGCAGAAGGCAGGAACTGTCGTTGACAGAGAACCCTTGCAGATGCCATCCAGAATGCAGCTGTTCCATATGTGTGGGATCGCAAGATGAAGAAGACCAGTAATATCAAAGTACTTTCTAATATGATGGTAGATCTCAAAGCTGTATGTGGAATCGATCCGGAAGAAGTTGGCGTAACTGAACTGGTATACTATCCGGTACTTGCTGAACTCCTGGAAGAAAAGAGGAGATATCGATGAGCTGAAAGAAGCAATTCATAAGAATATTCATGATCTGATTCCGAAGCACATCACAAAAGAAGATATTTTTTTGGCATCTATCAACTACAACATGCATCTTGAGTATGGCATGGGAAATGATGATGATATTGACCATTTGGGTAATCGTCGTATCCGTGCTGTTGGCGAACTTCTTACAGAATCAGTACAGAATCGGTCTTTCCAGACTGGAAAGAGTTGTTCGTGAAAGAATGACAACACAGGATCCGGAAGGTATTTCGCCACAGTCTTTGATCAATATCAAGCCGGTAACCGCTGCTGTAAAAGAATTCTTCGGTTCATCTCAGCTGTCCCAGTTCATGGATCAGAACAACCCGCTGGGAGAGCTGACGCACAAGAGACGTCTGTCCGCCCTGGGTCCTGGCGGTCTGTCCCGTGACCGTGCCGGATTCGAGGTTCGAGACGTACACTACTCCCATTATGGAAGAATGTGCCCGATCGAGACTCCTGAGGGTCCTAACATCGGTCTGATCAACTCACTGGCATCTTACGCAAGAATTAACGAGTATGGATTTATCGAAGCTCCATATCGTAAAGTTGACAAGACAGATCCGATGAACCCTCGTGTTACAGATGAAGTTGTTTATATGACAGCTGATGAAGAGGATAATTACCATGTGGCACAGGCGAACGAACCTCTTGATGAAGAAGGTCATTTCCTTAATAAGAACGTTTCCGGTCGTTATCGTGAAGAGACTCAGGAGTATGAGAGAAAAGAATGTTTGATTACATGGATGTATCCCCTAGAATGGTATTCTCCGTGGCTACTGCACATTGATTCCTTTCCTGCAGAACGACGATGCTAACCGTGCGCTGATGGGATCTAACATGCAGCGTCAGGCAGTACCGCTTCTTACAACAGAAGCTCCGGTAGTCGGAACAGGTATGGAAGTTAAGGCAGCCGTTGACTCCGGTGTCTGCGTTGTTGCAAAGAAAGGTGGTACTGTTACCTTTCACATCTACCGAAATCATCAAATCAAACATGATGACAAGACAAAAAAGATGTTTACCATCTGACAAAATTCATTCGAAGCAACCAGTCCAACTGCTACAACCAGAAACCGATCGTTTTCAAAAGGTGAAAAGCAGTGTTGAAAAGGTGATGTGATCGCAGACGGACCTTCTACATCCTCAATGGGAGAGCTGGCTCTTGGTAAGAACCCGCTGATCGGATTCATGACATGGGAAGGTTACAACTACGAGGATGCGGTACTGTTAAGTGAGCGTCTTGGTACAGGATGACGTTTACACATCTGTTCATATCGAAGAATATGAATGTGAAGCACGTGATACCAAGCTCGGACCAGAAGAAATCACAAGCGATATTCCGGGTGTAGGAGATGACGCACTGAAAGATCTGGATGAGAGTGGTATTATCCGTATCGGTGCTGAGGTTCGTGCAGGAGATATTCTGGTCGGTAAAAGTTACTCTAAAGGAGAGACAGAACTGACAGCTGCAGAGGAGAGACTGCTTCGCGCAATTTTCGGAGAGAAAGCTCGTGAAGTCAGAGATACGTCTCTGCGTGTTCCTCACGGTGAATATGGTATTATCGTAGATGCCAAAGTATTTACAAGAGAGAATGGCGATGAACTTTCTCCCGGTGTAAATCAGGCGGTTCGTATCTATATCGCACAGAAGAGAAAGATCTCTGTCGGCGATAAGATGGCAGGCCGTCATGGTAACAAGGGTGTCGTATCCCGCGTGCTGCCTGTAGAAGATATGCCGTTCCTGCCAAACGGCCGTCCGCTGGACATCGTATTGAATCCTTTGGGCGTACCTTCCCGTATGAACATCGGTCAGGTGCTTGAGATCCATTTTCTCTTGCTGCCAAAGCACTTGGCTTTAATATTGCTACACCTGTATTTGACGGCGCAAACGAGATAGATATTATGGACACTCTGGATCTGGCAAATGATTATGTAAACATGGAGTGGGAAGAATTTGAAGCAAAAACATAAAGAAGAATTGCTTCCTGAGGTAATGGATTATCTGTATGAGAACAGAGACCACAGAGCACTCTGGAAAGGCGTACCGCTGTCAAGAGACGGTAAAGTAAGACTGCGAGACGGACGTACCGGTGAGTATTTCGACAGCCCTGTAACGATCGGACACATGCACTACCTGAAGCTGCATCATCTGGTAGATGATAAGATCCATGCCCGTTCCACAGGTCCATACTCTCTGGTAACACAGCAGCCCCTGGGTGGTAAAGCTCAGTTTGGTGGCCAGCGTTTCGGTGAGATGGAGGTTTGGGCTCTGGAGGCATATGGTGCTTCCTACACCGCAGGAGATCCTGACTGTGAAGTCTGATGATGTAGTCGGACGTGTTAAGACTTATGAAGCGATCATCAAGGGCGACAACATCCCTGAGCCCGGTATTCCGGAATCCTTTAAGGTTCTCTTAAAAGAGCTGCAGTCCCTGGGCCTGGATGTACGTGTCCTGGAATGAGAACAATGAAGAAGTTCAGATCATGGAAAGTGTAGATTACGGTGATACAAACCTGAATCACATTATTGATTGAAGGAGACAGACGCTACAATAACGACGAAGATTACGGCAAACACGGATACAGCAAGCAGGAATTCTCAGAAGGAGAACTGGTTGATGTAGAAGATGAGCCGGAAGACGAAGATGACAGCTTCGACGATTTTGATGGCGATATGAACGATGATTTTGATGACGACATGGATTTAGAATAGGAGGATGCCGAGAATGACAGAAAAAAAAAGAACCAACGTATCAACCGATTTCATTTGATGCGATTAAAATAGGTCTGGCATCTCCTCCTGAAAAAGATTCTGGAATGGTCAAGAGGTGAAGTTAAAAGCCTGAGACAATCAACTACAGAACACTGAAAACCGGAAAAAGATGGTCTGTTCTGTGAAAGAATTTTCGGACCAAGCAAGGACTGGGAATGTCACTGCGGTAAATACAAAAAATCCGTTATAAAGGTGTTGTCGCGACCGCTGTGGTGTAGAAGAAACACAAAAATCAAGTGTGCGTAGAGAACGTATGGGTCACATCGCACTTGCAGCACCGGTTTCTCATATCTGGTATTTCAAAGGTATTCCGAGCCGGATGGGACTGATCCTGGATCTTTCTCCAAGAACTCTGGAAAAAGTATTGTATTTCGCTTCTTATATCGTACTTGATAAAAGGGGAGAGACAGAAATGCTCTTACAAACAGGTTCTTTCAGAAAGGAATACCAGGATGCAAGAGAAACCTGGGGCAATGGCTTCCCGTGTAGGGAATGGGAGCAGAAGCTATCAAAGAGCTTCTTAAAGCAATCGATCTTGAAAAAGAAGTTGCTGAACTGCAGGCAGGACTTGAAAGGTGCTACCGGACAGAAGAAATGCAAGAATCGTTAAGAGACTTGAAGTAGTAGAAGCTTTCCGTGAATCAGGAAACAAACCGGAATGGATGATCATGACTGCAATCCGGTAATCCCTCCGGATATCTGCGTCCAATGGTACAGTTAGATGGTGGACGTTTTGCAACTTCAGATCTTAATGATCTTTACAGAAGAATTATTAACAGAAATAACCGTCTGAAGAAGACTCCTTGAACTGGGAGCTCCGGACATTATCGTTAGAAACGAAAAAAAGAGAATGCTGCAGGAAGCTGTAGATGCTCTAATCGACAATGGCCGTCGTGGACGTCCAGTAACTGGTCCGGGAAACAGAGCATTAAAATCTCTGTCCGATATGTTAAAGGGTAAGCAGGGACGTTTCCGTCAGAACCTTCTTGGTAAGCGTGTTGACTACTCAGGACGTTCAGTAATCGTAGTAGGACCAGAACTAAAGATTTACCAGTGTGGTCTTCCAAAGGGATGGCAATTGAGTTTTTCAAACCATTTGTTATGAAGGAACTTGTTGAGAAGCGGAACAGGCAGCTCAGAATAACATTAAAGCTGCTAAGAAGATGGTAGAAAAGCTTGAGCCGGAAGTATGGGATGTACTTGAGGACGTTATTAAAGAGCATCCAGTTATGCTTAACCGTGCCCCTACACTTCACAGACTGGGTATTCAGGCTTTCGAGCCAATTCTTGTAGAAGGTAAGGCTATCAAGCTTCATCCGCTTGTATGTACCGCGTTCAATGCCGACTTCGATGGTGACCAGATGGCTGTCCACCTTCCGCTTACTGTTGAGGCACAGGCAGAATGTAGATTCCTGCTCCTGTCCCCGAATAACCTTCTGAAGCCTTCAGATGGTGCTCCGGTAGCCGTTCCTTCACAGGATATGGTACTTGGTATCTACTATCTGACAATGGAGAAGGATGGCGATATCGGAGAAGGCAAGTTCTTCAAGTCAAAGAACGAAGCACTGCTTGCATATGAGAACAAGGAGATTACTCTCCACTCTAAGATAAAAGTAAGAAGAACTGTTACGACAGAAGACGGAACAGAGGTTACAGGTATCATCGATACTACACATCGGTCGTTTGCTGTTCAACGAGATCATTCCTCAGGATCTTGGATATGTTGACAGAACAAATCCTGACAATATCCTGAAACTTGAGATTGATTTCCATGTTGGTAAGAAACAGTTAAAGCCGATCCTTGACAAATGTATCAATACACATGGCGCAACCAAGACTGCTGAAGTTCTGGATGACGTAAAGGCAATCGGTTACAAGTATTCAACCAGAGGTGCTATTTCAGTATCTATTTCAGATATGAAGGTGCCGGACGAGAAGAAGCAGATCCTTTGCAGATGCTCAGACTCAGGTTGACAAGATCACAAAGATGTTCAGACGTGGTCTTATGACAGAGGAGGAGAGATACCTCGCTGTTGTTAAGGTTTGGGAAGAAGCCGATAAGGTTCTGACAAAAGCCCTTCTGGACGGACTTGATAAATATAACAACATCTTCATGATGGCCGACTCAGGTGCCCGTGGTTCCAACCAGCAGATCAAACAGCTGGCTGGTATGCGTGGTCTGATGGCAGATACAACCGGTCGTACGATCGAACTTCCGATTAAGTCAAACTTCCGTGAAGGTCTTGACGTTCTGGAGTATTTCATTTCAGCGCATGGAGCTCGTAAAGGTCTGTCCGATACAGCGCTTCGTACAGCCGATTCAGGATACCTGACCAGACGTTTGGTTGACGTATCACAGGATCTGATCATTCGTGAGACAGATTGTTGTGCAGGAAAAGCAATTCCTGGTATGGAAGTAGAAGCATTCATGGAAGGCAAAGAAGTAATCGAATCCTTCCAGGAGAGAATTACAGGTCGTTACCTTGCAGAATCTGTATACGATAAAGATGGTAACCTTTTAGTTAAGGCAAACCACATGGTATCACCAAAGAGAGCTGCTCTGATCGTAAATCAGGGTGTAGATTCAAACGGTGTTCCGTTCCTTGATCCGGATACAGGTGTTACAAGACAGGATGCAAAGCTTAAGATCAGAACGATCCTGACATGTAAGTCACACCTTGGTGTATGTGCAAAATGTTATGGTGCCAACATGGCAACCGGACAGCCGGTACAGGTTGGTGAAGCTGTTGGTATTATCGCAGCCCAGTCAATCGGTGAGCCTGGTACACAGCTTACTATGAGAACATTCCATACTGGTGGTGTTGCCGGTGATAATATTACACAGGGTCTTCCTAGAGTAGAAGAGTTGTTCGAAGCAAGAAAGCCAAAGGGACTTGCGATCATCGCAGAGTTTGGCGGTAAGGTTCAGCTTCGTGATAATAAGAAGAAGAGAGAAGTTGTTATCACAAATGACGAGACAGGCGAATCAAAGGCATACTTAATTCCTTATGGTTCCCGTATCAAGGTTCTGGACGATCAGGTTCTGGAAGCCGGTGATGAATTAACAGAAGGTTCTGTTAATCCACATGATATCTTAAAGATCAAAGGTATCCGTGCAGTTCAGGATTACATGCTTCGTGAAGTACAGCGAGTATACAGACTTCAGGGTGTTGATATCAATGATAAGCATATCGAGATCATTGTTCGTCAGATGTTAAAGAAGATCAGGATCGAGGATAACGGAGATTCATCCTACCTTCCGGGAACACTGGTTGACGTTCTTGATTTTGAAGATACAAATGAGCAGCTCATCGCAGAAGGCAAACAGCCGGCAGAAGGCTCACAGGTAATGCTTGGTATTACAAAGGCATCACTTGCTACAGATTCCTTCATGTCAGCAGCGTCCTTCCAGGAGACAACAAAGGTTCTTACAGATGCAGCTATTAAGAGTAAGGTAGATCCGCTTAATGGTCTGAAAGAAAACGTTATTATCGGTAAGCTGATTCCTGCAGGTACAGGTATGAAGCGTTATCGTTCTGTAAAGCTTGATACAGAGATGGATGAGATCAACTTCTTTGATGATGATGACGAGATCGACTTCGGAGATGATCTGGAAAGCACAGAGTTAGAAGATGCAGTTGATACCGATGCAGATGCAGAGGATGAGGCGGAAGAAAATGCTTCAGACTTGGAATCTGTAGAGGCAGAGACATCTGATAACGAATAAATAAATTTGAAAAGTGCTTGACACGAATAATTTCAATATATATAATGGTAAGGCATGCGTGAGAACGTATGCCTTATATTATTTTTTATTTTGAAAGTAGGAGGTGAAAACATGCCAACATTTAACCAGTTAGTTAGAAAGGGAAGACAGACAGTAGAGAAGAAGTCAACTGCACCAGCTCTTCAGAGAAGTTTCAACTCATTAAAGAAGAAGCCAACTGAGACAAGCTCTCCACAGAAGAGAGGAGTTTGTACAGCAGTTAAGACAGCTACTCCTAAGAAGCCTAACTCAGCTCTGAGAAAGATCGCCAGAGTTCGTTTATCAAACGGTATCGAAGTTACAAGTTATATTCCAGGTGAAGGTCACAACCTTCAGGAGCATAGCGTAGTTCTTATCCGTGGTGGTAGAGTAAAGGACTTACCTGGTACAAGATACCATATCATCAGAGGTACTCTTGATACAGCAGGTGTTGCAAAGAGACGTCAGGCTCGTTCTAAGTACGGTGCTAAGCGTCCAAAAGATGCTAAGAAGTAATTAAAACCGTATTATTGGAAACATTCCAAAAAAATGTGCTGGTTAGGCCATGTTTTTGCTATGAGATAAGGTGTTGATGCATAAAAATGCAGAAAACATCAGATAGATAGAAGAGATGGAAATAACAGCACGAACACATTTTATAATGTGAGTACCGAAGAATTAATAAATATTAAGGAGGGAAGAACCGTGCCACGTAAAGGACATATCGCAAAGAGAGACGTATTAGCGGATCCAATTTACAATAACAAGGTGGTTACCAAGCTTATCAACAACATAATGTTAGATGGTAAGAAGGGTGTTGCCCAGAAGATTGTTTACGGTGCATTCGACCGTATCGCAACTGAAACTGGTAAGGACGCTATCGAGGTATTTGAAGAGGCTATGAACAACATCATGCCATTACTCGAGGTTAAGGCAAGACGTATCGGTGGTGCAACATATCAGGTACCTATCGATGTAAGACCAGATAGAAGACAGGCTCTTGGACTTCGTTGGTTAACAACATTTTCACGTGCCAGAAGTGAAAAGACCATGGAAGAAAGACTTGCAAGAGAAATCATGGATGCAGCTAATAACACAGGTGCATCTGTAAAGAGAAAAGAAGATATGCACAAGATGGCAGAAGCAAACAAGGCGTTTGCTCACTACAGATTCTAATCTGTGCTGTCTACAGAATAATAAAAAGGAGGACAATCCGTTGGCTGGAAGAGAATATCCATTGGATAGAACAAGAAACATTGGTATCATGGCTCATATCGATGCTGGTAAGACAACTCTTACAGAGAGAATCTTATACTATACCGGTGTTAACTATAAAATCGGTGATACTCATGATGGTACAGCTACTATGGACTGGATGGAGCAGGAGCAGGAAAGAGGTATTACAATCACCTCCGCTGCTACAACTTGTCACTGGACATTTGAGGATCATCATAAACCAAAGGCTGGTGCTTTAGAGCATCGTATCAATATCATCGATACCCGGGTCACGTAGACTTTACTGTAGAAGTAGAGCGTTCACTTCGTGTACTTGATGGCGCCGTTGGTGTATTCGATGCAAAGGCTGGTGTTGAGCCTCAGTCAGAAAACGTATGGCGTCAGGCTGACACATACAATGTACCTCGTATGGCATTCATCAACAAGATGGATAAAATGGGTGCTGACTTTTTCTTCACTCAGTTCAGACAATTATTGATCGTCTGGGCAAGAATGCAATTCCAGTTCAGATTCCTATCGGTAAAGAATCCGATTTCATCGGTCTGATCGACTTATTTGAGATGGATGCATACTATTATAAAGATGATAAGGGTGAAGACATCGAGATCACAACGATCCCTGATGACTTAAAAAATGAGCTTGCTGACAAATGGCATGAGAACCTTGTAGAGAAGATCTTGCGAGTTAGATGATGACTTAATGATGATGTACCTTGAGGGTGAAGAGCCTTCAATCGACGAAATGAAGAAAGTTCTTCGTAGAGCAACTATTGCTTGTGAAGCAGTTCCGGTATTCCTTGGTTCCGCATACAAGAATAAGGGTGTTCAGAAGATGCTTGATGGTGTTATTGAATATATGCCAGCTCCTACAGATATCCCTGATATCACAGGTGTAGATCCTGAGGGAAATGATGTAGTTCGTCATTCATCAGATGAAGAACCATTTGCTGCATTGGCATTCAAGATCATGACAGACCCATTCGTTGGTAAGTTAGCATTCTTCAGAGTATATTCAGGTACATTGAACTCAGGTTCATATGTATTAAATGCAACAAAAAGACAAGAAAGAGCGTGTAGGACGTATCGTACAGATGCATGCAAATGCTCGTAAGGAAATTGATAAGGTTTACGCTGGTGATATCGCAGCTGCTGTTGGTTTCAAAGTAACAACAACCGGTGATACAATCTGTGATGAGCAGCATCCAGTAATCTTAGAGTCTATGGAATTCCCTGAGCCGGTTATTGAACTTGCTATCGAGCCAAAGACTAAGAATGACCAGGGTAAGATGGGTGAAGCTTTAGCAAAGCTTGCTGAAGAAGATCCTACATTCAGAGCACATACAGATAAAGAAACAGGACAGACAATCATTTCTGGTATGGGTGAGCTTCACCTTGAGGTTATTGTTGACCGTCTGCTTCGTGAATTCAAGGTAGAGGCTAACGTAGGTGCACCTCAGGTTGCTTACAAAGAAACATTTACTAAGGCAGTTGACGTTGATAGCAAGTATGCTAAGCAGTCAGGTGGTCGTGGTCAGTATGGTCACTGTAAAGTTAAATTTGAGCCTATGGATCCAAACGGTGAAGAGACATTTAAGTTTGAATCTACAGTAGTTGGTGGTAACATTCCTAAGGAATATATCCCAGCTGTTGGTGAAGGTATCGAAGAAGCTGCTAAGGCTGGTATTCTTGGTGGATACCCGGTACTTGGTGTTTATGCAAATGTATACGATGGTTCATACCATGAAGTCGATTCATCAGAAATGGCATTCCACATCGCTGGTTCTATGGCGTTCAAGGATGCTATGGCTAAGGCAAACCCAGTTCTTCTGGAGCCTATCATGAAGGTAGAAGTTACAATGCCTGAGGAATACTTAGGTGATGTAATCGGAAGCTTAAATGCTAAGAGAGGCCAGATCGAAGGTATGGATGATATCGGCGGTGGTAAGATCGTCAGAGCATTCGTTCCACTTGCAGAAATGTTCGGTTACTCAACAGAGCTTCGTTCATCTACAGGGACGTGGTAACTACTCAATGTTCTTTGAGAGATACGCTCAGTGTCCAAAGAGCGTTCAGGAGAAGGTTATCGCTGAAAAGTCAAAATAATTTTGACAACTCAGAAACAATTTTGCCGTGCCTTTGACTTAAATATAAAAATAATGGTATCAAAAGGTCAAAAAGGTTGAAAATCCTTGTGCCTGCTGGTATAAAGAGATAAAAAAGTTGAAAATACTTTTATATATTTCTATATAATCAAAAGTTTTAGCCAAAAATAGCCCATGGGGCATAAAAAATTTAAGGAGGACGTTTCAAAATGGCAAAGGAAAAGTTTAATAGAAGTAAGCCACATTGTAACATTGGTACAATCGGTCACGTTGACCATGGTAAAACAACATTAACAGCAGCTATCACAAAAAGTTCTTTCAGAGAGAGTAGCTGGTAACGCAGCTGTTGATTTCGCTAACATTGATAAGGCTCCAGAAGAGAGAGAAAGAGGTATCACTATCTCTACAGCTCACGTTGAGTACGAGACAGCGAAGCGACATTATGCTCACGTTGACTGTCCAGGACATGCTGACTACGTTAAGAACATGATCACTGGTGCAGCTCAGATGGATGGTGCTATCCTTGTTGTTGCTGCTACTGATGGTGTTATGGCTCGAGC
>VOFK01000821.1_pt1 | contig 11743 bp, 21 predicted proteins | sample 5384121 | NCBI WGS metagenome assembly VOFK01 (sample SAMN12384730, study PRJNA508395) | human gut metagenome | isolation source: healthy gut J | host: Homo sapiens | reverse complement strand
TGTATGAAGTTTTGAAAGTACAAAACACTTGATAGAAAGTTAGCAACGTACTTTGTTACGTTGTTTTTCTCATATATAGGGATTGGTCAAATGGTATGATGAGGGTCTCCCAAAACCTTTGGAGTTCGATTCTCTCTCTTTAAAAAGCACACTGTTTGAGTGTTTTTTTTATAGTATAATTTAAATTAAATTTTAAAAGGGAGAAAAAAACAAAATAACAGCGTGCTTTCAATATCAGAGTTAATGGGAATATCCATCATATTGATTATAGTTTTTCATTTTACGGATGACTGTCATTATTACTCCTATCATTTTAGTGGCTGGATTTCCTTCTTTTGAGACATATATATTTTCATCATCGAAAAGTTGATGCATTTTTTATTCTTTTCTGGTCTGGGGATTATATTATTCCATGAAAAAAGATCGATGTTAGAAGCTTTTTACATAAGAAGATTAAAAAGAACTTGATACCTTATTGCATCGTAGCCGTACCCTCTTTTATATTTTATTTAGATGTCTGTGTGGATAAAAACAGGATGGGAAGCCATAAAAGACTTTACATTTATCACATTTTTTCAGTGATGATGGAGACAGGCTTTACTGGCATATTGGCTCCGATGTTGTTATGCTATCTGTTATCCTATCTTTTCAGATTGTTGATAGCGCACGGGACGCAATAGATGGAGAGATCCGTCTGCTTTCTATTGTGGGTGCACAGTATTAGCACTTGTACTGCATTTATATGAGAAAGAGGTATTTTGGAAATGTAAATATTGGGGCTTTTGCTTCGTCTGCCTGTTTTTATAGCGGGCTGTTTTATGGCAGATCCAGTTATGAAAAAAGGAAAGTTATTGAAATGGTTGATTCTTTTTTTGCGTTATCCGGCTATTTGCTCACCATGCTTCCAAGTGGATCTCCTATTTTTGCAAGGTATGTGACCGGAATTTTTAATATCTCATGTTGTGCGGGAATTGCCTGGATCTTTTCCCAAGTTATCTATGCTATGCCCGGTTATAAGAATACTGGAATGGTTTGGCTGCTCATTCGCTGGAATTGTATCTGGTACATGTTACCATACGAAAATTTATGAAGGGAGTAGCATTTCATACATGCCGTCTGGTGTTACGAACTGGTGCTGGTATGCAGTTCCATTGTGATTGCATGGATACTTCAGATCCTTGTCCGGTATATAACAGATCATTTGCTTAAGGAAAAAGAGGTAAGACATATGACCCCTACAGCAGTTACATCAGGTAATTACGATTGCAGAAAGCCGCCTCCATGAACGAAGCATCCCGAAAATTGTTTGTCTCACAGCCCAATCTGTCTGCGGTTGTGCGCGAACTGGAAGAAGAAGCAGGAATCACCATTTTTATCCGGTCAAACCGCGGAATCGTGCTTACACCGGAGGGAGAGGAATTTATCGGATATGCCAAGCAGGTCGTGGAGCAGTATCATTTGCTGGAATCCCGTTATTTTCGTCTGAATCCAAAAAAGAAATTTTCTGTGTCCATGCAAAGATTATACCTTGCAGTCAAGGCATTTGTTTGGAAGTAGTCAAGGCTGTCGGAATGGACGAATATGAATTTGCCGCATGAGACACAGACGAATCAGGTAATTGAAAATGTGCGCAAACATGAAAAAGTGAGCTGGGGATTCTTTTCCTGAGCAAATTTAATGAAGCAGTACCCAGAAACTTTTCAGGGAAAATGATGTGATTTTTGAAGAACTGTTTACCCAGACACCTATGTATATCTGTGGAAAGGACATCCGCTGGCACAAAGGGATGTAATTTCCATGAAAGAACTGCAGGAATATCCATGTCTGGTGTTCGAACAGGGGAAAAAATAATTCCTTTTATTTTTGCCGAAGAGATGAAAAGTACCTATGAATATAAGAAGATGATCCATGCGGATGACCGGGCGACCATGCTGAATCTGATGGTTGGTCTGAATGGTTATACACTCTGTTCCGGGATTATCTGTGAAGAATTAAACGGAAATGATTATGCGGCAGTACCGCTGGCAGAGAGAAAAGATGCGGATCGGCTATATCCGGCACAAGGGGATAAAGGTCAGTCCGATCGGAGAATTATATGTGGATATTCTGAAAAAGTGGGGAAACCACTTTGATAAAAATAGTTTTCATCAAAAAAATGCTTGTTTTGGTGATTGGAAAGGCAATTTTTTGGAGAAATTGCATAAGATAGCAGGTATAAATATAAATACACGAAAAAAAAACGGTAAGAATCTGATGGAAACGGTTGCGCGATTACCGTCATTATGCAGGAAAAACCGGAGAAATGCGAAGTTTGCACAACTTTGACAGATGAGAAAAAAAGTGGCATAATCTTTTCTAAACTTGGGGATGATAATAAAAGTATGTTGTTTAAAGGTAGAAAGAGGTGTTGGATTATGTATGAAACTGTTAAAGTAATTCGGTTATCAGATATGGATGAAGTTAAGGATTTTGTACGTGCAGCAGGTGGTTGTGATTTTGATATTGATGTAAAATGTGACAGAACATTCATTGATGCAAAGTCATTGCTTGGTATGATTGACTTGGTGTAAAAAAAGAATCTTCAGGTTTGCTACGGTGGAAAGAATGAAAATTTCGAAAACGTAGTTGCTAAATTTGCAGTGGCATAATACAATTATTATATCGTGACTATGGAACTTTTTTAAGTCCCGCCCGTATTCCGGAGCGGGGCTTTTTATTGTAAAATAATGGAACAAAAATAAAAACCCGCTTCATACAACAGGAAAATACCCGCGGGAGAAAGGAAGTGTACATGCAGGAATTACATATATCTGTGAGAAATCTGGTAGAGTTTATTTTCCGGGCAGGAGATATCGATAATCGTGCCGGAAAGCTGGCGAGTGCAGAGGCCATGATGGAAGGCAGCCGTATCCACCGGAAAATTCAAAAAAGCATGGACACCTCCTACCAGGCGGAAGTACCGCTGAAAATTGAATGGAAAGCCAACGATTACGTACTGGTCGTGGAAGGACGTGCAGACGGAATCGCCTATGGAAAATTTCAGCCGGATCTGCCGGCTGCGACGGAGTTCTGTGCTGCAACCGGAGATGGAGTTTGCGGCGGAAATCCTCCGGAAGAAGAAATCAGCTTCATCGATGAGATCAAGGGTGTATATAGAAACGTTGCGGCAATGGAACAGCCGGTCTACGCATAAAGCCCAGGCAATGTGCTATGCGTATATCTATGCGAAACAGAAACCGTCTGAGCGGATCGGCGTGCAGATGACCTACTGCAATCTGGATACCGAGGAAATTCGGTATTTCCGGGAAATTTTCGATTATGAGACACTGACCGTGTGGTTTGGCCATCTGATCGAAGATTATCGGAAATGGGCGGACTGGCAGATTGCATGGAAAAACAGCGGCAGGAGAGTATTCATACACTTGAGTTTCCATTTTCCTACCGGCAGGGACAAAAGAAGCTGGTTGCCGATGTTTACCGCACCATTCTGCGGGGAAAGAACCTGTTTATCGAGGCACCGACCGGTGTGGGCAAAACAATTTCCACAATCTTTCCGGCGGTAAAAGCAGTGGGAGAAGGGCTGGCAGACCGGATCTTTTATCTCACGGCAAAGACCATCACAGCAACTGTGGCAAAAGAAAACGTTCGCACTGCTGGAAGAACAGGGATACCGTGCCAAAGTCATCCAGATCACAGCCAAAGAAAAAAACTCTGCCTGTGTGAAGAGATGGACTGCAACCCGGTAAACTGTCCATATGCAAAAGGACATTTTGACCGCGTGAACGATGCGGTGTTTGATCTCTTGCAGAAATCCAACCTGTTTACCAGAGAGGAAGTTTTAGCGCAGGCGAAAGAATATCAGGTCTGTCCGTTTGAGATGAGTCTGGATGTGGCATCCTGGGTAGATGATATTATCTGTGATTATAATTATGTGTTTGACCCGAATGTGTACCTGAAACGTTTTTTTTCAGGAGGGGATAAAGGGAGACTATCTTTTCCTTGTGGATGAGGCTCATAATCTGGTGGAACGCAGCAGGGAGATGTACAGTGCCGATCTGTACAAAGAAGACGTGCTTGCAGTGAAGCGGATCATGAAAGCGCACAGCCGTACGATCTGCCGTATCCTGGACAAATGCAACAAAGCCATGCTGGAAATGAAACGTGAGTGTGAGCACTACCAGATTATGGACAGTGTGGGAACGTTGACCTTCCACCTTATGCGGCTGGCCTCCCAGAATGGATGAATTTTTTGGAAAAACCACGGGAATTTCCGGAGAAGAAAAACGGTGCTGGATTTTTACTTTGCGCTGCGCAATTTCCTGAATATCTATGATCTGGTGGATGACCATTACGTGATCTACAGCCAGATGACGGAGGAAGGAAAAATTCCGGATCCGGCTCTTTTGCGTAGATCCGTCGGTCAATCTGCAGAAATGCATTGATAAAAAGCAATTCCACGATCTTTTTCTCCGCAACGCTCCTGCCGATCGGATACTACAAGCGGCTACTTTCCACGGACGAGGATAACTATGCCATTTATGCGCAGAGTACGTTTGCCCAGACACAGAGAGACTTCTCGCATTTGGCCGGGATGTGAGCACAAAATATACGCGGAGGAACAGAAAAGAATACGAAAAAAATCGCGGACTACATCGGTGCAGTCACAGAAGCACAGCAGGGAAATTACATGGTGTTTTTCCCGTCTTACCGGCTGATGCAGGATGTATATGAAGGTCTTTGCCGTGAAGGCGGCCGATTCGTGCGAGATTCTGATGCAGCATAGTAATATGAAAGAACACGAAAGAGAAGCGTTTTTGAAGAATTTGAAAAAGAGCGCCAGGGGACACTCGTTGCGTTCTGTGTGATGGGTGGAATTTTTGGGGAAGGCATTGATCTGAAAAACGACCGGCTGATCGGTGCCATCATCGTGGGAACCGGACTTCCGCAGGTCAGCGATGAACGTGAAATTTTAAAGAATTATTATGATGAGCGGGGATTGTCCGGATTTGACTATGCGTTCCGCTATCCGGGAATGAACAAAGTCCTGCAGGCAGCAGGGCGTGATCCGGACCAGCGAGGACTCGCGGCGTGATCCTTCTGCTGGATGAACGGTTTTTACAGAGGGAATATGCATCGTTGTTTCCGCGGGAATGGGAGAAACGAACGATCTGCAGCCTTCCGCAGCTGCGGGAAAAGAAGTGAGCCGGTTCTGGTCAGACGTCCGGGAGGAGCTTTTTAAAAACTCTTCGGTGGAGGCAGAAACCGGAAGGGTAGGGTTTAACGAAGCCACCAACTGCCGCTGCGGGATCGTTTCCTGCGTGCGGACGAGGAAGAGATCCTCCGGCTTGTGTTTTCAGACAAAAAATCCGGGATAAAAGCAATTCCAAGACCGATGCGCCATGTCAATGAGCAGATCGTTGCTGCTGAGCTCTACCTGAGGCAGCAGTTCCAGCTGATGCTGCAGGAAAATGTGGTGCAGAAACTCACTCGTTGTGCTCTTTTGCGGTCTAACATCATGAGCGGATAGGTGCCAAGTTCCGAGAAAGGAACGATGCGGTCCGCCAGATCAAAATATGCCGGATTGGCGACGAACACATCCGAGAAAGAGCCAACCGTTTTTTGAATATAGGAAGGATTCAGATGCGGGTTTGGAAAATTTGTGATAATCAGATCTACCCGGCGTTGCTCTAACAGGTCTACACAGCCCATCGAGCTGGCATTGGTGATTTTAATCGGAACATCCGGGAATTTCCGGTGGAATTCCTGCAGATACGGCAGCAGAAAATAACGGCAGATCGTATCGCTGGCACCGATATGCAGCTGTCCCAACCAAGGGAGCCGGATTCTAAAAGCTGGCTCTCGCCGCGGGAGATCAGATTCATGGCAGGCTCCACATGTTTCAGAAGCAAAGCACCGGCAGGAGTCAGCTGCACTTTTTTTTGTGCTGCGGATAAAAAAGCGGCTGTCCCAGCTTGCGCTCTAATGTTTTGATAGACTGGCTTACCGCTGACTGGGAGATAAAAAGCTTCTTACTTGCATCCGAAAATGAGAGAGAGCTTGCAACATAATAGAAAACCTTGTATAATTCATAATTGATATCCATCGATCATATCCTCAGTAGTATAGTATAGTATAGGATATATTATATACCTTTCACAAAGGAGAGAGAAAAGGAGATTATCATGAAAAAGAGGAATTTTGAAAACCTTATGCGGATTGATGGCGGCACTCATGCTGCTTGTGTTCGCAGGAACACCCGTTACAACTCAGGCAGCAAAACTGCCATATTACATTAAAATCAATCGTCAGCAGAACTGTGTGACCGTATATGCACTTGATTCCAAAGGCAAATATACCAAACCGGTCAAAGCATTTGCCTGCTCTGTCGGTGTCAACAATGCCACCCCGACAGGAACCTTTGCGATTCCGGCAAAATACCGCTGGCATACACTTATGGGCGGTGTGTACGGACAGTATTGCAGCCGTATTCACGGTGGTGTGCTGTTCCACTCTGTTTTTACAGTTCACAGGGCCCGAGCAAGCTGGCATACAATTCTTATAACCGTCTGGGACAGACGGCATCCCACGGATGTGTCCGTCTGAATGTGGAAGATGCCAAGTGGATCTATGACAACTGCCCGGTAGGAACCAAAGTAACCATCTATGACAGCAAAAGATCCGGGACCATTGGGCAAGCCTACCCCGATCCGTATTGATGTAAACAGTCCGCGTACCGCGGATGGGATCCGACCGATCCGGATCCGAGAAATCCATGGCTGAAACTCCGTCCGACGATTAAGGGAATCAAGAATAAAACCATCGAGAGAACAAACAGCAAAAGTAGATCTGAAAAAAAGGGTGTGAAAGCTACCGATTACAGAGGTAAGACACTTAAATTTACCGTTTCCGGAAAAGTCAATGCGGCAAAGACCGGAAAATATAAGATTACATACACAGCAAAAGATGCCAAAGGAAACAAGACCCAAAAGAGCATCGTAATTACCGTAAAAAGATACGAAAGCGCCATCCATCAGCCTGAAGCGAAAGACACTGACCTACAATAAAGCCGTTTCCAAAGAAAAACTGGTTTCTGCTATTAAGGCAGATGTAGTGGCAAAAGATCTGGGCAAAAAAACTTGCGTCAAAATATGTTTTCGTGGATGCCAGAGAAGCACATAAGGCAAAGTTACCGCTATGGAAGGAGGAACCTATGGAACTTATAGCGTGACCGTATATGTCAAAGATACGGCAGGAAATAAATCCAGAAAGCTGAAAGTAAAGATTAATTTTGTAAATCCAAACCCGGGTACCGATCAGCCGGATCAGCCGGAACCGGACACTCCGGGCGTTGTAACGGACAGTGCAATTACCGTACAGTAATTTCATAAGAACAGGTAATAGATATCGTAAGCGATATTAATTTTACTTAATTGTCAACCCATGATACAATAACATAAAGATCAATAGAATGCCCCCAAATGCAGGGGGCATTCCGTTTCGCAAAAGAAGGAGGTAAATCCAATGGGCAATGTACGTCGTGTGTACGTAGAAAAGAAACCGGATTTTTGCCGTAAAGGCAAAAAGAATTAAAACATGAGGTAAAGCATTATCTCGGAATCGCTGCAGATCAGGTGCGTGTTCTGATCCGTTATGATGTGGAAAATGTATCGGATGCCACTTACCAGAAGGCATTGCAGACGGTATTTTCCGAGCCGCCAGTGGATGATATATTTATGAGGAGAACTTTGACGCAGAAGGCGGAAACGTATTTTCCGTAGAATTCCTGCCGGGACAGTTCGACCAGAGAGCGGATTCCGCAGAGCAGTGCGTGAAGCTTTTAAATGAGGATGAGGAGCCGATCATCCGCAGCCGCGACGACCTATGTGATCAAGGGTGACATCACAGAGGATGAGTTAGAGGCGATCAAAAAGTTACTGTATCAATCCGGTAGATTCCCGTGAGACCGGTATGGACAAGCCGGATACCCTCGTACAGAATTTCGATGAGCCGGCAGACGTGGCAGTTTTCTGGACGGATTTATCGACATGGCAGAGAAGCACACTTAAAGGAACTGTACAGCTTCTTTAAATCTTGCCATCACCTTTTAAGGATTTCTTACATATCCAGAATTATTTTTCAAAAATACCGAGAAGCGGAATCCGTCCGTGACAGAGATCCGCGTTTTTGATACTTACTGGAGTGACCATTGCCGTCATACCACCTTTTCGACAGAACTTAAAAATGTGAAGTTTGATGAAGGATTTTACCAGGCACCAATCAAAAAAGACTTACGAAGAATATCTGGATACCCACAAGAAACTGTATGCGGGACGCGATGACAAGTTTGTCTGCCTGATGGATCTGGCACTGCTTGCCATGAAACGTCTGAAAAAAAGAAGGAAAACTCGCAGATCAGGAAGAGTCCGATGAGATCAATGCATGTTCCATCGTTGTTCCGGTAGAAGTAGACGGAAAGACAGAGGAGTGGCTTGTTAATTTTAAAAATGAGACACATAACCATCCAACAGAGATCGAGCCATTTGGTGGCGCAGCTACCTGTCTTGGCGGTGCGATCCGTGACCCGCTTTCCGGCCGTACCTATGTATATCAGGCAATGCGTGTGACCGGAGCAGCAGACCCGACGGTTTCTGTCAAAGATACTATGGAGGGAAAACTTCCGCAGAAGAAGATCGTGCGCGAGGCGGCCAGAGGTTACAGCTCTTATGGTAACCAGAATCGGACTTGCAACCGGAGCAGTAAAAGAGATCTATCATCCGAACTATGTGGCAAAACGTATGGAGATCGGTGCGGTCATGGGAGCTGCCCCAAGACGTGCCGTACAGAGACTGACCTCTGATCCCGGAGATAAGATTATCCTTCTGGGCGGACGTACCGGACGTGACGGATGCGGTGGAGCAACCGGATCTTCCAAGGTACATAACACACAGTCTACGTCTGTATGTGGTGCAGAAGTACAGAAAGGAAACGCTCCGACTGAGCGTAAACTCCAGCGTCTGTTCCGAAGGGAAGAAGTCAGCCATATCATTAAAAAAAATGTAACGACTTTGGTGCAGGCGGTGTATCCGTTGCCATCGGCGAGCTTGCAGACGGACTTTGCGTAAGTCTTGACAAAGTTCCTAAGAAATATGCAGGCCTTGACGGTACAGAGCTTGCAATCTCTGAATCACAGGAACGTATGGCAGTTGTTGTCGCCCGCAGGATGTCGAGCAGTTCCTTTGCTTATGCAAAAAAGAAGAAAACCTTGAAGCAACCGAGGTGGCAGTTGTTACCGAGGAGCCGAGACTTGATTTAGAGTGGAGAGGAAAGACATTGTCAATCTTTCCAGAGCTTTCTTAGATACCAATGGTGCACATCAGGAAGCAGATGTCGAAGTCGAGATGCCAAAAGAGGAAGATAACTTTTTAAGAAGATAGAGCTTCCGAAAGTGGCAGATGCATTACAGAAAAATGATAACAAAGCGGCATGGCTTGCAATGCTTGCGGATCTTAACGTATGCTCCCAGAAGGGACTGGTTGAAATGTTTGACGGTTCCATCGGAGCTGGAAGCGTCTATATGCCATATGGTGGACGTTATCAGTTGACGGAGACACAGAGCATGGTTGCCAAAAGGTCCAGTTTTACATGGAAAAATGTGATACCGTAACCATGATGTCCTACGGATTTGATCCGTATTTATCTTCCTGGAGCCCATACCATGGATCGGTTTATGCGGTACTCGAATCTCTTTCCCGTATCGTGACAGCCGGTGGTGATTACAAGAAAGTACGATTTACTTTCCAGGAATATTTCCGCAGAATGACAGAAGATCCACAACGCTGGAGTCAGCCATTTGCAGCACTGCTTGGTGCATTTGATGCACAGATCGGTTTTTGGACTGCCGTCCATCGGTGGAAAAGATTCCATGTCCGGAACCTTTAACGATATCGATGTACCTCCGACGCTGGTTTCTTTCGCTGTGGATGTTGCAAAGGAAAAAGACGTGATCACACCGGAACTGAAAGAAGCAGGAGATAAGCTGGTACTCTTACGATCGAAAAGAACGCGTATGATCTGCCGGTATATGAACAGGTGATGAAACTGTATGATAAGATTCATGAGCTGATCGGCAAGGGTGCAATCCGCAGTGCCTATGCACTTGACGGAAAAGGTCTGGCAGCAGCAGTCAGCAAGATGGCATTCGGTAACAAACTGGGTGTAACAATTGCCGATGATGTCACTGCAGAAACCTTATTTGCACCGGGATTCGGTAATATCGTAGCAGAAGTAAAGCAGAAGAGTTTCTTCCTATTATAAAAAAGAAGCATCCGAGTTGTTGTCGGTGAAGTGAACGATGCACAGAAATTTGTATACAAAGAAATGTCACTTTCCATGGAGGAAGCAATTGCAGCCTGGACCGGAAGAAACACTCGAAAGAGTCTTCCCACCGTACCCGCGCAACCGAGGATAAAGAAAAAAGTACAGAGTGACGGTATACGCACATACAAAGAACATCTATGTATGCAAGAATAAAGTAGCAAAGCCGACCGTATTCATTCCGGTCTTCCCGGGAACGAACTGTGAGTATGACAGCGCGAAGGCCTTTGAGCGTGCAGGTGCCAAGGTACCATTGTAAAAAGTATTCAAGAAATCTGAGTGCAACAGACATCCGTGATTCTGTCGATGAATTTGACAAGGCAATCAACCAGTCACAGATTATCATGTTCCCGGGTGGATTCTCCGCAGGAGATGAACCGGAAGGATCTGCAAAGTTCTTTTGCAACAGCATTCCAGGAATGCAAAAGATGACAGAGGCAGTAAAAAAAGACTGTTGAATGAACGTGACGGACTGGTACTTGGTATCTGTAATGGTTTCCAGGCATTGATCAAACTGGGACTTGTTCCTTACGGACAGATTCAGGCACAGAGTGAGGGATTCCCCGACGCTGACCTACAACACCATCAACCGCCACATCAGCAAGATGGTATATACCAAGGTCGTAACAAACAAATCCCCATGGCTGCAGCAGGCAAAGCTTGGTGCAACATACTGCAACCCGGCATCCCACGGTGAGGGTCGTTTTGTAGCTCCAGGGGCAAGGTGTTCAAGTCACTTATACTGTATATCTACAAGGGGATCAAGGGGAACATTGATTGTTTCTGGGTGCAAGTAGTGGTGTGATGTAAAAGATGTTTTCTTTGATGCTCAAAGAAGAAGGATCAAATCGGTAAAGGCAGTGGATACAAAAGAAAATCAGTATTGAACAGCCGAATCACATGTTGTATGAGTGTAAAGATTTATGGATATCATCTTGAATAAAGATGAAAGGCATATACAACATATAAGGAACAAACGCAAATGGTTTGTCAATTGACTGAAAAGCTATCATGACGATAGCTTTTTTTGAAAATATCTTACAATTTTCTGTACTTTTGACTCGCATCAAAAACATAATCAAAGTTCATTAAAAGCTAGTAATATCTTTAATTAAACTTCAATCTCATTTTCAACAGATAGCGAACCATGGCTCCTCTAGCCATCTTGGCATACCTCCTTTTTCTTTACCATTTTCTTCGATAAAACGAACATCCACTAATGGTTTATATTTTCGAATGATTTTGGCATATTCTTCACTCGCAAGATTTAAAATTGGTTCATTGATTTGTTTGGCAAGATTCTCTTTCCAAAAGTCATATAAAGAGAATGGGCATTTGTCTGCATTTCTAAAGCAAGCAATACGTAACA
>VOFK01004310.1_pt1 | contig 11747 bp, 16 predicted proteins | sample 5384121 | NCBI WGS metagenome assembly VOFK01 (sample SAMN12384730, study PRJNA508395) | human gut metagenome | isolation source: healthy gut J | host: Homo sapiens | reverse complement strand
AGTTACGTGGCTGCTGCATCGGACCGCTGGAGCAGCCTACACTTCATGCAGGAGAACGGCACCTTCGAGCTGCTGCCCAAGAAGGAAGTTGCTAAGCTCGAGCTCGAGATGGAGAAGCTGGACAAGTACCTGGGCGGTGTCAAGAACATGAAGACCCTGCCGAAGGCAATGTTCATCGTTGACCCCCACAAGGAGCGTATCGCTGTTGCCGAGGCCCGCAAGCTGAACATCCCCATCGTTGCTATCGTCGATACCAACTGCAACCCCGATGAGATCGATTACGTCATCCCCGGCAACGACGACGCTATCCGCGCTGTCAAGCTGATCGCTGGCGCTATGGCTGACGCTGTGCTGGAAGGCAAGCAGGGCAACCAGGAGGCCGCTCCCGCTGAGGATGCAGCAAACGCCTGATTTCCCATCCCACAAACAACCAAAAATAACGTGTAAGGGAGAATACGAAAATGGCTATTACTGCAAAGGACGTTATGGAACTGCGCAAGCAGACCGACTGCGGCATGATGGAGTGCAAGAAGGCTCTGACCGAGGCTGACGGCAACTTCGAGAAGGCAATCGAGATCCTGCGCGAGCGTGGTCTGGCTACTGCCGCCAAGAAGGCAAGCCGTACGTTGCTGCCGAGGGTATGGTCTACGCTGACTACTGCCCCAAGTGCAAGGTCGGTGTTGTCATCGAGGTCAACGCTGAGACGGACTTCGTTGCCAAGAACGACAAGTTCGTCGACTTCGTCAAGGAGGCTACTCAAGGTCATCATGAAGCAGAACCCCGCTGATGTCGAGGCACTGATGGCTTGCAAGACCGAGGCTGGCGAGACTGTTGACGAGGCTCTGAAGAACCTGATCTTGGTCATCAAGGAGAACATCAAGATCCGTCGCTTCACCCGTTACGAGGGCGTCTGCTCTGCTTACGTCCACGGCGGCGGCACCCACGGCATTCTGGTCAACTTCGAGACCACCCACGGCATCGAGGCTAAGGACGAGTTCGTTACCTACGGCAAGGACATCGCCATGCAGGTCGCAGCTGCAAACCCCGGCTATGTCGATGAGGCTTCTGTCCCCGCCGAGGTCGTGGCTAAGGAGAAGGAGATCATGCTGGCTCAGATGGCTGGCGATCCCAAGACCGCCAACAAGCCCGAGGCTGTGAAGCAGAAGATGATCGAGGGCAAGATCAAGAAGTTCTTCAAGGAGAACTGCCTGGTCGATCAGGAGTTCGTCAAGGACGGCGACCTGACCGTTGCTCAGTACACACCGCTAAGGTCGCTAAGGATCTGGGCGGCGACATCAAGATCGTCAAGTTCACCCGCTTCCAGAAGGGCGAGGGCCTGGAGAAGCGTGCTGACGACTTCGCTGCTGAAGTCGCCGCCGCCATCAAGGGCCAATCCAATCGTATAACTTCGGCCGTCTGGCGCGTTTGCGCGGGCGGCTTTTTGATTGGTGAGTTCCATGAAAAAGCGGAAAAAAAAATGCTTCATCACTGTCCACATGCCGTCTGGATCTGGTGGATGGTAAGAGAAAGAATCCCGGACCGTGATTACAGCGATCCGGGGATTTTTATACATTATAAAATTATAAAAAAGGAACAGGCAGCAAGTTACTACCACGGAAGGTCAGATCGTCGCTCATGGTATCCACGATCGCCAGACTTGCCAGTTTGTACCCGGCGGCGCAGCTCGGCACCACCCGGCTGGAAGCCCTTCTCAATGCAGAGCCGATGCCGCCCAGAATGGCACCCGCTGAGCGCGCAGACATCCAAAGCAGGCTCCCACCATGGCCTTTGCCGTTGGCAAGAAAGTCGTCCAGAATCAGCACCTTGTCAGCGGGGAGAGGAACTTCTGGCGAGGGTGACATCGTATCACGGCCGTAGGTATAAGAACGGCTGCGGAAAACGTCGCCGTCGCGATGTACTTTTGCTCTTGGCCTTCTGGCATATTTGTCCTGGGCACCATCGTGAAATGTCGGCGGTCATGCAGCAATGGCAATGCCGGCCGCCTCAATGGTGAATCTTGTTGATGTCGTCTCAGAAGATGGTAGAACTCCTCACCGGATCTTGCCCCAGCAGGCTTACGTCCAGCTGGTGATTCAAAAAAACAATCCACCTTCAGACATTGCCGGACGAACCTGCCCCTGCTCCATAATGCGCCCTCCAGAAGTTTTCATCTGCGATGATGCCCCCTTTCACAAAAGTCAATCAAATTATCTTCTATTATGACAAACCCTGCCACATTTTTGCAAGTTTTTCTAAAAAAGGCCAAAACAACAAGATGACAACCTGATAATATTTTAATACATTTTGTGAAATTTATAAATAGGGGAAATGCACACCGCAACACTGTTGATTTTGTATTATTGCATTTTTGCGAACAAAAGATTATAAATTTTACTTCAACAAACAGCACAGGGTTGTCAAATTCCACGAATGTGCTTCTCGAAGCTTGTGTTTTAGAGGGAATTACAATGAAAAACCTCGTTAGCTCTGTGCTGGCGGCTTCCAGGTGGAGCCTGGCCGCCTGCGGGTTCCACCGCACCGCAATCTGACCGACACTCCGGCTCCGGAGGCTGCCCCTGAGGCAGAAGCCTCTACCGCCTACCGAGAGGTGAGGCAGGCGAGGGCCCCGCGCCATACACCGGCACCCCATCAAGATCGGCGGCATCGGCCCTGTCACCGGCGGGTGCGTTACTTACGGCCAGGCCGTTAAGAACGCCGAGGAGCTCGGTCAACAGGATCAACGCCGCCAACGGCAGCGATGTCTTTGAGTGGAAGTTCGAGGACGATGAGCATGACGCAGAAGAGCGTCAACGCCTACAACACCCTGAAGGACTGGGGCCTGCAGGTTCCCCCCTGCCGGCCCCTGTCACCACCACCGTCCATTTGCCGTTGCCGCCGAGAGACCGCCAATGACAACCTGTTTATGATGACGTTTCTCCGCTTCTGCGCCCCGCTGTCATCGAGAGCGGCGACAATGTGTTCCGTAGATCTGCTTTTACCGACCCCAAACCAGGGCGTTGCCTCAGATTATATCGCAGAAAAAGCTCGGCATCAAGGTCGGCATCATCTATGACTCCTCCGATGCCTATTCTTCCGGTATTTATGAGAAGTTCAAAGGCCGAGAGCCGATGTCAAGGCTGGAGATCGTTGCCGCAGAGGCCTTCACCGCTGACAACAAGTCCGACCTGTCGCGCAAGGTTACGCCAAGTGCCAGCAGGCGGTGCCCCGATCTGGTATTCCTGGGCTCATCTACTATCAGGACCGCTTCCAGATTTTGATTGCTGCTAACAAGAGCGGCTATGAGTCCACTTCTTTGCTTTCGCGTGAACGGTGGACGGCATCCTGACCATGGAAGGCTTTGATCCCCTCTGGCCGAGGGCGTAATGCTCCTGACCCCGTTCAACGCAAACTCCACCGATGAAAAGACCGCTTCCTTCGTTAAGAAGTACAAAGGAGCAGTTCGGCGAAACCCCGAACCAGTTCGCAGCGGACGCTTACGACTGCGTATACGCTTACAAGCAGGCTCTCGAGAACGCGGGCGCTACCCCGGATATGTCCGCAGAGGATCTGTGCGACAAGATGATCGAGCAGTTTACCTCCATGACCTTCAACGGCCTGACCGGCGAGGGCATGACCTGGGATGAGACCGGTGCCGTATCCAAGTCCCCGAAGGGCATGGTTATCGAGAACGGCGCTTACGTTGGTATGTAAGACAGAACCGTAGGGTTCCAACAGCATAAACGCAAGGGCGAGTGAAGGAGGGTCTGGAAGCAGTCCTCCTTTACCGCTATTATAAAGAAGATAGGAGGTAGGAGATAGGAGGTAGGGAGTGGATGACGATAAACGTTTCCGTAGGGCGCGACGACTCGGCGCGCCGTATAAACCGTATGCACATCGTTACGAACGGCGCGCCGAGGTCGTCGCGCCCTACGGGAAATCATCGGATAAATTCCCTACCTCCTCCCTCCTTCCTGAGAAAAATATGAATGAGGTGTTCCAAACCATGAGCTTTTTGAATCATTTGATCAGCGGCATCAGTCTGGGCAGCATCTACGCCATCATCGCACTCGGCTACACGATGGTTTACGGCATTGCAAAAATGCTGAACTTCGCGCACGGCGATGTTATCATGGTAGGCGGCTACATGTGCTTCTGCGCTACCACCTATCTCGGCTGGCCGGCGTGGATGGGTGTCGTGCTCGCGATCATCGTCTGCACGGTGCTCGGCATGGCGATCGAAAGACTGGCCTACAGCCGCTGCGCGGCGCCGTCGCTGGCGGTGCTGATCACGGCCATCGGCGTTTCCTACTTCCTGCAGAATGCGGCGCTGCTGATCTGGACCTCCAACCCCAAGAGCTTCAGCTCGGTCGTCACCGGCGAGGCGATCAGCCTGTTCGGCGGTCAGATCCAGATTTCCCGCGTGACACTCGTCATCGTGTTCAGCCTGCGTTGTCATCATGGTCGCGCTCATGCTGTTCACCGGCAAGAGCAAGGTCGGCACCGCGATGCGCGCGGTATCCGAGGACAAGGGCGCGGCCCAGCTGATGGGCATCAATGTCAACACGACCATTTCCATCACCTTTGCCATCGGCTCGGGTCTCGCCGCTATCGCAGGCGTGCTGCTCTGCTCCGCCTACCCGACCCTGATGCCGACGACCGGCTCCCTGCCCGGCATCAAGGCCTTCACCGCAGCCGTATTCGGCGGCATCGGCTCGATTCCGGCGCGTTCATCGGCGGCGTGCTGCTCGGCATCATCATCGAGATCTTCGCCAAGGCGTACATTTCCACGCAGCTGTCGGACGCGATCGTGTTCGGCGTACTGATCGTGGTGCTGCTCGTCAAGCCGGACGGCCTGCTCGGCAAGCACGTGAGCGAAAAGGTTTAAGGGGGAGGCATCGGATATGAACAAGTTAAAATCCTATGCGGCGTCCAGAACACGCGGACGCGATACCCTGCTTTCGTTCGGTATCGTCATCGCTGCATTCATCATCGTACAGGCGCTCATCGCGGGCGGCATGATCTCGAGTCAGATCAAGGGCCTGCTCGTGCCGATCTGCGCGTATGTCGTCATGGCGATCTCGCTCAACCTGACCGTCGGCATCCTCGGCGAGCTGTCGCTCGGCCATGCAGGCTTTATGTCGGTCGGCGCGTTTGCGGGCATTGTCACCACGACCTGCCTTGCGGACGCCATCCCGCTCGCGCCGCTGCGTCTGGCTGTCGCCATGATCGTCGGCGGACGGTTCGCGGCGCTCGCCCGGCGTTATCGTCGGCGTGCCGGTGCTCCGCCTCAAGGGCGACTACCTCGCCATCGTTACCCTCGCCTTCGGCGAGATCATCAAGAATATCGTCAACGTCATGTACCTCGGAAGGGATGCGGACGGCCTGCATTTCAGCCTGGTCGAGCCAGAATTTTCAGCTCGGCGACGGCGGCAAGATGATCATCAACGGCCCGATCGGCGTATCCGGGCGTTGCCAAGATCTCGACGTTCACCTCGGGCGTCGTGCTCATCCTCGTTACGCTGTTCTTCGTGCTGAACTTTTTATCAACAGCCGCACCGGCCGCGCAGTCATGGCGGTCCGCGACAACAAGATCGCGGCCGACTCCATCGGCATCTCGGTCACGCACTACAAGCTGCTCGCCTTCGTCGTTTCCGCGGCGTTCGCAGGCATGGCAGGCACGCTGTACGCGATGAACTTCTCGACCGTTACCGCGGCGAAGTTCGACTTCAACACCTCCATCCTCGTGCTCGTATTCGTCGTTCTGGGCGGTCTTGGAAATATCTGGGGCTCGATCATCGCGGCGGCGCTGCTCACGCTGCTGCCTGAGCTGCTGCGCGGCCTGAGCAACTACCGGATGCTCATCTATGCGATCCTGCTGATCGCGATGATGCTGTTCAACAACTCCTCCTCAAAAAGCGCATGCTCGAAAAGCGCGGCATGAAGCAGATGGAAAAGCTCGAGAAGTCCGGCGGCAAGAAGGAGGGCGCGTAACCCATGGCTATGCTCGAAGTTACTTCGCTCGGCATTTCGTTCGGCGGTCTGCGTGCCGTTGACGAGCTGAGCATGAAGATCGAAAAGGGCGGTCTGGTCGGCCTCATCGGCCCGAACGGCGCAGGCAAGACCACCGCATTCAATATGCTGACCGGCGTGTACCGCCCGACTGACGGCGGCATCCGTCTGGACGGACAGAACCTCATCGGCAAGAAGCCGCACGAGATCTGCAAAATGGGCGTTGCCCGCACCTTCCAGAACATCCGCCTGTTCTCCGAACTGAGCGTTTTTGGACAACGTAAAGACCGGTCTGCACAACCAGATCACCTACTCGTTCGCGGAAAGCATGTTCCACCTCGGCTCCTACCGCAAAAAGAAGAGAAGCAGATGGACGAGAAGGCGATGGAGCTGCTGAGCGTGTTCGGTCTGGAGAGCGTCGCGGACTACCGCGCGGCCAACCTGCCCTACGGCAAGCAGCGCAAGCTCGAGATCGCACGCGCGCTCGCGACCGAGCCCAAGCTGCTGCTGCTCGACGAGCCGGCAGCCGGCATGAACCCGAACGAGACCGAGGAGCTGATGGAGACGATCGAAATCGTCCGCAAGAGGTTCGGCGTAACCGTCCTGCTTATCGAGCACGACATGAAGCTGGTCTCGGGTATCTGCGAATATCTGTATGTACTCAACTTCGGCCGTCTGCTCGCGGAGGGCACGCCGAAGGAAGTTCTGAGCAATCCGGAAGTCGTCAAGGCTTATCTGGGCGAATAAGAGAGGAGGAAACAAGCTTATGGCAATGCTCGAAGTCAAGGACATCAACGTTTACTACGGCCTGATTCATGCGCTGCGTGACGTTTCCTTCGAGGTAAACGAGGGCGAGGTCGTCGCGCTCATCGGCGCGAACGGCGCCGGCAAGACCACCACGCTGCACACCATCACCAGCCTGCTGCCGTCGAAGGGCGGCACGGTGACGTTTGAGGGCAAGGACATCACGCACAAGCCGGGCCACGCCATCGTGCGCCTCGGCATGAGCCACGTTCCCGAGGGTCGCCGCGTGTTCGCCGGTCTGACGGTTGCGGAAAACCTGCGCATGGGCGCATATACCCGCCCGGCAGGCGAGATTCCCGAGTCGCTGAAAATGGTCTACGAGCGTTTTCCGCGTCTGGAGGAGCGTAAAAATCAGGCAGCGGGCACTGTCCGGCGGCGAGCAGCAGATGCTCGCAATGGGCCGTGCGCTGATGAGCAAGCCGCGCATCCTGCTGCGCTCGACGAGCCGTCGATGGGTCTGTCCCCGCTGTTCGTCGGCGAGATCTTCAAGATCATCGAGGACGTCTCCAAGGCGGGCACGACCGTGCTTCTAGTCGAGCAGAACGCGAAGAAGGCGCTGTCCATCGCCGCGGCTACGTTCTCGAGACCGGCAGGGTAGTCAAGACCGGCAGAGCCTCCGATCTGCTGAACGACGACTCGATCAAGAAGGCTTATCTCGGCGAGTAATTTGGAAAAGAGGGTTGGTTTTATGAAGCCTTATATCATTACGATCGCCCGGCAGTACGGCTCGGGCGGCAAGACGGTAGGCAAGATGCTGGCGGAGCGGCTCGGCATCCCGTTTTACAACCGTGAGATCATCACCATGGCCTCCGAGGACAGCGGCGTAAACGCGATGCTGTTCTCCGACGAGCGCCTCAAGAGCGATTTCATCGCGCGTCTGCACGCCCGTTACCGCGGCGATATGCCGGTGCCGAACGACTCCTCGAAATCCTACCTCAGGGACGAGGCGCTGTTCTCCTATCAGGTCAAGATCATCGAGCGGCTCGCCAATCAGGGCCCGTGCGTGCTCATCGGCCGCTGCGCGGACTACATCCTCAGGAACAGACCGGATGTCGTGCGCGTGTTCGTCCATGCAGACCCGGAGTTCTGCGTCGAGCAGGCGATGAAGGTCGATTCTCTCCCCGAAAACGAGGTCAGAAAGAAAGATCAGCGAGATCGACGATTACCGCGCCCGCTACTACAAGCACCACACCGGCCACGACTGGTATGACGCGCGGAATTATGATCTGTCGCTCAACAGCGGCGTGCTCGGCTTTGAGGGCGTGGTCGAGGAGATCGTCAGATACATGGAAGTCCGCAGCGAGTTCTGCAAGGAAATAAGCGAAAGGGCGCTCCCCGAACAGGGGAGCGCCCTGGACTGTCGAAAACTTCGTTTTTCCGACAATCTGTGTTCTGACTTCGCAGAACACGGACGTCCGAAAAGTTCCCATACGGCTGGAAACTTTCTCCCTCTTAGAGTACGAAACCGAGGTACACGCCCCCGGTTTTCGTGCATTTGCTACGCAAATGCTTTTTCATGCGCGCTGCCGCGGCTGCCGTTCCTGCATGAAAATAAACTTTATCGACAGACTGAGGGGCGCTCCCGAATAGGGAGCGCCCTTTAGACTGTCGCGAAAACGTACATGATCGCAAAAGGCCGTTCCCGAGGAATGTGAGGGGACGGCCTTCTGCTGGCGCTATATAAAGTGTATCAGATGTGGTCTTGCTTATGAGCACAGTCCGCACTTTTCGCAGGCGGACGGGGTGGCGGCGCAGCCGCCGAGAGCGGTCTCGCGCAGCTCGAGCGGAATGCGGCGGCCGACGGCATACATCGTGTCGAGCATCTCGTCGAACGGGATGAACTGGCGGATGCCGGCGAGCGAGAGCTCTGCGGCAACGAGGGCGTTCGCCACGCCTGCCGCGTTGCGGTTCTGGCACGGGTACTCGACCAGACCGCCGACCGGGTCGCAGACCAGACCGAGCATATTCATCAGCACGGTGGACGCTGCGTCGAGGCACTGCTCGGGAGAGCCGCCCATCAGCTCGACCGCAGCGCTCGCCGCCATGGCGGAAGCGACGCCGATCTCGGCCTGACAGCCGCCGACCGCACCGGCAACAGTCGCGTTGCGCATGGCGAGATAGCCGATGGCGCCGGCGTTGAACAGCGCGTCAATCAGACGCTCGTCTGAGATTTTGTAGCAGTCCTGAAGCGCGAACAGCATACCCGGCAGCACGCCGGCGCTGCCTGCGGTCGGCGCGGCCACGATGAGGCCCATCGAGGCGTTGACCTCGAGCACCGCCATCGCATACTGCGCGCGCGGCGCCCGCAGCACATCGCCGCAGATCGAGCGGCCCTTTGCATCGTGCTGCGCGAGCTTTTTCGCTTCGCCGCCGATCAGTCCGCCCATGGACTTGACGGGCGTTTTGAGCGGCGTCATGGCGGAGGTGCGCATGATCTCGAGCGCGTGCGTCATGCGGTGCGTGACCTCGTCGCGCGTGCTCTCGCCCAGCTCGCATTCGCGGCGGCGCATGATCTCGGAGACAGGGAGCTGCTGCTGTGCGCACAGCGCGAGCAGCTCGGAGGCATTTTTGAAATCCATAACGTTCCCTTCTCCTTTACGGTTCGATGATCATGACGTCGCGGACGTTCGGGTTGTCGCGGAGCGGCTCCTCGATGCCCTCGGGGAAGCGGCCGTCCGACTCGACGATGGTGTAGGCGGTATGTCCCGCCTCGCGGAACAGGCGCATGAAGGCGATGTTGACGCCCTTGTCGCTGAGCACCTGGTGATGTGCGCGACGACGCCCGGCTTGTCCTGCTGCACGACGATGACTGTGCTGTACTCGCCGGTGAAGTCGACCTCGACGCCGTTGATGCGCGCGATGCGGCATTTGCCGCCGCCGAGCGACTCGCCGCGGATGGTCATGACCTGACCGGCGGCGTTCTCCATGCGGATGTCCCACGGTGTTCGGGTGGACGTCGGTCTCGGTCTCGCAGGGCGTGAACGAGTAGGACAGACCGCGCTCGGCGGCGATGGAAAACGAGTCGCGGATACGAGTGTCATCGGTCGAGAAGCCCATGATGCCGCCGAGCAGGGCACGGTCGGTGCCGTGGCCGTGGTAGGTCTTTGGCGAACGAGCCGTACAAGGTGAAATCCGCCTTTTTGAGGGCGGCGCGATCATTTTGTGCGCGAGATACGCGATGACCGCCGCGCCGGCGGTATGGGAACTGGAGGGGCCGATCATGTTCGGCCCTGGTAACAGCAAAAAACACTGATAAAGGACATGGGGACTGCTCCTTACTGCTGAGAGGTCTTGCAGATAAATCTGCGGTAGATGGTCTCCACGATCACGCCGATGGCGTTGTCGCCGGAAACGTTGCAGGCGGTGCCGAACGAGTCCTGCGTGATGTAGAGCGCTACCATGATCGCACAGATCGGGCCTCGGGTCGCCGGCCTCGGTGCCGAAGATCATGTACAGGAAGGGCAGCGCGGTCATGATGGAGCCGCCGGGTGCGCCGGGGAGGCGACCATGGCGATGCCGAGGTCATGATGAACGGGATGACCGTGCCGATGGAGATCGGCAGCTGGTTCATCAGGCAGACCGCCGTCGCGCAGGCGGTGATGGTGATCATCGAGCCTGCCATGTGGATATTTGCGCACAGCGGAACGGTGAAGTTGCGGATCTCTGCGGAAACGCCGTCTGCCTCAGCGCACTGAAGGTTGACCGGGATGGTGGCCGCAGAGGACTGCGTGCCGAGCGCGGTCGCGTAGCCGGGGATCTGGTTGCGGATGAGGGTGAGCGGGTTCTTGCGGCTGATGAGACCGGCGATCACGAACTGGATGCAGATGCAGATCAGGTGCATGATGATAACGACGATGAATACCTTCCAGAGAATGCCGAGGATGGCGAAGGTCTTGCCGGACTTGGTCATGTCGGTGAACGTGCCGCAGATGTAGAGCGGCAGCAGCGGGATGATGACGTTGTGCAGGACGCAGTCGATGATGCCGGAGAAATCGGAAACGCCGTTGTAGAGCGTGTCGCCGATGGTCCTGCCGCGCAGGCTGGACATGCACAGGCCGAGCACGAACGCGAGCACGACGGCGGACAGCGTGTTCATCAGCGCCGGAATCTCCAGGCTGAAATACGGCTCGAGCGAATTGCCGGCGGTCGCGGCGATCCTGTCGAGCGCGTCAGCGCTCATGAAATGCGGGAACAGGGTGTCGGCGACGAAGAACGAGGCCGAGCCTGCGACGAGCGTCGAGCAGTAGGCGAGCGCGACCGTGATGAGCAGCAGCCTGCCTGCGCCGCTCTTGAGGTTCGCGATGCCCATGGTGACGTAGGCGAGGATCATCAGCGGAATGATGAACGACAGGAACTGGCTGAAGAACGACGAGAGCGTCACCACAAAGCGGCAGAAGCCCTCCGGCAGGAACTGGCCGAACAGGATGCCGATGATGATGGCGATGATGAGTTTGGGCAGAAGCCCGAGTTTGAACTTTTTCTTTTCTTCCATTTCTTTTCTCCTCCTTGATTTTGCGGCGCAGACCCCCTCGTTATACTTCTCTGTCTGCTGCCGTGAAAGACTGCCGCGACTCTGCCGCATTTTGGACACAAAAAACCACTTATTTTCGGCAAAATGCTGTAAAATAGATGGCTGGGTTTGTGAACAAAGTGCAAAAGAGAAATTCTGTGGCAAACTTCCAAATTCCTTCTTGACCCGTTTACGAATTTAGTATATTCTGTTTATGTAATTAAGTCAAATTCATATATTCTATCATTTGATTAAAATTCTTTATAACAGACGAAAGGAAAACACATGGAGATCCGTCAGCTTGCAACGTTCATCCGCGTGGCGCAGTTCAACAGCTTTTTCGCGCGCAGCGGAGAGCCTCGGCTATTCGCAGTCGGCTGTAACCGTACAGATCCGCCAGCTCGAGGAGGAGCTGGACACGCGC
>VOFK01001800.1_pt1 | contig 11748 bp, 17 predicted proteins | sample 5384121 | NCBI WGS metagenome assembly VOFK01 (sample SAMN12384730, study PRJNA508395) | human gut metagenome | isolation source: healthy gut J | host: Homo sapiens | reverse complement strand
AAATTGGCTCATAATCGAGTTCCTCTTCGCTGCGAAATATTTAGGATTTATGATGCAGTGTAGCATCCCTGAAAGGTTTTACTTTCAGTACTAGAGTTCTGAGGCTTTTCAGCCTCATGGAGAATCTCTCCAATCGTTTTGTGTTAAGAACAAAAGTTCCTTATACATCTTTCAGAAATGGTCACAGGATACCTGAAAAGTAGCTGAAGTCCAGTTGATGGTGCTCCTGTGATCTGGTCATTGCGAGGAACAATTCCAGTCCATTGATCAACTTCTCAACCGGTATCACCAGGCAGAACTGATCACCCCTGTTCGTATCATTTTAGCTGAGGATTCGTATCAGCAATGGCTTGCATTTGTCTTTCAGAATTTACTTTCACCCGACTTTTGGTTCGTATGGTAGAGAAACTGGAGGGTGCGCTGTGAGTGTACCGGTCTGAATCATTTTTATTATGTCCGTGATTTCACCGATATGCGTTGTGCGTACAGCCGTGTTGTGTCTATCATTCGTGAACGGCTTCACCGGGAACCGAGATGGGATGTCTTTATAGTCATGCCCGCAAATCGCAGAATAGTCCGTATGTTTTCATTTGATAACGTCTGCTTATATAGTCTGCTCTTGAAAAAGAAGTTTGCTGCCGGTTATCAGTTCATGAAAGTTGAGCGAAATGGGGCAGATACTGTTTATCGGATTGCCTGAAGGACGCGATTTTGATTCTTGAGAATCCTTTAAGTTAAAACATTCATCAGATAATCAATCTATTTATCCACTTGCGGTTTTGCGCATTATTTCTATTACCTTTAATGCTGTAAGTCAAAGCGTTTGGCAGCGATCGATCTGCAAGATATAATTTCATAACAAAAACGAGAGTTGCAGTCGGGAAACCTGCATCACGCAACCCTATAAATTATAGTGCAGGCAGCAGAGGATCAGAAAAGCACCGATACATACAATAATGTCTGTTGAGCAAAACTGTGGATCCCCAGGTATGACAGGTGATGCCATGAGGCTTGTTTTTGGAGGGATTTTATGGCTCAGATGAAAGAACTGAAGGATCTAGATGTCATCCATGCAATCGAAACATGTTGACCTTTGAGAATCGGTTGTCAGAAGAGCAGTAAACTTCGCAAATCGGCTGAAGAAGATAAAAATCACTTCAGGACTTGATTACGCCAATCAGGAAATCGTTTTGGTGATGATGCCAAAAGATACAAATCTAAAGCTAAAAACAAGTGATTCAGACTCGCCGGGAAGCGAGAAGGATGATTATGATGGAACCGATGATGCGCTTTCGCACGGATTCGGCTGGTCATGTTCCATCCCAAGCAGTTAGAGCCTTTCCGGGAAAGACTCGTGACTTGTCCAATCGCTCGTGACGGTAAAAGACAGTGCCAGCCGGAGAAGCGACAGAGCATCCTTCCGATTTGACAAAGCGTTCCCCGGTCGGATCATTGAAAGGAGAATGGTACGGGTGTTCAGCTCCGTACTTTCCTTACGGAAGAATGGTTTTGAGATGGTTCATTATGCAGACTTCTGTAAAAAGCCGAAGTGGGGCTTATTTCCTCTGAAGGCCATCCGGATGTAGTAACCAGTTTTGAAGCGCACCAGCTTACTCATGATCTCTGCAGGCTAAGCTCATGAAGTTTATGTAAAAGAATGTGACTTTTTGGTCTCTCTCACCAATGGCTGACAGATATGGGCATGACCATTTCTAAAAACACGTTGTGCAAATGCTTAAGAAAGGTAAGACATACCTGGACGAACTGGCTTTGTGTATTGAAGTCTACAGCTTTGAAAAGATCTCGATTGTGAACCGCGAGACTCCGTGTAAAGTGCGTAAACATGACGATCACCATAAGAAGTGCCACATTTGCCCTGGCCGCGCCCGGAAAACAGCCATTTTCTATGAGAATGGCTCATGTGGTTGGATGTACTTACAGACTTTTTAAGGGGATGCAGAATTGAAGAGTATTATGTCCGACGGATGCTAATGTTATGTATTTATCGGCAATGAGCTGAAAATCAGCCTGCTTTAGATACTGTCCACCAGGTTTGTGATGTCTCATGCCAAGAACAAGTTTGTCGTCAAGGCTTCCAATCAGGGTGGTGAACCGACTGCAGAACGCTTTTCCGAAATTTTAAAGGGAGTTCTTTATGAGGGAGCGTAAATACGGATGATGCCGGATTGTTCCCCATGAAAGGTTTCTCAAGAAGCGCGCGTTTGGAAACGAAGGCTGAACTTATTGAAATTGCAGTTTGTTAGATAGTGAACAGTCAAAGCGATTCAGAATTTGTGTCATATTATAAAGAAGCTCACCATTGAACCGGTTCTTGAAAGAGATCTTTGCTTACCCTTCGGATGATGGTGAATTACCGATAGACAACAACCCGGCTGAGCGAACATTCGAAAGCTCGACCACTCAACGCAACACCACTTCATTATGGTAGTGATGCCGGTGCAGAGATGGCAGCAACTTATCACAGTGTGATAGAACGGTAAAAAAGCTTCATGGCAGTTCTATTTGAAACTTCATCGGAACTTTTTCAAAAAATATCTTTAACGGGTGCAGGGATTATGTTAACATGGTTCCTTCAAAATCACTTTTGGCTGCCAGCCAATGTTAAATTCAAAACTAATTAATTAACAAAACTCCGGTTTAGGGCACTGAAAAGTGCCCGCTTTCGAAGGGGGGATGCCCTAAATTGAGTGCTTACGGCTATACATTGCATTGCGAACTTATGCGTATGTATACCCTTGTAAAAATGCCTCAGTCCAGAATAAAAATTCCATATCAAAGACAAAGGGCGTTTTAAAAAGATCAAAAACTTTTAAAAAGATAACCGCCTTTTAAAAGAACAAAACTTTTTAAAATGTCTTGTTCTTTTTTTACCGCGCCGCAATCCGTAAGCTATCATTTCGTGGAAGTTTCCTCTTTCATGCGCATTTCTTACGAGGAAAAGGCTTGAAAACGCCCTACTTTATACCAGGCAGGAACTGTCTATAAAAAAGAATATATGGCTGACAGCAAGCATATTATGTGAAAATCAACTTCAAAACGTAGTGAGGGCATGAGAGTATAAGTGAGAGCATTTTTTTTACCATTATCATATAAGTCATTCATAATAAACCCATTATACATACAGTGAGGGCATGAGGGTATAAATACCCCGAACTTTCTAATGAAAAAATATGCTTATTTTTGCTATGCACCAAAAACAAAAATCCCCCGTAAAGTATTAATTTACAGGGGATTTTCTTTGTTTTGTAATTCTTTCCAGCGGAGAGGGAGGGTTCTGAACCTCTTCTCTTTATTTCCGTATATATCAGCTTATTAGCTTTCATTATTTTGCTTCCTGTAACGAATTTGTAACGACCTAAACTTTTGTCCTAATGACCACTTTTGTCCGCTATTCGTCTACCATAGCTTTCGGGTTCAAAAGTATGGAAAATATGAACATCTTCCAAATGTTTGATTATTAATTATCTATTTTTTATATTCCAATGCAAGGTGCGAGCCTATATATATGAATAGGCTTGCACCTTGCACCGGACTTTATCTTGCACCCGACTCCATCCCACTCATTTCCAATCGTCATGTAAAAAAAGTTATGCCAAGTTGGTAACAAGTTGGCAAATGCCCCGATTTAATTCGATGAACTTTGTGCCAAACTTTAAAAGATAAGTGTATGGACGTAATAACAATGGAGGCGACTGCCTATAAAGAACTAATCCGCAAAATAGAAAAGATTGCAGACTATGTATTCAAAAAAGAGAGTAAACCAAACGAGGAGGAAGAGATATGGTTGGATAATCAAGAAGTTGCCAACTTGCTACGTATAAGTACCAAGACACTGCAACGATTAAGAAAAGAAAATCTAATCAGCTATTCCATGTTACGAGGAAGATGCAGATACAAATTATCAGAAATAGAAAGAGGACTAAATGAGAAAATAATCGTTTGTGATCCACATACGCTGGATGAGTTCCGTAGAAACTTCTTATTCAATGGGAACTATGAATAAAGATGATATTCTGCGATTGACAGATAGAGGAATGGCTATATTCAAGCACTACCTCCCTACCCCATTTCGTGTAGGACGTAATTTCCTTAATCCGCTTTATGAGGATAAGCACGCTTCCTGTAACATCTATTATGAGCGAAGAAGTGATACTTATAAAATGAAGGACTTTGGTAATGACGACTATTCAGGCGACTGTTTCGCATTCGTGGGAAAATTGAATGGACTAGATTGTAAAGATTCTAAAGACTTCATTCAGATAATGAAAATAATCGATCGTGACCTGCATTTGGGATTATCATCGGGAAATTATATTGAAACGAAGACTATTACTCCCATCAGTCCTGCTGTCACGGCAGCAACATCGCCATCCAAAGTGAAAAAGGCAAGACCTTATACGTTGGCGCAAAAGAGCTTTACGGCTGCGGAACTTGCCTTCTGGGGAAAAAGCGGCATCACGCAAGAGGTACTGAGATTATTCCGGGTGGTTTCACTGAAGAAGTTCAGCAGCGAGAATAACGAAGGGAAACCGTTCAGCATTGCGGCGACGGATAAAGAACCGGTGTTCGGATATACTGCAAAGCAATATGTGAAGGTGTACCGCCCGCACTCGGAGATGCGCTTTTTATATGCCGGGGATTTTGGGGAGAATTATTGCTTCGGGTTGGAGCAGTTGCCTGCTAAGGGGGATTTACTCTTTATTACGGGTAGTGAGAAGGACGTGATGAGCCTGACGGTTCACGGGTTCCATGCTATCTGCTTCAATTCGGAAACGGTGACTATTCCCGTGGGAATTATTCATAGGCTCTCTTTCCGGTTCAAACATATTGTACTGCTCTATGATGTGGACAAAGCGGGGCTGGACAGTTCGGCAAAACAAGAACTGGCGTTGAAGAACTACGGGGTGAAACGATTGTTGCTGCCATTGGCGGGAACGAAGGTGGAAAAGGATATTTCGGACTTTTTCCGTTTGGGAAATAGCCGGGAGGATTTGATTAAACTATTTCTGGATTATCTGGATACAATATACAGCGAAACTATGTCTGCTCTAAAATCTTGTGAGGTGGATTTTAATAATCCGCCACCTGTGGCACAAATGGTTGTGTCGGTGAATGATGTGCCATTAGGCACGCAAGGGGAATATCCTCTGTATTACCGGTGGTGAGGGAACCGGTAAAAGTAATTATGTGACGGCGTTAATAGCCGGTGCCATCGGACAATCCGAAAAGAACAAGGATAAGGCGATGGACACGTTGGGGGTGTCGGTCAGTGAAAACAGCAAGCGGAAGGCGATTCTGTTCTATGATACGGAACAGTCGGAGGTGCAGACGTACAAGAACATTACAAACCTTTTAAGGTGTTGCGGACGGGAAACGATGCCGGAATACCTGAAAGCGTATTGCCTGACGGGGAATGAGCCGGAAAAGAACGCTTGCAGGCGATTATCCAAAGCATGGATAAGTTTCATTATCAGTTCCGGGGGATTCACATGGTGGTGATCGACGGGATTGCGGACTTGATAAAGGGTGCGAATGATGAAACGGAAAGTATTGCCGTGGTGGAGGAATTGTATCGGCTGGCGGGGATTTACAATACTTGTTCGTTACTATCCTGCATTTTATTCCTTCGGGGCTGAAATTGCGGGGGCATTTGGGCAGTGAGGTTGCAACGAAAGGCGGCGGCTATCCTCTCGATAGAGAAAGATACTGATCCGTCGGTGTCGGTGGTGAAGGCGCTGAAAGTGCGCGACGGCAGTCCGTTGGATGTTGCCTATCATGCAGTTTGCATGGGATAAAGATGTCAGGATGCACGTGTATCTGGGGGAAAGCCGAAAGAGGAAAAGGAGAAGCGGAAAGGATGAACTCGTGGCAGTGGCACGGGATATTTTCGGACGGCAGGACTTTATTACTTATGTGGATTTGGCAGAACAAATTCAAGCGATACTGGACGTGAAGGAACGCACGGCGAAAAGTTATATCAAGTTCATGCGGGAGAAGGAAATCATACTGAAAGACCCGTCGAACCAAAGTTATTATATCATCGGAAATTTAAAACAGGCGAGCTTATGATACCATTGGATAAAGAAACATTCGAGGCGTATATGGAACGGTTGCTCGAACAAGTGGAAAAGGTCGTAGGCGCACTGGACAAGAAGAATAAGAAGCCGCAAAATTACCTGAATGGTGAACGGCTGTACGATAACCAGGATGTTTGCCTGTTGCTGAACATCAGCAAACGAACACTACAACGGTACAGAGACAACGGGCTGAAGTATTACACGATCTTGCATAAAACGTACTATCGTGAAAAGGATTTGCACGAGTTTATTCGTCGGTATTTTGACGGGGAGAATGTAGAAAAAGGCAAAACGAAGGAATGTAACGGAGATGAACGTATAGAGGGTGGCATGTTGTCCGATGATAAGGATGAACCTATGGAAGAAGATAAGCCGGTGGATGAAGGTAAACTCACAGAAGATGCTTAGAGAGTTATAATTTCCATATAAGAAAATTCTGCCGATACCCTGACGTTATGTGCATATCCGTACTATAGTGATGAAAGGATAAGATTCACATGTAAACTTGTGTATATAGTAGTTACAATGTTTTGGAGAAAAGGAATTTAGAGTCTAAATTTGCAAACAATAATCAGATTATGAAGTTTTATATTAGAAAATCACTAACTTTGTGAATATTATATCCATAGACAGAAAAAAAAAATAATATGATACTTAAAAAAATAACAATTGAAAATTTCCGTTGCTTTAAAAACTATGAGGTTGATTTAACACCAGGAATTACTGTTTTTATTGGTAAAAATGGCGCAGGAAAAACTTCTCTACTAAATGCCATTCGTTATGGATTAAGTGTCTTTTTTCCAATGATAGCACAATGGGAGATGATTTACTTATATCAGGTAATCCCGATTTAAAAAGTCATTTCAACATTAGCTACAGATTTTTATCGAGCCCAAAATGCGGATTTACCAGCAGTTGATTTAACAATCAACATGGAAGCTGAATTTAATGATATACCTTTTGAATTGGGAATACTATAAGCGTTCTACATCAGGTGCTTCGTTATTCGTTTCCAAGTATCAACAAGCATATCGTACACTTATGGCAGAATATCATAATAGCGACCAACTTCCACTGTTTGTTTTCTATTCTGATTCATTTCCACATATAGATACAAGAACCAGCGATTTTGCAAAAAAGCTATTAAGGAACAAAGGATATATTATCAGGAATTTTGCTTATTACAAATGGAATTCAGAAGTATCATGTACATCTATCTGGCAAAATAGATTCATTAATTCCATGCTAAAACAAATTTCCCTTAATGATAGTGACCCGTTAAATTCTAAGGAAGTAGAATATATAAAAAATAAATTGCGCACTTTTTCTGAACCTATCAATTCTGCGTTAGAAGAAAAGGATGATTTTTTGAAATAAAAAGATTTCTTTCCGGTTGTAGATGATAAGACGCTATCATTATATCTGCGATTAAAAAATGAACGGGACGTTATCTTTGATAATTTACCTGCTGGATATAAAAGACTATACTCCATTGCTTTTGATTTGGCTTATAGATTATATATTTTACGGAAAACAAACGAGGAAGACCCAAAAGGTATTGCCATAATTGATGAAATAGACCTCCATTTACATCCTTCTTTGGAACAAGAAGTGTTAGCTCGTCTGAAAAAAACATTTCCAAGTATTCAATTTATTGTATCTACACATTCTCCAATGGTACTCTCCAATCTTAAAGTCAAAGATACGGGAAATATGATTTATAGAATGCAGGCAGACGAAGATACACCAAATGCATTGCCTAATTTATATGGCGTGGATTATTCTGCTGCTGTTTATGATTTTATGGGAACTCCTTATGCAGACAATGAGGTTAAAGAAGAAATAGAAGCCATCTTAAGGCTTTCAAGAAGAGGTAAGCCGGAATTAGTAGAAAAAAGGAAAGAAGAACTTAAATCTATGGTTTCGGAGGAACAATACATAAATATTATCTCTAAAATAAACTCTCAACTGGCAGAGGACAAATACTAATAAAGAATATGCAATTTATCAATAAATTCAAATATAAGAGGAAAGGACACCGAATTATCAAGGCTTTCATTAAAGATAAGTGGAACAATGATATTCAAAGATATGTAAATTTAAACTACAACGAACTTAAAAGAATTAAAGCGTTTAAGTATTTAAGCGTAGTTATTTACTGCTCAAAGAACAACAAGGATTTTGTTGTTATTGCATGAGAAAAATTCCTTTTAATGAGGTGACTTTAGAACATGTAATGCCACATCATTTAGAGGACAAAAAGCGTAAGGAAGAGGTAAAATATTACAGTAAGTTTGGACGATTAAAAAGGGGGAAAATATATTATTGCCCAGATAAAGAGATTCCCATATCTCCCAAACTACATACTCCTCCCTATCCCCATTGCATTGCACATGAAAATTTAGTTGCTTCTTGTCAAGGAAAGGTCTTTGAAGGTGGAGAAAAATATATACTACATAAATGCTGCAATAACTTTAGGGGAAATGATAAAATTGTTCCACTATTTTTCATTCCGAGAGCAGCAGAGATTGTACGATATGAAATTGATGGTACATTAACTTATTTTGAAAAATACGAGTCAACCATCAGCTCTCTAAATTTAATGCATTCAACCTTGATTTTCATGAGGAAGATATGGGCAAAGATTGTTATAAATAATATTAGTTTAAATCAGGTAAATAAGGCTTTGACTGATAATGATATTAGAATTAACATCATTGATGATATTGATATTGACATTTCTGAAAGAAAGAATCTAAGGATTGACTTATATTGGAAATTATTGATCGAGTACCATTGGTTTTATAATTACTTTCAGAGAATGATAGCATAATTCAATTATAAACAATCGGATAAAATAACCGCCATCACTTTGGACATGAAGTATGGCGGTTGTTTTTTAGAATCTAAATCATTTTTGGGGTTCTGCAAGAACAGACACCTCATAGTTACGACTATATTATTTTATCTATAATATTTTTTTTATTAACTTTGTGCATTAACCTTTTGAATATAGAATATGACAGGACAAGAAGAATATCCTCGTTTCATTTCTAACAGACCATGCGGAAATGATAAATACGAAGGGAAATCACAAGAGCTGTAGATACTAATTGAAAAGTGCGCCAATATTCCAGTTGAAAATTGCGCCACCATAGGATAAGTATAATGACCTTTGTATAATCCAAATGCAAAGGTAAAATGAAGACTATGGTAGAAAGACAATCAATAATACACATGTATAGAGTATGCGGTTATAGCAAACGGCGTATCTCTCGTGAACTTCATGTCAGCCGTCATACCGTTGACAATATTCTTTCAAAGTACGAATCAGCCATCCGCACGGACAATCCAGAAGAGGCTTTGAGTGATTTGCTTACCATCCAGCCCAGGTATGACAGTTCCAGACGCCGTCCTCGCCGGCTCACACAAGAGATTAAGGATAAGATAGGATTTTTGCCTGAAGAAGAATGCCGTTAAGATAGCTACCGGACTTCGCAAACAGCGCATGTTGAAAAAGGATATCCACCAGTTTCTGTTATCTCAAGGATACACCATCAGTTACGCCACAGTATGCAGTTATATAAAAAATATAGAGTCATACAAAGAGAAGAAAAAAAAGAGCGAAGCCTTTATCCGGTTGTTGTTCTATGAGCCTGGATGCATTGCCGAGTTTGACTGGGGTGAAGTTCTTCTTTTTTATTGACGGCGTCAAAACCAAGTTTTATCTGGCCGTATTCACTTTCGGGCATAGCAATGGCAGATACGCCTATCTTTTCAGGCATCAGAATACGCTTGCCTTCATGGAATCCCACCGTAACTTTTTCAGGGATATACATGGTGTCCCCGCCATGATGGTCTATGACAATATGCGTGTAGCCGTCAAGAGCTTTGTCGGTGGTGATAAAAACCTACAGAAGCTTTGATGAAGATGTCCGGTTTCTATTGTTTTGAGTACCGTTTCTGTAATGTACGGGCCGGATGGGAGAAAGGACATGTGGAGCGCAGCGTGGAATATGTCAGAAGGAAAGCTTTCTGCCTGACAGACCATTTTGGTGATATACATTCTGCCCAGGGAGCATTTAAACCGGGTATGTATGCAGGTCAACAACGAGCAAGGCAGTCTTTCAACAGCGGAGAAAACATCACGTCTGGAAGCTGACCTGTCATCGCTGAAGCCTTTTCCCGGTAATCTGGGCTGTTTTTGAGGTCTATGAGTACATTGTGGATAAATGGTCAACTATCAGCATGAAAAATGTTCATTATTCCGTACCTGATTCTCTTGTGGGAGAAAAAAGTACATGTCAAGGTTTATAGTGAAAAAAATCGTCATCCTGTACGGGAAGGAGAAAGTGGCCTCTCATCAACGCAGTTATTGCGGTGGAGACTGGTGCATCAAGCTGGAGCACTATTTGCGTACACTTTCCGTAAACCGGGGCATTGCCCCACTCTGTGGTTTGGCAAAAAGCACCGGAAGAACTGAAAGGCTGTATGACATCCATTTCAAGGAGGACAACAACAGGACGTTTGTTCTGTTGCTGGACTATGCCCGAAAAAATGGATTTTCGGAACGGACATTGTCACGGCATGCAAGGAGCTGACCGGACGTGGTGTCAGAAAAGATATCTCGGACCAGGTAAAAAGGCCATGCTGCATGGTAGCGTACAGGGAGAACAGAAGAAACCATGGAACCGCCTGTTCTCCCGGCACAACACAGGAGAATATAGAAAAGAAAGCTGTGGATATGCTTGAAGGCATCACGGCGCTCATGACAGGATACAATGAAGTGCATGATATAATACCAACCATTTAAGTTTATAATATATGAAATCAGAAAAAAAAACCATTTATGACTATGCTGCAGAACTGAAGCTTCTGGCCTTTAAAGAGGAACTGGAATGCACCCTTTCATTGGCAGCTGAAGAAAACTGGAACCATCTGCAGTTCTTGACGGAATTGCTTGGAAAGGAAAGCGCCAGGAGAAGGGAGTGTAGAAGAAGATCAAGGATAAGATCTGCGGGATTTCCACAAATGAAGTATCTGCATGAGAGCTTTTGTTATGGAAGACATGCCCAAAGAGGCACAGGTAATATTACCTGGTGGAGACACTGGACTTCATCAGACAGGGAAGAAACCTGGTCCTGTATGGAAACCCGGGAACAGGAAAAGACGCATATTGCTACGGCTTTAGGAATAAAGGCCTGCCAACAGGACTTTACCGTATTGTTTACTTCAGTGCCGGTCCTGCTTACCCAGATAAGGGGAGGCTAAATCAGCAAAGACAATTGAGGACACAATTAAGGGTTTGAAAAATACGATCTGGTCATCATGGCCGATGAGTTCGGATATGTCAGACAAGGAAGGGGAGGGCAGGAACTGCTTTTAAATCCCACTCCGTCGTTAAGAGCCGAAAAAATCTGTTGGCTACTAATTTGGCTTTTAACAGATAATGAAATCCTATAAAAGTGATTGGGCAAAAGTTGAAGTAGTTTGTTGACAGGTTTACCATAAAGCTTATCTGGTTACTATGAATGGACTGTCTTATAGGTTTAAGGAAACACAAAAAATGAGACAAAATAAATGAATATTAAACTATAGTACTTTGTAAATGTTATGGGATGGAGTTTTTTCAATAGAATACAGCGCACTT
>VOFK01000776.1_pt1 | contig 11757 bp, 16 predicted proteins | sample 5384121 | NCBI WGS metagenome assembly VOFK01 (sample SAMN12384730, study PRJNA508395) | human gut metagenome | isolation source: healthy gut J | host: Homo sapiens | reverse complement strand
AAGGGTCGGGAACAGTCAGCTTCTCTATTTCAAATAACCTGGAGATGAAGTATTACGACGCCAAAAAAGATACGCTTAAAAAAGTCAGTCTGATTGATGAATTGGGAGCGAGCATGTCCTATAATATGGCTGCCAAAGAGAGACCGTGGAGTGATTTAAAGCATGAACCTCCGTTTGAAACTGACGAAGAATTATACTTTCAATATGAACGCATCATTCGCTACGTATGCTTATGCTTTCGATAAAAAGTGGTAATGTAGTAACTAGTAACCGTACAGAATGGTCGTATGGTCGTTTTGGACGTTTCCAGGATATGGTTCTTCTTTCAACTATACCTTTAATAATGAAACATGGAAGAAATGGTTCGGTCCGAAAGAGGAGGATGAAAAAAGGAAAAGATAAGAAGTCGGAGGATAGTGATGATGAAGAATCCGACGGAACGGAAGGAGATGGTACTACACCTAAGAAAGTAGAGAAAGCACAGGCAGACCCGGATGGTTATCAGGTGTTTAAGATGCCTTGGTCGTTGAGCCTTAGCTATTCGTTTAATATCCGTGAAGATAGGTCTAAGCCTATTAACCGTTATTCCATGCGATATCCTTATACGTATACGCATAACATCAATGCAAACGGAAATATAAAGATTTCTAATAACTGGTCGCTCTCGTTCAACTCGGGGCTATGATTTTCAGGCAAAAGAAATTACGCAGACTTCTTGTACGATTTCGCGTGACTTGCACTGCTTTAACCTTTCTGCCAGTCTTTCGCCATTCGGACGTTGGAAATACTACAATGTTACCATCCGTGCGAATGCAAGCATCCTGCAAGACTTGAAGTATGAGCAGAGAAGCCAAACACAAAGTAACATTCAGTGGTACTAGGATAAGTTGAGAATGGAGAGTTGAGAGTGGAAATTCGGACGTGTAATTGTTTTGCTACAATATAGAAAAAGAAAAATGGCTGCGCTATCATTCGACGAATAGTGCAGCCATTTTTTTACTCTTAACTCTCAACTCTCCATTCTCCAACTTCTCCAACTACCATGCGATTTCTGTTTTTCCATGGGTTTTCAGGTAATCGTTTGTACGGCTGAAATGTTTGTTTCCGAAGAAGCCGTTGTAAGCTGAAAGAGGAGAAGGATGGGCAGAGGTGAGCACCAGATGCTTGTTGCGGTCGATAAACGCTCCTTTCTTTTGAGCGTATGATCCCCATAAGATAAATACCAGGTTTTCTTTTTCTTCTGCCAGGGCACGGATTGCAGCATCGGTAAATGTTTCCCAGCCACGATTCTGATGTGAACCTGCTTGGTGGGCACGTACGGTCAGGGTTGCGTTGAGTAATAATACTCCTTGTTCTGCCCAGCGAGTCAGGTTTCCCGTGGTTGGGGCGTCTGAACCGATGTCGGCTTTGATTTCTTTGAATATGTTCACTAATGAAGGGGGAAAAGGCACTCCGTCGTTTACAGAGAAACAGAGACCATGTGCTTGTCCCGGTCCATGGTAAGGGTCTTGTCCGATGATTACTACCTTCACTTTGTCGAAAGGACAGAGGTTGAAGGCATTGAAAATCAGCTTTCCCGGAGGAAGATCTGATACTGGCTATATTCACTTTTAACGAATTCTGTCAGTGTGCGAAAGTAGTCTTTTTCAAATTCCGGTTGTAAGTGTGTTTTCCAGCTTTCTTCAATTTGTACGTTCATAGTCTGTTATATAAGGTGTATATCAAGTTCTTCACATTCTTTGCGCATATCTTCCGGCCAGATGCTGGCTTGTATTTCTCCATATGAGCTTTGCGAAGGTAGAACATACACAAAAGCGGGATTGTCCGATACCGCCACCGATAGATAGTTGAAGGGTGTCATTCATCAATCGCTTGTGGAAATAAAGTTCCAGTCTTTTTTCTTCTTTTTTTCTTCTTTCAACTGACGTTGCAAGGCTTCTTTGTCAACACGGATTCCCATAGATGATAATTCGATGGAGCGTTGCAGTACATTGTCCCACAGAAGGAGGTCGCCGTTTAGTCCGGGCAAGTCGTTCAATCCTTTGGTTGTGTAGTCGTCATAGTCCGGTGCGCGTCCGTCGTGTTTCTTGCCGTCGCTAAGTTTGCAGCCTATGCCTATGATAAACACAGCTCCGTATTTCTGACAGATGGCATGTTCGCGACATTTGGGTTCCAGATCCGGATAAAGTTGGCGCAATTCTTCTGAATGGATGAAATGTAGCTTTTGTGGCAGGCACGGCTTGATTTGCGGATACATTTCGTATACCATATATTCTGTACGGATCATAGCTGCATAAATACGGTTGACGATCTCTTTCAGGAAGTTTACGTTCCGGTCTTCATTGGTGATGACACGTTCCCAGTCCCACTGGTCTACGTAGAGAAATGCAGGTTGCCCAGTTCTTCGTCTGAACGGATTGCGTTCATATCCGTATAAATACCATATCCGGGTTCGATATGATAGTCAGCTAAGGTCAACCTTTTCCATTTAGCCAATGAATGAACCACTTCGGCTTGTGCATCGCCCAGATCTTTAATAGGGAATGAAACGGGTCGTTCTATACCATTCAAATCGTCATTGATACCCATGCCTTTCAATACGAAAAGGGGGGCTGTTACGCGTCTGAGGCGCAATTCTGATGACAAGTTTAATTGGAAGAACTCTTTTATTTGCTTGATTCCCAGCTCGGTCTGTTTGAGGTCGAGTAGCGGATTATAGTTCTTAGGTTTTTATCAAGTAACTCATAGGTTTGTTAAATGTTAATTGTCGGCAAAGATAGGAATAATATTAATATCTGTATTGGATATTCTCTAAAAGATTGTCAAATTGATAAACTATATGCTATAAAGCATTTCAAAATAACAATGTCTTAACATGGGGAAGTGCCTTAAGAACTATAAAAAAAGAAGAATCATTAGGAAGATGAGAAGATTTTTTATACTTTTGTCCTCGCATTTAGAAAGAATGGCTTCTTTATTTAAGCGGATGAAGCGTTTTTTCAGCCTGATAAATTTGTATAAGCACCTGTAGTTCAATGGATAGAATGGAGGTTTCCGGTACCTCAGATAAGGGTTCGATTCCCTTCGGGTGTACTTTAAAGCCGTACTTGCAGAGAGTACGGCTTTTTATTATTGTATTTTCAGCCCATGTATGGTATATGATGTTACAGCACAGAGCTTTTTATCTTCGAATATTTTTATAGCATCCTTTTTAGTCATGACCTCTTGTATTTTGATTTTTTTCCTTGTTCAACCAGAATTGTCGATTATGCAAATGTACAACTTTACATGATATAAAAGCAGTAATAGATAAAATCTTGTGTTCCATATTATTATCTGTAGTTGCATAATTTAGTCTAAATAGAATAAAAAAGTTGTTTTTTTAGATGATTGTTTTCTCATAGAAAATGCTAACTTTGTAACGATGAAGAAGTAAAAAATGATGTTGATATAGTGTATTTATAGCTTTCCGGAAGTAGATATCTGACGATAAATTATATTAATCCCATAAATATAAATTAGAATGGAAGAAGCTAGAAAAAAGAAAATGGGCTAGTGTGGCGCTGATTATCGGAGCTATTGGTTTTTATCATTATTATGATTTACTTTACAGTTATTTCAAGTCTCAACATGTAAAAACAGATCATTATGGCATTGAAAAATTGAAGCTTGGACATTTCGTTTGAATCTGTCCAAGCTTGTTTTTTGTGGTTCCGGATGAGATTGACCGGTAGTCTGGCAATGCCTCTTCTTTAGCTTCTTGAAACCTGAAGTCCCTTGTCAGAAAGCGTCATTTCTACAAAACGAGCGCGTGGGTTGGGAGCTTGTTCTGTCAATATCCGTCGGATTTGTCCGGCTGCTTGCGGATCTTTGGCTACCATATATAAATAACCGCCACCACCTGCGCCGGGGAGTTTGTATCCTAGGGTATAATCTTTGATTTTCTCGATAATGGCTGCTACTGCCGGCGGATTGGTTCCGCAATCTAATGCCTGGTTTTGTATCCAGGTTTTGCCGACCAATCGACCGAAACTATCGAAGTTGCTGCGCAGGATAGCTTCACTCATATCCATTGCATGGGCTTTCATCTCGGCTAGCAAACTTAGATGTGGACCGGAATTGAGGAACATGGAGCTGACGATTTCCGCCAGAATACTTTTGGCAGTACGGGTAATTCCTGTATAATATAACAGATGACAGTCGCGGTAGTCGGGATGAATAAAGAGTTGGTCGGGCAGCCAGCGTACTAAAGGATTCTGTTCGAAACCGGCTTCGGATTGTAGCAGTTTAATGCCGGAGAAAACACCGCCATATTGATCCTGCCAACCTCCTCCTGTGGTCAGTAGTTGTTCCAATACTAATGTGTAACTACATATATCATTCTTGTCCCAAGCCAGTCCGCAGAAATCATTGATAGCTCCGAGAACGGTGGAGGCCAGAATGGAACTGGTACCTAACCCCGAGCCAGCAGGAATAGCAGCCAACAGGGTAATTTCGATTCCCAACCGAAGGCTTCCAGCTGTTTGGCTAAAGAAGGGTAGGATTCTGTTGAGAATGCCGGCGCGAAACCTGCCAACGTAAGGGCGGCTTTGGGGATGGAAAATGGAGAACCCACCTTTTTTGTAATCTTGCAGTTCCTCATAATTTCGTATCACTTCCATTGCACCCATGTCGATGGAACGAAGGGTAATATGATATTCCTTGCAAGGTTTAACGTATACTTGCAGCGGCGGTTGGCCGTTCAGTTCGATGGCAAGATTGACAACGCTTCCTCCCTGAATAAAGAGAGTAGGGAGGGGTGTCCGGGTCCATCCTCCTGCCACATCAATGCGTACAGGGCTGCGGCTCCATACAATCTGATCGGAATAAACGTTGAGTGGGGATGACTTTTACGTTCGTTCATCACTCCCAATAAACCGTCGCGGGAGCAGTTGGAAGGCTGCCTGTTCTTCTTTTTGCGCAATCTTTGTCTTCACGTAGTTTCATGATGCGTGCGCGAAGCATCCGGTTGTGTATCCGTAGCATGGGTGCGGCATCTTCTTGCAGGACATCGGGAGTATCCAGGTTGAAACGTACAAATTCGTTTGCGGCATCCAGTAAGTTAAGTTGATAGAATACGCTTTTTTCATAATTAGCCGCCAGTCCTTTCCAGTTCTCTTTACGGAAAGCATTGCGCTGTTCATAAAGACGCTTGAGGTTGGCGCCTGCCGAGATTTCGTCGGCAGAAACTTTCTCTGCTTTTAGCCAACATTTTTTCCCTTCTTCCAGTTGGGGCTCCGATGTCATCCAGCGCACTAATATGCCTAAATCTTCAACAGAAGTTACTTTGGGGAAGATAGATGCTGATTGTAAATCATCGGTGCGTCCTTTTATATCCTCCCAAGGTAATTCCTCTTTTTCCATCCAGCGGGTGAAAGGGATATTAAGATAGGTAGTCGTTTATTTTTCAACGCTCCTTTGAATACATCATCCAATCCGTAAGGACGTGCAACAAAAAGTCATTGTCGCCGATAGGGATAATGTCGATGCAGACTCCATCCGGCAAGTTGATGTTCCATTGGTTTTCGGGAACTCCTGTTATTATTTGGCGTGACCCCAGTTTCCAGCCTTTTCCCACATGGCTGTTTTCAATCCATAGGTTAGCGTTATCTGCACAGAGGGAGACTTGTGTACTGGAGTTCTGGATAAAGATTGCCGGATTCGGTTTTACTTTCCGGTGCATGATCTTTCTTTGGTCACGTACCTTGTCCTGTATGGCTAGCGTAGAAGAAATCAGTTCATGACTTGTGCCATAATGATAGAAATTCTCCACCGGGCAAAGGCAATATGGCTACGGATAGTTGGTTGACTTCTTCATCTTCCGTCTTGGGATGTTCTCCCAAAGCCAGCCCATAGTCGGAATATAAGTCATAGTAATTGATGTCATTCGTTCCTTCTTTCAATGACCGTTTCATCAATACTTCGACGGCACGGTCACTTAATATCCAGATGCCGATGTCCATTAGGAAAAGGTGGGTCTTGGACAAACCTTCCAATTCTTCCAGAGAGGGCTTCTGTAACATGAAGTCGAGTACTTCAGGCTTTTCCGGTCGGAGACAAATACCCATGATGGGTTGCCAGGAAGGATTTACCCATCAGCCGTAGCATACGCCGTCCACCTTGGGGCTGTCCTGCAACGCTTTTTCCGAACGGATATATACATCTCCGCTTTTGCGATCAATGTATTCAGACCGGCTGGGCCTGATTCATAATCCTTTCATAGAGCAGGGGCTGCAATGATAATAGATTCTGTCGAGTTTTTGTCCTCTTTCCCAACTGAAGATCGGGATAGGGGTCAGTATCTTACCGGAAGGTCCGTAACTGGGCGGCGACGGCTTTGTCCGCCTGCATGGAGCAATATTCTTTTTCATCTCCTATCCAGTTGCCGAAAGATTTTTGTGGCGCGAATGCCTGATGGCAGGCCTGCAATAACCATGTCGTTCCGCCGCCGGAGCCTAGTTTGCTCCCAATGGGGTCGGATGTACAAAACCATTCGTTATGATTAACTTCTTCCAGTTCGTGAAAACAGTGGATCAGGTTTGGGGGTAAAGATAATAACTTTTTGCATAGTAGAATCTGCGTTGGCTTAGATGGAATCTAAGTGAATTAAACTCCTGTAAAAATACGATTTATATTCCTTCTTTTTCAATGTTTTTTCTCCTGTTTTGAAGAATAAATTATCTTTTCAGCTTTTTTAGGTGTTCTTTTCAAACAGCGTATCCCAATGATCGCTTAGTGCTTTGCATGGATGGCAGTAGCAGAATCGGCTCCGGCATCCAGCAATGCCCTTGATCCGTCAAAAGGACCTGTATTTACAACTATTGTAAAATACCCGCATTTGTCCGGCTTCCACTCTAACGGGCGTTCTCTACTACGATGGCTTCATCAGCTTTAAGTCCGCCTTTTTCAATGCCATCAGATACGGTTCGAGATTGGGCTTACCATATTTACATCGAACGCTGTAACCATCAATTCTTTACGAAACATTCCCGGATAGTTGTGTTCCAACCGTTCGAGCAGGGATAGTTGGCCGGAACCAGTGACCACCATCGGAATCAGTCCATCCTTTTTTACTTTTTGTAGCAACTCCCATGCACCGGGCATACGTTTTGCTTCGGGATACGGAATTGAACAAAACACTTTTCTCCTGATAGATACTTTCTATTTCTTCTTGGTAGCTTCTCTGCCCAGTTCACGTTGGAAAAACAATATTAATAGTGGGAGGCTCCTGTCCGTCCTTCGTGCATATAATGCTTCTTCGCGGCTAAGAGTGAGTCCATGAGATTTCATTACTGTATGCCAGGCTTCCCGAATGATAGGGCATAGAGGTCAAAAAAGTACGCCGTCCATGTCAAACAGGACGGCTTTTCAGTTTTTTTCATACTTTTTGGGTACGTTGCAGAATCTTTTTAAGATGATATTTTATTTTTTTAACATTTTTCTTCAGATCAGACACAGGAATAATCACATCGTGTTGCTTCTGACCAGTTCCTTGCCAATATATCTGTACATTATGTTTTTTTATTGTTCACGCAAGTTTTGATGATGAATATCTGGGTGGCCAGGGATCAGTCTGACTTGCCAGTGTTGATACAATACCCTCTTTTCACTTCTGCTGCGTTTTCTTCAATCTGGCTGATGGACACAATTCTTCGTCCACACTGCATATATAAACAACCGATTCGCCCTATGACCTCCGATTTTTTCGACAATGACTTCTTCGCTGGCTTGCATCGGGGAAATTGCAGGTTCTTTCAGTTGTGCTTCAAGCTTTGTTTGTCCGCTTTGTGCCGAGAGATTCGGCATTTGTATTAATCCACTTCTTTCAGTTCGGCGGTAAGTTCACCAAACCGCTTGTTCTTCGACTTATTCCTACAAATATCATGTGTAATCGGGTACATTTTGCCATCAACTTGAGCATCTCTTTTACATCTGCTGCCGGATTTTTGAAACATCATTGTGATAGATGATTTCATGCTTTCCGGATTGTCTTTCAATATCTTTATATTGGTAATCTCTTCGTTCATGTTCAGCGTGTACACTACATTATTCCGTCGTAGATGATGCTGGTGATCGTACCGACTGCTCCCATGTCTATTGGACACTGTTTGTTGGCTACCGCGATCACTGTCTTGAGTTTGGCTTCCTGGCAACCGGTCATTACGAGCATTAGCAATGATATGCTACATAATAATATGAATCCACTGGATTTCTTTTAATAAATTTCCTGTCATTCTATTTGTTTTTTAGTTTGATTCGCTTAATCTACAACTGTATACGAGGCAAAGATAACGATAAAAACGAGAGATAAGTTAGAACGGGGAGATAGTTTAGTGATTAGTTGTCATGTAGTATGTACTATCAACTCTTATCGCGTAGACTGCTCGCCACTACTAAATTGTGGCGTATTACTTGTATAATTATTTGTTGTTTGAAAGCCATATTATTTTTGTAACGTTATAAACTCGACGATAGCATGAAAAGAGTTTTATTATTGCTGCGCCTGCTCTGATAGCGGGAAAGTCCTGTTATCAAGATAGAAAAAGCTTTATGCAAAGGTTGAATCGGATGATGAAAAAATTCCGGTTCCGGTGAAAAAGACTATGCAAATCAGAGGGACGAACTGCCGGCCTTGAAGGTGGGGAGATGAGTGAAAGCTGCTTTGGATGGAAGCCGAACTGAAAACCAACTTCAGAATGATGATGAAGTGGATACTAAAAACTTATCTTTGAGAAAACAGAAGCATCTACAGAGGGAAATCTGACAGATGTGAAAAGGGCAGCTTCGTTTTAAGGATGGTGTGTCAAAAGCCAAAGGAAATTATGGTGATTGCGACCATCAAACAAGTGAATAAGAACGGCGATGTAAAATTAGAGTTCTATCTTTCTTCCAAAACAAAATGTGAGAAGGAGCACGAAGAAATCGGCTTAAAGACGGAGGATGATAAGTGAAAATTGACGAGTGGTAGCAACTAACAAAAGTAGAATCGGTAAGTGTAACTAAATAGCGACATTTAAGGAATGTCTCCATTTTGGATTTCAATGAATAATGAACGGTGAACAAATCCATGCATATAGCATAGTTGTTCACCGTTCATTGTTTATAGTTCACCGTTTATAAAAACGTTCTGATTACAGTTTTTGCACGGATTGTTTTAGATTCTTCTTCGTATCCCGGTTTGTTGAGCAAAGCAAACATATTCTTTTTGTATGCTTCTACACCCGGTTGGTTGAATGGATTGACACCTAACAAATAACCACTGATACCGCATGCTTTTTCAAAGAAATACAGCAGTCCGCCGATACTTTCTTCATTCAATGCAGGGATGACGATGCGTATGTTGGGTACGCCACCGTCTACGTGGGCCAACTGTGTTCCTAATTCTGCCATTTTGTTGACTTCATCCACACGTTTGCCGGCGAGGAAATTCAGTCCGTCCAAATTCTGGGCATCACTTGGAACTTCCAGTTTATGGTTGGTTTTTTCCACTGAAATTACAGTTTCGTAAATGGTGCGTTCGCCTTCCTGAATCCATTGCCCCATAGAATGTAGGTCGGTGGAGAAATCTACGGCTGCCGGGAAAATACCCTTGTTTTCTTTACCTTCGGATTCTCCATAAAGCTTTGTTTCCACCATTCGCTTACATAATGCAGTTTGGGGTTGAAGTTTACGAGAATTTCAATTTTCTTGTCATGCTTATAAAGCTCGTTGCGGGTGGCTGCATAAATAGCTGCCGGATTTTCAGCAAATGGAACGTCCTTTCCGCAAAGCTTTTCCATGGCCGTTGCGCCGGCTACCAGTTTTCAATATCGAAACCTGCTACTGCGATGGGTAACAGGCCTACCGGGGTAAGTACAGAGAAACGTCCGCCTACATTATCGGGAATGATGAAAGATTTGTAACCTTCATTGTCTGCCGTAACACGAGCAGCGCCTTTCTTGGCATCTGTAATGGCAACGATGACTTTTTTTTGCCATGTCTTTACCGCGTTGGTCTTCGCATTGCTTTTTCAGTAGGCGGAAAGCCAAAGCCGTTTCAGTTGTGGTTCCTGATTTGGAGATATTGATAACACCGAATTTCTTATCTTGCAAGTATTCGGTAAGTTCGTACAAATAATCTTCACCGATGTTGTGTCCTGCATACAGAATAACCGGAGTGGATTTCTTATCTTGCAGCCAAGTGAAACTGTTTGACAAAGCCTCGATAACGGCACGTGCACCGAGGTAGCTCCCGCCAATTCCGGCAACGACCACTACTTCACAGTTATCACGCAATACTTGTGCGGTAGCTTTCAAGTCAGCCAGATGTTCTTGTGTGATGGAAGAGGGAAGATGTAACCAGCCTAAAAAGTCATTACCCTTACCAGTACCATTTTCCAATGCATCCTGTGCGGCTTTTACTTGAGATTCGTAGGCGAAAACGTTTTCTTTGGAAATGAATCCAAGAGTCTTTTCAATGTTCAAACTAATCATAATATTATAGATTTTAAATACTGTATTTCGTCTGCCATGTCTCTTCCCCGCATTATTATTAGCGGAAAGAGTCGGTCAGTAACTTAATTTCAATCATTGGTGAGATACGCTCATATAAGATGTTGTACACAGCATCCAATATCGGCATATTCACGTGATAGTGCTTATTGATCTCCTTGATACACTTGGTTCCGTAGTAACCTTCGGCTATCATTTCCATCTCAATTTGAGCGCTTTTTACGGAATATCCTTTACCTATCATCGTACCGAACGTGCGGTTGCGGCTGAAATTGGAATATCCTGTCACCAGCATATCACCCAGATAAACAGAATCACTGATACTTCTGTTCAATGGATGGACGGTTTGGAGAAAACGGTTCATTTCCTGTATGGCGTTGGACATGAGTACCGCCTGGAAATTATCGCCGTATTTCAGTCCGCTGCAAATGCCGGCGGCAATGGCATATACGTTTTTGAGTACAGAGCCATACTCAATACCGGCTACATCATTACTGACGGAGGTCTTGATGAATGAACTGGCCAAACGGCGGGCAAATTTGTCCGCTTTGTCTATGTCGGGACAGGCTATCGTCAGATAGGAGAGACGTTCAAGTGCAACTTCTTCTGCGTGGCAGGGACCCGCCAGCACAGCAATGTTTTCGGTCGGCACACCGTATTCCTTTGTGAAGTATTCCGACACGATCATGTTGTCGTCAGGTACGATACCTTTAATAGCTGTGATGATGAATTTGTCTTTTTTGATTTTTGTCTTCAGCTTCTTCAAATGAGCTTTCAGATAAGGAGAAGGGAGTTACAAAGATAAGCGTATCCGACTCCTTGACTACATCGTTGATGTTTGAGTTGAAATTGATACGCTTGGTATCGAACTTGACGCCCGTCAGGTAGGCAGGGTTATGACCGAGACGCTTAAAATCGGCAATGCGGTCGTCGCGCCGCATATACCAATTTATAGTATCCTCTTGTGCCAGTACCATCTTTGCAATGGCAGTGGCCCAGCTTCCTCCGCCCATAATGGCTATCTTACCGGGTAGTTTCATTTCTTAGATTTTCTCAACCCAACCTTCCACATCTTTCACGGTCGGATTTGCCAGTTCCAGTTTATATTTTTTATTGATGCCGCAAATGTCATGTGCAACTTCTGCGGATTGTTTCTGTCGGCCGCTGTGTTGTAACAAACTTTTTTGAATCTGGAACAGTCTTCTGCAATTCCCAATTCCATGTATTT
>VOFK01003626.1_pt1 | contig 11761 bp, 23 predicted proteins | sample 5384121 | NCBI WGS metagenome assembly VOFK01 (sample SAMN12384730, study PRJNA508395) | human gut metagenome | isolation source: healthy gut J | host: Homo sapiens | reverse complement strand
CTTGGGTTTTGACACCTCCATGTGCCGGGCAAGGTCAACAGACGTACCATACCATTTTTCTTTTTGCAGCATTAGTACGGCTTCTAAATAATCTCGCCCGACTCATACAGTTTCATTTTGTTTCTCCTATTCGGTTCGTTTAATAACTTCCCATATATTGACATCAGGGGCAGCCGGGTAGACTGATCGCAGCCATGACAGCCGTTGCAATTATGATTGCAGTCGGCTTGATAAGCCACTTTTCGGATATATCCTTGGTTCTCCAAATATTCAAGTTCCACTTGGATGCTCCCTACGTCCTTATGCAAGAAGTTCAGCCAACTCCTGAACGCTGTATGTTTTTCCCTCTTTGTAAATACTCCAATAATTGAATTAGCACAATAACTCCTTTCCTTTTAGAAAATAACAAGACCGACGTGATACGCAATCGTTGCCATAATCAAGGCTGTAAGGACATAATAGAGCGCAATTCGCACAGTCCATTTCATAGAGTGTGTTTCCTGGGTTGTTGCGGTCAAGGCCATCAGGCAAGGCATGAAGAAAACGCGAACAGGAAAGCAAGAGCTTCCGGTCTGGATATGACGGACAGCATACTTGTACTAAGTGCCGCCGTGTCTACGGTAGCGGACTGCTCAATAGCCGCCCAAATACTTCCGTGTTAAACAGGGAAGCCATAACACCAAAGAGAAGCCTCCTTGCCCATAGCGGAAGCGACAAAAAGCGATAAACAGTTGCCACGGTAAACCAAACAGGCTTGTCGCAGGTTCAATAAAGGTTCCTACCTTGTAAATGATACTGTTCGCCACATTTCCGTCCGCCGAGTAAGAAAGCAGCCAGAAGATCACGGAAATGCAAATAATGATACGGAGTGCGCGGCTAAGTACATTTCCCATTTTGCTGAAAACGGAACCAAACAGGCTTTTCCAATGAGGCTTATGGTAAGGCGGCAATTCCATAATTAAGCCGGTGCGCCCCTCTACCTTGTTCAAAGACCGGCCAAACACCTTATAAGTGATAAAGATGTGCAAAAACGCCACGGCAAACAACGCCAGAACTACGACAGCAGCCCCGTTTCCGAAGAACGTACCGCTGACAAGTCCAACTACGCCCCAGGTAGAAGCGCAGGGGACTACCCAGGACAGGGCAATCGTCATAACACGCTGTCCCCATGAATCAATGACCCTTGTTCCAGTGATTCCGCCGATATTGCATCCGAAACTGACGAGGAAAGGCATAATTGCTTTTGCCCTGTAATCCCAGCTTTGTCATAGTATCATCGAATACATAGGAGATTCGCGCCATATAGCCGACATCTTCCATCAGGCCAAAGACAAGGCTGATTCCGAACACATAGCTTGCCATTTGCAGAGCGAAAGAAACAGCGGTCAAAATGGCGTTGCAGAGCAGCGATACAAGGAATGGCGCTGCGCCTATATCCAGCAGCCAGTTAGCCAGAGGGACGGAAATTGCACTGATAAGCCCGCTGAAAAGCCCCATCAACGGGAAGCCAATCACCATAGAGCAGATCAGACCTAAAACGATCATGCCAATGGCAATAGAGCTTTCCCCAGCGTTTGCTTGTGGCTGCCTTATCAAACCGGCTCCGCAGCAGCTTGTTCTTCTTGCTGGTCACGTTCTCATTTACAAGTTTGTCAATCCACTGGAATTTGCAATCACCTGTCAAAAGGTTTCCGTCCTTTACATCGGACAGCTTCTTTTCAATCGCGGTATAAGTGCCTGCATCAACGGTTTCTTTCACAAAGAGAACGCGCCAATTTGTCCTGTTCTATCAGCTTTGCAGTCAACCATGTGGACGAATAGATGCCGATTCCGTCCGCAGGAAGCAGCGCCTTGATCTCGTCAAACGCGGCCCGATTGTATTCTGATAAATCTGCGCCAGGCGCTTTTCGTCTAAAGTCGAAGCATTTTTATCAATGCTTTCTAACATACGGAAAAAATGTGCCATACTGTTTTTTATCGGCAGCAACCAGCGGCACAACAGGGATGCCCAGGGATTTAGCGATTCCATTGGTGTCAATCTGCTTCCCCTGCGATTTTGCCACATCCATCATATTCAGCAGGAGAACCACGGGAACGCGAATCCCGGTATAATCAGCCAGCATGAAAAGCCTGCGGTTGAGCTGGGAGGCGTCAGCCAATATGCAAACAACATCTGCCTGCCCGCTGGCTATGTAATTCCGTGTAACAACTTCTTCATCCGAATTTGCAGACAGGCTATAAGTTCCCGGAAGATCAATGATTTTTATAGGTGGTATCTTTGTGAACGAAAGAACCATCCCTTGCGCTTCACTGTTTTTCCGGGCCAGTTCCCGACGTGCTGACGGGAACCAGTCAGGCCATTAAACAAGCTTGATTTGCCGGAGTTCGGCTGGCCTAAAAGGGCAATCGTTTTTCACTCATTGTTTTGTCACCTCCACCATGATTTTGTCAGATTCCGTTTTGTTGATGGCAACCATCGTGTCCCTTGCGTACACCAAAACGGGCCGCTTTTTCGGATTTTGAATCACTTCAAAAGGGCAGCCAATCGTAAGGCCGATGGAGGTCACGCGGCTTTGAAAATGCGCGTCCCCGGTGATTGCGACAATCGTTCCGCAGGAGCCATCATCCAATTCATTTAATTTTTTCATTTCTTAAATTCCTCCAATTCTTTTTTGTCAGCCCATAATAAAAAAATCCGTACCCCGATTAAAATTAAAATCACACCGCCTAATATTCCGGCCCGGTTTCCTAACCGATCTCCGAAAAAAGTGTCCAATCCATACGCCGACAAACGCAATTAAGAATGTCGTGGTTCCTATCAGTGCGGCCGAGGGAAGAATTTTTACATTTAAGGCCGTCAGCGTTATGCCGACTGCGAAAGCGTCAATGCTTGTAGCAATCACAGCCGGAATCATAACAGTAAAACCCAATGCTCCGTTTGTTTCTTTACATTCACCTTTTAGATTTTCTCGAATCATGTTGATACCGATTATGCACAGAAGAAACAGTGCAACATATTTGGAAACCGCTTCAATATACTGGCGAATTGTTCCGCCTCAGATATATCCCAGCGTAGGCATAAGCGCCTGGAATCCACCAAAAATATAGCCCTGCGACAAGCCCTGTTTTTTTACTGGGTGCATTTTGGTATTCAAACCTTTGCATACTGAAACCGCGAAAGCGTCCATTGATAGACCGACAGCAACCAGTAATAGGTCAAGTAGCCCCATCGGTATTACTTCCTTTTACCGGCTCCTGTTTATGCCCCCTTTACAATCCATTCTCTTGCTTTCTGCTGTTGCTGCACCATTTCGTAGTAATGGCCTTTCTTTCTTAACAGTTCTTCATGCGTTCCCGTTTCTTCAATGCGTCCCTGATTTAACAAAATAATCTGGTCTGCATTTTGAATGGTATTCAGCCGGTGGGCGATTACAAATACCGTTTTTCCCTTTCATCAAGCGGTCTAACGCCTGATTGATCTTTGCTTCATTGTCAGCGTCCAGAAGCCGTTGATTCATCCAGAAGCAGGATAGGCGCGTCCTTTAAGATTGCCCTTGCAATAGCAATCCGCTGTTTTTCACCGCCAGACAGGGTGTTGCCGCCCTCGGCAAGATGGGTCTGATAGCCATTAGGCAGTCTTTCGAGAAATTCATGACAATGGGCCGCCTTTGCCGCCGCAATCACTTCCTGTTCGGTAGCATCTTCACGGCCAGCTTTGATATTGTTGTAAATCGTATCGGACAGCAAAGTATTTTCCTGGAATACCTCACTGATATAGTGCAAAAGTCCGTCAGGATTTAGCTCCCGTATGTCCTGCCCACCAATGCGGACGCAGCCTTTTGTCACATCCCAAAACCGGGCGATCAGATTAGCAACCGTAGATTTGCCGGAGCCGGACGGCCCGATCAGCGCCGTAGTGCTTCCCTCCGGGGCATGAAAACTGATATTGTGTAAAAACATCGGCCTGCTGGTTATAGGAGAAGTTCACGTTTTCAAAGGTAATATCAAAGTGCGAGAGCTTTACCTTTTCTTCTTTGTAGGATAGCGGCTTTTGTGTCAAATGCCTGTTCCAGATTAGAAGTGGCAAGTTTCAGTTCTTTCAGCAGGTTATACGAATGTTCAAACGCAATCAGCAGCGCAGAAAGCGCAAGGCTCATAAGCATAAACGCCACAAGCAGTTCAGAAGCAATCGTACCGCCAAGGAACAGATAGCTTCCAACCAGCAGGACAAACGGCAAAAGGAAATTTGCAATGATAGAATACATACTTGTGGGGGCGGCGGTTTTTACTTCCGCCTGTACGCTGGTTTTCCGTATGTCCTCAACGTATCAGACATTCTTGTGAAGTGCGTACTTGTCATATTTGCAGACTTGAACACTTTCATGCCCTTGATGTATTCCAGAACAATAGAGATCATTTTAGAAGTCAGATCACGCTTGATCGTTCCGTACTTCTCTACAAGCCGGTTGCCCCAATTCAAAACCGGCAGCGCGATCAGAATTACCACGCACTCGGCCAACGCCAGTTTCCAGTTGATAAAAAGGTTCCAACCAAGATCAGGCAGCCCATGACCAATGTTTTTGACGATAGAGGGCAGCGTATGGGTCAATACAAGTTCAAAATTGCTTAAATCCTTTGTCAGTGTACTAAGCAGATACCCGCTGCTGTTTTGATTAAAATAGCCAAGGCTTAGAGAACGGTAATGGTTTGCCAAATCAAGCGTAGGCCGCTGCACATTTCGGCCTCTGGAAAAGCAGAAAAATAGCCGCTGCGGTAAATAATCAGCCGGAGAATTACACTGATAAGGCATACAATGGTATAGTTTCGTACAAGCCCACCTGTCAGAGAACCGTTCAGGAGATGAATTACGGTAAAATACAGCATAAGGTACATGACAAGGCTTCCGATGGCGTCCAGTGACATCAGGAAAATAGGAAATATCAACTGCTTTCGTTTGTCACCAATCAATTTCTGAATACTGCGTAACATAATCTTTTCACTCCTCCCCGATAGTTTCTCTTGTATAGATGTCCCACATATGGCTGTATATACTTCCGCTGGCGATCAGTTCATCATGCGTTCCCTGTTCGACAACTTTTCCATCCTGAAAGACAACAATTTTATCCGCATTGCGGATGGTATGAAAGCCTGTGGGCAATCATAATCGTGGTCTTTCCTCGCAGGAGGTTTTTGGAGTGCAAGCTGTATTTTGTGTTCGTTCTCAATGTCTGAATAGGAAGTTGCCTCGTCGAAAACAACGATAGGCGCGTCTTTTCAAAATGGCGCGCAATCGAAAAATCCGCTGCTGCTGGCCGCCGGATAATTTCACTCCCTCGTCGCCTATTCTCGTTGCGTATCGCTTTCGGCAGGCTCATAATGAAATCGTCAATCTGCGCCGCCTTTGCCGCCTGGCGTACCTGTTCCTCGGTAGCATCTGTTCCCCATACGGATATTTTCAAGAAGCGTGTCCTCCAAAAGAAATACATCCTGGAATACAAACGCGGTTAAGTCAGAAAGATTTTCGGTTTGAAGTTCTGTAACCGGGACGCCGCCAATCTTGATTGTCCCGCTGCTCACGTCCCAATAGCGGCCAAGGAGCTGTACCGCCGTCGTCTTGCCAGCCCCGGACGGGCCGACAAAAAGCATTTAAGCTGCCCGGTTCCAAATGAATATCAACGTCGGACAACGCATCCTTTCCGCCTTGTGTGTAGTTAAAGGTCACATTGTCAAAGTCAATACCATAACAGCCGGTTTTGGAAAGGGTTTGCTGTCCGCTTTTTCATGGTTTCCATATCCATGATCTTCTTCACATTATCAAGGCCGCTGCCCAGCTCCATAGACTGCATAGCAATCGTCACCATGTTCAGGAAAGACGTGAAAAAGCACATAGTCAGCAGAATAAAGAGAAGATACGATGCCGCAGACAGCGAATCAATCGCAGATACAGCCAACCGCCCACCGGCAGCGTGAACAGAATGGCAGAATCCAAAACCACAAGAGCGATAGACAGCGGATTGCAGGACGATTCACACATCTTAATCCAACAGTCTGTATATATCTTCAAGGAATTTCGGTACTGCTCAAATTTTTTCGGCTGTAAGGTGATACATTTTTGATAACCGGCATAGCGGTGATAAATTCATTTGCGGAAGCGTTCAGCTTTTCCGTATCGCCTGCAAACTCGTCCGTCAAATCCGGGTAGCGCCCCATGAGGGCCATCGGAATTGCAATCCCCAAGATCATAGGAACCAGCATGATAAGCGCCATAATCCAGTTCAGCCGCAGCATGAAAATGAACATCATCAGAGGAACGACGATTGCCTGGGCCAGTTCCAAAGTGCTGTGGGCCAGAAAGGTTTCAATCCTGTCCACATCATCAAACAAGGTTGTTTTGATCTGTCCGGGCGCGTGTTCCTGAAAGAATCCAAGGTTGAATTTGGACATATGCTCCAATACTCTGACCTTGATTCTGTGCATGGTGTTGAAAGCCGCCGTATGAGAGCAGATACCGGCAAAGGATGTCAGGATTGCCTGTAAGACTGCTGCGGCAATGCCGATTCCGGCCCAACCAAGCATTACGGGAAAGCGTCACCTCCTGCTTGATTATCAGAAGCAGGATTTGGTGACTACCAAATACGGGACGAAAGACAGGGGCCGACGAAAAGACCGCCAGCAGCATCCCAAGGCTTAACTTGCCGCGCTCCTCTTTCGCAAGAGTAAAAACGTATGATAATCCGGTTCGTTTTTGTTCCATCGAAACGATACCCCTTTCTTTGAAATGTGCCAGTTAGATTTTGCTAACCTGACACAATCTACTTTACCCGCACGAAGTGGAAATTTCAATAGCCACCCCCTAAGCTTTACTGTTTGCATTTTGAAAAACGCTGAAAGTGCTGATATTTCTGGGGTTTTCAGCGTTTTTGTTTCATATATTTTTATAAAATCGTGACCGATAAATATTGGATTGTCACCTTTTTTTGATAGCGCGCAGAAAGCCGGTATGATATACTATCAAGTAGAAAAGGAGGCGGCGGTACAATGGTTCCATCTGTAATTGACTATTTGTTACAGCTCCCCCGAAGCCATGCACTTTGCAAGGGTGCAGGAGCTTTGCGGCGACGGTGTTTTTTTTTTCTACCGTATGCTTTCCGAATACGGAAACGGCACGTTCCAACTGATCGAGTTTGAGGACGATCTTCTTTTTGATTTTGATTGGTGACTATACGCCCAAGGACACCTTTGAAAAGATCACTGAAATTCCAGAGGACTATATGGAGATCAGCCAGTTTGAAACGGACAGCAGTTCTTTCAAGATTGGTGGACGGAAAAAAATCAGGTGGATAAGGGGATTTATTGCTATCTAAACACACAGAAGAAAACTTTACACCTATTGCGAGGGCGGGAAGCCTGTTCGTTTTACGAAAGTGATTCTATCGCCCAAATACTTCAATACTTATTTTCGGCTGCATGACAGGAACAACGCCGAACTTCTCAACTCTGCAAGGGATTACATACTCAAAAACCCCAGTCTGCCGGAACTCAACTTTGTGTTCCAGCAGATACGGATTGTCAGGCAGAGGGGCATACGCTGAAAATCTATCTGGAAAGCAAAGTAATGGAGCTTCTTTCTCTTGTTGTGAAAGGCATGGAGCAGGAACAAAAGCATATTTCTGTAAAAGCTGGATTATAAGGACATCCGCAATTTAAGAAAAACGGTAACGGTGATGAAAAATGATCTGGCCGCATACCCGACAGGGGAAGAACTTGCCCAGATAGCGGGTATGAGTACAGCCCGGTATCAACTGGTATTTCGGAAGTATTATGGGACAACGCCGTATGAATATCTCAAGGAATTGCGGTTAAACCAGGCGCTGATTTTGCTAAAAAATTCTGATTATGGAATTGCTACGATTGCGGCTAAAGTCGGGTATCACAATTCCGGCCACTTTGCAAAATTGTTCAAGAAAGTCTATGGCCTCGGCCCCAGGGAATACAGGAATCTTCATGGAATTAAGTAAAGATCATCAGGCCCCGGCCACGCTGCCGGGGCTTTGCTATGTCCAAACAGCCCGCCAACCTACGCATTTAGAGTCTGAAAACGACTGAAATTTCAAGGCTTTTCCGGCGTGGTTGCTGGGGCGGCGGTATTCTTTATCCCGTTGCCGCCGTATTGGGGTTCTAAATGCATAGAAACAAGCCATAATAAAGACGCCGGATGCAACGGCCAGCGGGCCGCCGTGTCCGGCGTCTGTCTATTCTTTTCATTTATGGGCTTTGCACTTTCCGCCATTTTTATGATTTCTTCATCCGCAAACGCATAGGGGCTATATTCCAGGATATAGCTCACCTCCGGCGAATATGTCCAGCACAGGTAGGATAGTTCCCCTCTTTCATAAAGGGCAGCGTCCCAATCCTGAATTTTCATTTTCTGGCAGGAATCGGCCCGGTCAGGGATTAACGATTAGTTTGATTGCCTCTGTGTTTAGTCCCGTTATTTCCGCAGGATCGGCTTCATAATAGGTGGTTTTGAGTATGTAATAGTTGATCTCATTGCCCTCCTCGTCTCCATATTTGAGGGTAGCAACTAATTCCGTCATGGCTTGCTTCTTGTACTCATCTCCTAAAAGCGTTTTCAATCCGTCCCAACATTTCCACCGGGTTCTCTGCTGGATTTGGTGATTTGCCTCTTATCACGATAAATACAAAGACCAGAATACAGACCACGACAGCACCGGCTAATCCGATTATTTTCTTTTTGTTCATACCACGCCTCCCTGTTTTGTGTGTTCAGAACACCAACTCGTTTATGATGGATGATGTGCCCCTTGCCGCTCCCATGACGCACAAGTTTTATAATCACCATCTTCCTGACAACACAAACATTCTATTACAAAACATTCAATTAGTACAGGTACAGGGACTAAATTTCCAACGTACCACCATATAATAATTAGTACAGTGACAGGGAATGGTGGTGGTGATGCGGATGCAGCTAAATGAGGCCGTGGTAAACGACTGGCAGAACTTTTTCAGACCGGAACATGACACAGTACCAGCTTTTTATGAAAGCGGCGTACCGAAATCAACGATAGGGAATGTCATCAACTGTTCGTATGAATCCGTGAAGCTACGGATCATCCATGAAATGCCAGGGACTGGGCATTAGCGACTTCTTCCAGTCGCCGCTATTTGACGATTACCATCTTGATCCATAAACTCCGGATACAACCGTTTGGGATGTACCGGATTTTTTGTTGGAGAAATGTATTGCAGAAGATATGGTTTCTTCGTTTTTAACGAACACAGCCATTTTACTTTTTCCAATTTTCCAAATTAGTTGAAGATTATTTCTGACAAAACAATTTCCTCCGCCTGCGCCTTCAGCGTGTTCATCAGCCCCACCCAGCGCATAGGGTCACAGGCTTTCAGTTCCTCGGTAACGCCCGCTACCTCCATCATGCGGAATAGCGAGAACGGTGGTTATTCCGAAATTATTCTGATTCGGGATAATACTGGCAAGCAATGCCTGTGTTAATACACACAGGCCCGCAGAGAAGAAAATCCCTTTGTGATTTTCCTCTCCGCTTGCTTGTTGAGGGCAGCGCCCCAAGCCCCTTTTGAACACAGAATTTCATTCTGTGGCTGCGCGTTCTGCGAACGCTTTGGACCATGACCGGCTCACCGCTGGCCGTGGTCTTTTTTTTTCAACATCCTGTTCTACCTCCATTTTCAGCACCCGATCCACATTGGCCTTTGCCGTCAAAAAGCTCCCGCATTTCTTCACGGGAGCGCCGGTACTCGGCATAGGTCTTTTTCTTTTCCTCCAGCAGCTTTGCATACTCGGCTTGCAGGTCTTTGACCTTGGGCAGCTTCTTCACGCCCATCTCGTCAAAAGCATTTTTTGCCGCCTGATGGAGCAGGATTTCTTCCTCATGTTCCTCCCGGAATTTTCGGGAATAACCGGCCTTGCGGTATGCCACATAGACCTCACGGGTCTTGGCATAGTTGATGATATGAGTTCGCAGGACGGCGATCTCCGCCATGCGTTTCTCCGCCGCCTTGATCTGTGCCGACAGTTCGTTGTGTTGGGCGGTGGCTGCCGCCGCTTTTTTCTGCCAGCTCCGCATAATCCAGCAGCTGATGTTCGGTGAGAAAATTTACAGTCTGCGCCATCTGTTTCAGGGTTAAAAACCTTGGCCCAGCGCGCATACCCAGCTCCTTTCCCAGCCTGCAATTTTGCCTGAATGTCCACCAGCAGATTGACCTTGGGCAGCTCCGGCTGCACGATGGATTTCTTACGGGGCGTGTGCTGTTTTTCACCGGCCAGCACCGCACGGATTTCTGCTTCACTGTACCCGGCCCCTAGCTTGTCATCCATGCGGGCTACATTCTTCCAGCCGGGCGCTTTGAGCCGGATTGCTTTCCCGCGCCGGGATACTTCACAGCCATTTCTGTAACAGTTTCAACAATGCGTCAAAGTCCGCCGGTTTCTGCTCCAGCGCATGGTCAATCATCACACGCAGCTGTTCCCGATGGGAGAGGCTTAGCCTGTTCGCCCAGCCACTTGTTGTAGCTTTTTCCGTGGGGTTTTGGATCCTCCACAATGGACAATCCGTTTTCGATACAGATGGTATCACTCAAGCGCCGGACGGCTCTGGTGCTGCCCCAAAAGTTGCCGGAATTTCGGTCATATTCCGCATTGACCGATGACCAGATAATGTGATTATGAATGTGCGACTTGTCTATGTGGGTGCAGACCCACAAAAGGCATGATTGCCCTTGGTGAACCGCTTGGCAAATTCTACACCAGACGGTTGGCTTCTTCCGGCGTGATTTCACCGGGTTTGAATGACTGGCGCATGGTAAGCGATCACATCGTCCCCCGCACCCGCCCGGTGGCGGCGATATACTGCGCTTCGCCAGCAGAAACTCTATCAACGGTCCGGCTGTCACAACCATAGCCATGATGGTTTTTTTTTTTTTTTTTTTTTTTTTTTTTTTTTTTTTTTTTTTTTTTTTTTTTTTTTTTTTTTTTTTTTTTTTTTTTTTTTTTTTTTTTTTTTTTTTTTTTTTTTTTTTTTTTTTTTTTTTTTAATCAATAACTTATCGCTGATTGCTCGACTTTCAGTGCGCCCTTTCCGATATGCAGGGGCATGATGCGTGTGGTTGCCGCTAAAGGGCCTCCCTTTCTAAAAAAAACGGCCTGCATGGTGCAGACCGCTTTTGCTATTCTATAAAATCGTCCTCGATGTCCTCTAACCGCTTCGGAGGAAACCTCATCTCGTATTGTTCTTTTGCCAGGTGCACGAACTTCCGGGCGCTTATCTTTCATTCGGTTTTTCAGCCAGAAATTGCTCCTTTGATAACCGCCAAAGGGAGATTCAGTAAAGCGGTTTACCGTCATTTGCTCCGCTTGTTTCTCCGGCGATAAAGAAGCACAGGATTTACAGATGCGCCGCATGACCTTTGCCGGAAAAATTTTCGTTAGCCTTATATTCTCCACCGCAGACTTTTACAATAATGTCCATGCTTCTTCATAGGCTCGATTCGCTTTTCACAGAGCGCATATAAACTGCGAACCGCCCTCGCGATGTTCCACTCAGATCATAGGAAAAACTTGCGGTAGATTCTAAAGTTTCTGCATCTGGGACTGCTTTCCACTCGGTAAAACATCCACTTAGCTGCAAAGATGCGCCGTTCGGTTGCTGCTCCCGTTCCCAAGTACAAAGGCTTTGTCCGAGGCCCGAAGTGCCGCCTGAAG
>VOFK01000663.1_pt1 | contig 11761 bp, 13 predicted proteins | sample 5384121 | NCBI WGS metagenome assembly VOFK01 (sample SAMN12384730, study PRJNA508395) | human gut metagenome | isolation source: healthy gut J | host: Homo sapiens | reverse complement strand
AGCTGAGGGTCGCGGGTTCGAATCCGTTTTCCGCTCGAAGAGGTCTTTGCAGACCTCTTTTTTCGTTGGTGGCGGTAGGGAGGGGCAGGGCGAGCTTCGAACCCCACATCCGGCAGATAACAGAAATGCTCCGGCGAATGGCAGGATACCTATATCTGCATGGCGGAATGCCCCGACCACCCCGACCGCTACCGGACTGCCGTCCCGCCCTCGCCGGCGACAGGTTCCGTCAAACGGAGAACCGCCGGATGCAGGCTCTGCGGGCCGCCTCCTGACAGGCTTCGGCCTCCTGGGGCGTCAGCTCGTGAGGGTTCCCGCCAGACGGCAGCCGTTCCCGGCGACGTTCGTCCCGAAGGCCGGGGCCACGAGCGTCTGGAACCATGCGCAGGCCGCAGTGTAACGTCCGGTCCCGGGATTCAGGTGGTATCCGTCGCGCGTCAGGTCCAGCGAGTCGCACAGCGCCGTGTTGCGCAGGTCCTGAATCGCCGTGCCCGACGGGACGACCACTTCGACGGAGGTCTCCGCATGAGTTGTTCGACCGAAGAGACGATTCCCCGGTACATCAGTTGCTGGTTCTTCTCGTATCGTCCGAAATCCCGGTGCTGCGAATTGCGGGCATAGGCCCATGTCTGTTGCCAGGCGATGCAGGCTCCGGCATTGAGCAACACCATCGCACGATCTCGACCAGCCGGCCGAACCAGGGCTGATAGGTCGGATAGATGCCCGATTTGCCCGGACGCCTGTTGCAGTACCACGACGTCCCACCGTTCGTCGGCGATTCCGTCCAACAGGGTCGCTTTCTTCGAAACGGTCTCCCCAGCGGTTGGACGTCGACTTGTAATAGATATACGCAGGGGCGTTGCCGGCATATTCCGGCAATGGCGTTCGAGCGAACACCCGGCTATGTAGAGACGCCCCAGCACGACGTTGCGGATGCCGGCCGCTTCGAGCAGCTCGGGCAGGTACATCATGCCGTCGTCGGTAAAACTGTTGCCCACGCCCAGGATACGGAGCGTATCGGGCTGCTGCGGCATGGGGTAGTTGGGGAACTTTTTGGGCGAACAGGCTGACGCAGACGAGCGACAGCCCTACGGTCAGCAAAAGGCGCAATGTGCGTTTCATAATCGTATGGTCGGTTTATCGGGTTTGTTGCAGATGGGTGATGCGCAGCAGCCGGTCGAATTCGACCGGGACAGCGTCGTTGCGACCTGCACCGTTTTGCTGACGCCCGGTACGAGGTCGAAATAGTTGTCCTCGAAATGTTCGTCGCCGTCGAGAGCGAGCCAGACGGCGCGGACTTGAAACGGTCGCTCGAGAGCGTAATTTCATAACCGTCCGCCGCAGGTCCGACGCTCCAGCGGATGTCGGCTTCGGGCAGCTCAAGCTCTTTTTGAGAGACGAAATATCCGATGTTGGCGTAGCGGCGTCCGTCGGTCGTGAATTCCGCGACGACGATCGCCCGATTGCGGGCGCAACCGTGCAAGAGTCCGGAAATGTCGGCCGAATAGACATTCCGACTGGCATTGGGTGCGACGGTTAGGCTGCGGGTGTTTTCCGAGAGGAGGGCGCCGTCCATGTCCATGACCGTTATCCGGAGTTTGCCCGACCGTTTTGCGGCGGTCCGACACAAGGCGGACATTCAGCGTGTTTCCCTCGGCAAGGGGCGATACGAGGATGTCGTCGAAGGCCGGGCGGGCGAAATAATGTTGCGCCTTCCAGCGTCCGTACCAGTCGCGGCTGGCCCACGAAGCCACGGGCCAGCAGTCGTTGTGCTGCCAGAAGAGCGATCCCCAGCAGTAGGGTTTGTCGCGCCGGTGCGCCTCGATGGCGGTCTTGATGGCGTCGCCCTGCAAAACGTGGCTCATGTAAAGGAACGTGCGGAAATCGCGTGCGGGCCAGTATTCGTCTTCGAGGTATTGGCGGATGCGCATGTTGGCGAAATCGCCGCCGCGCTGATGGGCCATCATCACCTCCGATTCGATGTCCCAGTCGCGCTCTTCGGGAGCGAAACGCAGGACGGAAGGCATATTCTGGGAATGACTGGAAAGCCGTATTCGCTGAAGAAACGGCTGCGCGTGGCGTTGTAGTCGGCGATCGGTGCGCGGCTGTGCCACACTTTCCAGAAATGCGTATCGCCTTCGCTGTTTTCGCTCGTGCCTTCGTGACGCGACCAGGGCGACGAGGGGTGGTAAGGCGTGCCGGGCGAGCAGGCGGCGACGGCTTCGGGCAGCACTTCGTAGTATTGGCGTGCGGAGCTGGTCGCCGATGATCCGGTCCCATTCGGGATGCCCCTGTTCGGCGTACCGGGTGTTCCATCCCCAACCGAACCACGCTTCGTTGCACTCGTTGTTGCCGCACCATACGGCGATCGAGGGTGATTGCGCAGACGGCGGATGTTGTCTTCGGCTTCGAGCCGGACGTTTTTCGAGCCATGCCCCCTCGGCGGGATAGACGCTGCATGCGAACATGAAATCCTGCCATACGAGGATGCCCCGTTCATCGCACAGTTCGTAGAAAACATCGTCTTCATAGACACCTCCGCCCCAGACGCGCAGCATGTTCATGTTCACGGCCGCGGCGTCGTCGATCGTCTTTCGTAGACGGCGCGCGTGACGCGGGGCAGGAAAACGTCGCAGGGGATGTAGTTGGCGCCTTTGGCGAAGAGCGGCTCTCCGTTGAGTTCGAAGCGGAAGGTCGTGCCGTCCGAGACCTTCGTCGCGCACGAGACGCAGCGAACGCAGTCCGATGCGGGTCGTGCGGCTGTCGGAGGCGTCGCCCGCCGCGACCGAAGTCCGGAATTCGTAGAGATGGGGCTCGCCCAGTTCGCGGGTCCACCAGAGTTTCGGAGAGGCAATGTCGAGCGGGACGGTTACCTTGTTGATTCCGGAGCGCAGCGGCGCCGTGACCGAGGCTTCGATGCCTTCGCCGGGGGATGCAACGGTGACTACGGCTTCCGCCAGGTCGCGGACGGAGGCGATTTCCACCTCGACCTCGACCCGGGCGCGCCTGGCCGTAACCTCCTGCTGGCGGTAGAAAACATCGCTGATGCGGATGCCGTTCCAGCCTTCAAGATAGACCGGACGCCAGATGCCCGAGGTCCCAGGCGCGGGCCCCAGTCCCAGCCGTAGTGGTAACCCGCTTTGCGGGCGAAGACGCTGACGCGTTTGTCGAAAAGCCCGCCGTTGGCCGACTGATCGTTGATGGCCTCGTAACGGTAGGGCAGCGAGTCGTATTTGGGCAGGTCGACCTTGATCGGCGAGTGGAAATAGACTTTCAGCGCGTTTTTCGCCGGGACGGAGCAGCCGTTTGACCTCCGTGCGCCAGCGGCGGAACATGTTGTCGGCGGCGAGCACCTTCTCGTCGTTGAGGTAGACGTCGGCATAGGTGTCGAGCCCTTCGAAGACCAGTTCGATCCGCTCGCGGGCGAGCAGGCCGGCGTCGGCCTCGAAAATGCGTTTCGTAGATCCAGTCTTCCTTGTCGACCCACTGTACGCCGCGTTCGTTGAGGCGGAAATAGGGGTCTTCGATGATCCGGTTGGCCATCAGGTCGGTGTGCACCGTGCCGGGGACCGTGGCCGGATACCAGTTGTTGAGCCGCGCCTGACGGAACTGCCAGTCGTCGTGCAGGTGTTGACGGACGGGGGGCTGCGGCTGCGGCGAGGGGCCATGCAGAGGGACATAGCGGTAAGGATTGGTTTGAAGTTTTTTCATAAGATGAAGGGTAGATCAGTATTTGATAAGCATCTGGGAGATGTTTCGCGGTATTCGATCGGGGTCATGTTTTTCTTTTTGGTGAAGATGCGGATGAAATTCGACTTGTTGTTGAAGCCGCAGGCGTAGCAGATCTCCGAGGCGCTGAGCGTCGTGTTGGCAAAGCTGGCAGGCCTTGGAAATACGCATGTTGTTGACGAAAGTGATGTAGGGAGATATTCGTGCGTTTTTTGAAGAAGTGCGAAAAGGCCGATTCCGACATGTTGACCAATTCGGCTACGTCGGCGAGCCGGATGTTCTGGCAGAGGTTTTTTTCGATGTAGTCGCAGACTTTGGCGATGCGGCGCGATTTGGAGGACGATGTTCTTCGAGTCGCAGAGATTGCTCATGAGCACCTTGCGGTTGGCCGTGGCCAGGGCGTTGAGAATGTCCAGAAAAGCGGTCGCCGACTGAAATCCCTGCATGCGCGTGAGTTCAAGGGAAATCGGTCCCGGACGCTCAACTGTTCGGGACCTGTGAACGAAAGTCCCTGCCGGGAGTCGAGCAGCAGTTGCCGGATGGGAAGAAACAGGCGTTTGTTGACGATCGGGAAGTCGATCAGGTCGCCCGAGAACTGGATGGTGATGACATGGTTGGTCTTCAGGGGGCGATTTCCACACGTGCGGCACATAGGGACCGGTCATCACCAGGTCCAGCGGGCCGAAATCCTCGGTGGAATCGCCCACGATGCGCGATCCCCGAGGTGTTCATCACCAGATTGATCTCGTATTCGGATGGCAGTGGATCGGATAGTCGAAATGCGCGTTGGGGTGGTTGAGGATGATGAAAAAGGTCCTCGTTCGTGATCAGGGGTGATCTCCTGCTGTATCTCTTTTCATGTCCGGTAAGGGTTTCGGGTCCGATACAAAAATAGGAATAATTCAGAAAGCTCCATGAATAATTCAAAAAAGTATACTTGTTTGACCGACTTATACAATCCCGCAAATTTTCGGCTACCTATCTTTGTATTCGTAAAAAAAAATCCTAAACGACTTCTACATGAATTCGATTGCGATTAATTTTGTCGACTGCGCGATTATCGTCCTTTACCTTATATTTATAATTTGGTGGGGATTGCGCAACGGCAAAGAGTTCCGATGCCGGGTCTTATTTTCTGGCCGGTCGTACGATGCCGTGGTGGATCGTGGGGCTGTCGCTTTTCGCCGCGAGCATCTCCAGTACGACGCTCATCGGCCAGTCGGGCGACGCCTACCACACCGGAGTGGCCGTGTTCAACTACAACCTCACGGGGGTCGTGGTGATGGTGTTTTTCGCCACGTTCCTGCTGCCGCTCTACATCCGTTCGGGAATATTCACGATTCCCCGAGTTCCTCGAACGGCGCTTCGACAAGCGGTCGCGCTACTACTTTTCCGGAATCTGCATCGTGGGCAACATCTTTCTCGATGCGGCCGGGGCGCTGTATGCCGCCGCGCTGATCATCAAGTTGTTGTTCCCGGAGGCGGACTTGCAGCTCATCATCATCATCTTCGCCGTGCTGGCGGCTTCGTACACCATTCCGGGCGGTCTTTCGTCGGCGATCAATGCCGAGCTGATTCAGGCGGTGATTCTGATTGTCGGGTCGGTGATCCTTACGGAGCCTGCTTCGCCAACGGCGGGTTCGACTACCTCGCGTCGCTGTTCGAAAGCGGCGACATGAGCGTCAGACTGATTCGCCCGCTGACCGATACGGCCACGCCCTGGCTGGGGCTGATCGTCGGCATGCCGGTGCTGGGGCATCTATTTCTGGGCCAACAACCAGACGCTCGTACAGCGCGTGTTGAGCGCGCGGAGCGTCGACGAGGGCCGCAAAGGGGTGATGTTCGCCGGAGCGCTGACGCTGGCCACCCTGTTCATCATCGTCTTTCCGGGCGTTATCGCCCGCCATCTCTTCCCGGGCATCGAGAAACCCGACATGATCTATCCGACGATGGTGCTGCGCCTGCTGCCCACGGGGTTGCTGGGGATCATGCTTTCGGCGCTGCTCGCCGCGCTGACGTCGACGTTGAGCGCCATTCTGAACTCCACGTCGACGCTCTTACGATGGATTTTACGCCAAGATCGACAAGCGGGCCGACGAGCGCAAGCTGGTGCGCGTCGGCAAGCTGGCTTCGCTGGTCATCATCGTGATCGCCGCCCTTGGGCTCCGCAGATCGGACGTTTCGGTTCGCTGCTCAAATATTACCAGGAGATGCTCTCCTACATTGCGCCTCCCGTCGTGGCGGCTTTCCTGATGGGCGTTTTCTGCGCGCCGCGCCAACGGGCGGGGAGCCTTTGCGGGGCTGATCGCCGGATTGGTCGTCGCGGCGGCGATGCTCCTCTGGCGCACGGAGATCTTCGGCGGGATGCACTTTCTGCTGATCGTGCCGTTCCTGCTGGTCTTCAGCCTGTCGGTGATCTGGGCCGTAAGCCGTACGGCTCCCGCGCCCCCCCGACAAACTGATCGACACGACCTTTTCGGCGGCGGATTTCGGGCTGAAACCCGCTCGCTCGCGGAGGTTTCCTGGTGGCGCAACTACCGCGTATGGGGCGGAGTGCTGCTGGTTCTGTGTATGTTCATTCTTATAATTTTCCGCTGATATGAAACTGAAAAAATACGAAAAGAAAATCCGATCATCGCTCCCAATCCCGCAAATGCCTGGGAGAATCTCGTGACCTGCAATCCGGGGTCATTTACGACGACGGCAAGTTTTACATGCTCTACCGCGCCGCCGGCGACGACAAGGAACATGTCATCCGTTTGGGGCTGGCCGTCAGCGAGAACGGCTTCGACTTCCGCCGTGTCGGCGATTCGCCGGTATTCGGTCCCAGCGCGGACGGTCCCGACGGAGGGTGCGTCGAAGATCCGCGCATCGTGAAGTTCGACAATGAGTTTTACATTACCTACGCCTACCGCGCCCATGCCCCCGGCAGTACTGGACTTTCGCGCACGACGTGGTGCGCCTGCCCCAATGCGGAGCTTATGCGCCGGCCGCCATGGCGCAGAACCTGGGAAATACGGGGCTTGCCGTGACGTCCGACTTCCGGAATTTCCGCCGGCTGGGGCGGCTTACGTCGCCCGTGCTCGACGATCGGGACGTGATCCTTTTCCCGGAGAAAATCGGCGGGAAGTTCGCCATGATGCACCGTCCCAAACAGTTCGTGGGCGAACGTTACGGGGTGAAATACCCTTCGATCTGGCTGAAGTTCTCCGACGACCTGCTGGCATGGGAGGACAAGCCCAGCCATCTGCTTATCGCCGGCCGCGAAGGAACCTGGGAGGAGAAGATCGGCGGAAGCACGCCGCCGATCCCCTGACCGAGGCAGGGTGGCTGACGCTACCACGGAGTTGCCGACGGCGGCACGGCCGAATACCGCGTCGGGGCGCTGCTGCTCGACCGGGAGAATCCGCTGCGGGTGCTGGCCGGACGCCGGAACCGATCCTCGAACCCGAATTTTTCTATGAAACCGAAGGTTTTACAGCCATTGCGTCTTCCCGACCGGCAATGTGGTCGTCGACGGCGTGCTGTACGTCTATTACGGCGGAGCGGACAAATATGTAGGCGTTGCAACCTGCCGGCTGGAGGAATTATTAAATTATTTGACGGAGAAATGCCGTTGCGAATAGCCCATTTGCGCGTTTGTTTTCATAAAAGTATAATCAATCAGCGATTTTCTAAAAACAGTTCTTCCGTAGCAGCATGTTACTTTGCAGTGTCCGGTGCAGTTCCCGGAACCGCCCGGACCGTATCAATAAACTACTCTAATCTAAAACTTATGAAAATGAAATTTTACCTGATCGTTCTCTCCCTGCTGGCGGTCTGCCTGTGGGGGACGGGAGACGTCCGCGCCCAGTCCGCATCACGGGAGCATGACCGTGACGGGCAAGGTCGTGGATCAGAACGGCGCCGCCGTAACGGGCGCGTCGGTTGTCGTCGTCGGCACGACGAAAGGAACCACAACCGGGGCCGACGGAGCCTTTTTCATTGACCGGGTGGCTTCGGACGCCCGCCTTTGCCGTCAATTTCATCGGCTATAAATCGCAGACGGTGGAGGTCGGCGGCCGCACCTCTTTCAACATCGTGCTGGTCGAGGAGGCCACGGCCGTGGACGAAGTGGTGGTCGTGGGTTACGGACAGGTCAAGAAGAGCGACCTGACGGGTTCCGTGGCCTCGGTCAAGGCCGAGAAACTCCACCGACATCCCGGCCAACTCGATCGACGGGCTGTTGCAGGGCCGCGTGGCCGGCGTGCAGGTGGTCAACTCCTCGCAGGACCCCGGCGCCTCGTGTTTGCGACGGTCCCGCATCCGCGGCAATCTCGTCGCTCAACGGTTCGAACGCGCTCCGCTGGTGGTCATCGACGGATTCCCTGGGGCGATGCCGGCGACCTGAAACAACAACCCGCAGGACATCGTTTCGATGGAGGTGCTCAAGGATGCCTCGGCGTCGGCCATCTACGGTTCGCGGAGCGCCAACGGCGTGATCCTCATCACCACGCGCAAGGCGCAGGAGAACGTGACGCGCATCACGCTGCGCCAGCAGACGACGTTTCGGGATTCAGCTCCGAGCTGAACCTCTGGCGCGATCCCGTGCTGATGGCGATGCTCTCGAACGAAAGCAGCATCAACGCCGGACTGACGCCGACCTTACATCGGAGCGACCAATGCCAACGGCGTCTATTATCCCTCGATTGCGGAGTTGCAGACGACCTGGACGACCAACACGCTGGGACGACCTGGTCTTCCGTCCGACCCCGTGTCGAACAACACCACCGTACAGGTGCAGAGCAGCAACGACCGCACGATGTCCCAGCCAGCGCCAACTACTACCTCGACAACGGCATGTACATCGAGGACACCTACCGCAAATACGGCGGTAATGGTCGAGCACAAGCTGCTGGACCCAAACCTGCGCATGAAGGCCAGCGCCAACATCACCAGCAACAAGCGTCCACAACAACGGCGGGACTGGCCTACTGGCGCAACCCGATCTTCCCGGTCTACGACGACAACGGCGATTACTGGCTGTACGGCGCGCAGGACTATTCGCATCCGCTGGCCCTGACCAATTTGCAGAAGAACGATTCGAAGGGCCTCGACATCATTTCGTTCGCTTCGGTGAACTGGGACGTGCTTCCCTGCCTGAACGTCATGGCGCAGTTCAACTACAAGCACGGCGAACAGATCACCGACAAATATTTCCCGAAGAAGTATTCCGAGACGGGCGTGTTCAACGACGGTTACGGGTCGATCGACAACTGGAAGGACGACAACATCGTTTCCGAGGCTTACGCCACGTTCGATCGGACCTTCTGCTGAAAAAGCACCGGCTGACGGTGATGGGCGGTTACTCCTTACGAGAACTACCAGTCGCGCAGTTCGTCGCTGGCCGCCAAGGGCTTCATCAACGAATCGCTGGCAACGAGAACCTCGCTGCGGGCGATTCGAGACCTATTCGATCGGCAACGGCTCCTACAAGACCGAGCTGGTCTCGGCCCCTCACGCGTATCAACTACACGTTCGACAACCGGTTCTTCACCTTCACGGCCCGCGCCGACGGTTCTTCGAAATTCGGCTCCAACAACAAGTGGGCCTCTTCCCCTCGGGGGCGTTCGCTTTGAGCTGGAAGATGCACGAGGAGCGGTTCACGGAACCTGAACGTTTTTCGACGTGCTGAAGATCCGCGCGCCTCCTACGGTATTTCGGGCAACCAGGGTATTTCGGCCTACCAGACGCTGAGCCGCCGGACAGCACAAGTATTTCAACGGAGTGCAAGTGGTGACGGCCATCGGACCCGGCTATCAGTCGGGCACCACGGGGCAGGACGGCATCTATGCGCTTTGGAGCGGCATCCCGAACAAGGGGGCTGAAGTGGGAGACCACCGCGCAGGTCGACCTCCGGACTGGACATGTCGTTCTTCGGCAACCGTCTGAACGTGAACTTTCGACTGGTACGACAAGCGCACCTCCGGACCTGCTGCGCGAGCGCAACATCGCGCCTTCGTCGGGTTACGACAAGATGTGGGTCAACGACGGCGAGATCCGCAACTCGCGGCATCGAACTGACGATCGACGGCGTGGCGTTCCAGAACCGCGACTGGCGCGTGGGCGGCACCTTCGTCTTCTCGCGCAACCGCAACAAGGTGCTCAGCCTCGGAAACGCCGTGCAGACCGGTCTGAAAACCGACCTGCGCACCGGCATGCAGTATGAATATTACGGCAACCAGAGCGAACAGTTCCGCGCCTATACGAATATCCCTCGCCGTAGGGCAGCCGATGTACGTCTTTTACGGATACAGGACCGACGGCATCGTGCAGTCGCTGGCCGAGGGCTTGAGCGCCGGCCTTTCGGGCGACGACGCCCAGCCGGGTGAGTTCAAGTATGTGGACATTTACGACGGCGACGGATTGGAGACCGTCGACGAGAACGACATGTGCATCATCGGCGACCCGAATCCCGACTGGATGGCCTCGCTGGGCATCGACGTTTCGTGGCGTCGTTTCGACTTCAGCATCTTCTTCAACGGCGTCTTCGGCAACGACGTGCTGAACACCAAGCGTTTCGACCAGCCGAGCAATATGCCGATGCGCTGGACGGCCGACAATCCGACCAATGCCTACCCGCGGCTGAACGCCAACCGCCAGACCAAGCTCTCCGACTGGTGGGTCGAGGACGGTTCGTTCGTGCGCATCCAGACCATGACGCTGGGCTATTCGATCCCTTTCGAAGAAAGGATGCGGCACGCAAGGTACGCCTTTACGTCAGCGCCGACAATCTCTATACCTTCACCGGCTTCGAGGGCTACGATCCCGAAGTGGGGATGACGGGTATCTATTCGGGCGGCTATCCGCGCCTGCGCAAATGGACGTTCGGGAGCCGACTTTCACCTTCTAAACATTGCCAACCATGAAAATCAAACACCTTATACTTGCGTTCGGGGGAATCTTCTCCTGGCGGCCTGCAATCTGGACGAGTATCCCTACGGCTTCTACCCGAGGACAACTTCTACAAGACGGAGGCGGACGCCGAGTCGGCCGTGAACTATATCTACGACGCGATCAATTACATCGAATATTCGCGTTCGATCGTCTTCCTGGGCGACATGAACACCGACGACATGGAGCCGAAAGGCGACTCCGCGGCCGCCAACAAGGAGCTGGACGGATGGAAGATCAACAATTTCAGAACCAACACCACGCTCGGCAATTTCTACAAGTACTCCTACATCACGATCAACCGGGCCAACGCCGTGATCAAGAAGGTGCCGGGGATGAACATCGACGAGAGCCGCAGGAACCGCTTCCTCGGCGAGGCCTTATTTCATGCGTGCTATTCGTATTTCAACCTTGCGCGCAACTTCGGCTGTGTACCCGTCCACACGACGCCTGTCGAGACGCTCGAAGATACGGCCGTTCCCGCCGCAGAGTCGCTCGACGCCATGTGGAAGCTCGTCATCGAAGACTTCAAGACCGCCGGCTCGCTGCTGCCGTTCTTCGCGGCGCCCGAAACGGGCCGTGCGGACCGTGCCGCGGCCTACGGAATGCTGGCCAAGGCTTATCTCTACATCGCATCGGCCAAGGAGCACGGCGTGCCCCAGTACGCCGCCATGTCGCACGACGTGGACGAATACTATGCCGAGGCGGTGAAATACGCCGGGCTGGTGGTCGACAATCCCGAGCAGACGGTCTTCCGTTTCGACGACAACCTGCTCGATATTTACGACGTCGAGCGGCCGGCCGGACCCGAGCATATCTTCATCATGTCGATGGACCGCACGGGAGAATCGGAGGGGCAGTATTCGAAGATCTCGAAGATGTACCTGCCCTATGTTTCGGGAGCCACGATCTATCTCAAGCAGGGCGATTCCGACGAAATGGTCCCGACCCACGACGGTTGGGGCGAGTACCGGACCGCGCTGTCGTTCTACGATGCGTTCGCCTCGGGCGACCGCCGTCACGACTGGCTGATCGTCGACAGGGTGTACGACGCCGCGGGCAATGGTGGTGGCTTCGACGGCCGACGGCAAACTGAACT
>VOFK01002129.1_pt1 | contig 11766 bp, 10 predicted proteins | sample 5384121 | NCBI WGS metagenome assembly VOFK01 (sample SAMN12384730, study PRJNA508395) | human gut metagenome | isolation source: healthy gut J | host: Homo sapiens | reverse complement strand
CTCAGTACTTCGTTCAGTTACGTATTGCTCCCATGTCATGAAAAAACGCTTTTTCCGGCAGGATTTGTGATTGCAACCAATGTTTACCACATCAATGGCTGCCCATGTGCTGCGCAAAAACGGCTTTACTGTTATCAATAACGCGAAGGGCTCGAATCTGACCGCCGGCGTAGCTACCACTCTGCTTTCCGCTTGTACACTGGGCGGTGTTGTTCGTGCCGACTATGTAGTGCTGAGGTAGATGAGTGCTGGTCCCGCTTTTATCTTCGCGGAGATTCCCGTGATTATTACCTTGTGCTTAACCTCCTGCGGGATCAGGTGGTGCGTAACGGCAACCCGGATCTGGTATTTGAAAAGATTGCTGAGGCGATTGCCAAGCGCCCGGATATGACGCTGATCCTGAATGCCAATGAGCCAATCAGTCAGAATCTTGCCGGGAACTATCATACCATATATTTTGCTATGGATCGCACCGAGCGCTCCACCGATCACTGTGTCAGCGGCACCAATGATTGCAAGATCTGTCCGCATTGTTTCCATCCGATGAATTATGAGTTTTACCATTACAATCATTTGGGTAAATTCCATTGCTCTCACTGCGATTACGGTTCCCATCAGCCGGATTTCTTCGGCACCGATGCCAACTTTGCAGGCAAGTGCATCACCATCAATGGTACGCCCGTCCATGTTACCTACAATACCACCTTCAACTTCTTTAATACTGTGGCGGCAGCCGCTGTTTGCTGCACGGCCTCCGGTATCAGCGTGGAACAATTTGCGGCAGGCTGCGCCGATTTCCATGTGGCGAAGGAGCGGCTGGATGACTTCAAGTTTGACGGTCGCCGCACCGTACTGATGATGACCAAGCAAAACGCCGCATCTCTCGATCAATCCATCAGTTATGTGCTGGAGCAGCCGGGAGAGAAGAGCATTGCCTTGTATATCAATAATGTCATTTATATGGAATATAAGGATGTATCCTGGCTATATGATGTAGCATTTGAGCGCTTAAAGGGTAAGGTGGAGAAAATCCTATGCACCGGCAACCGTGCGCTGGATGCTGCTGTATGTCTTAAAACAGCAGGATTTGATGATAACACCCTGTTGATGGAGACCGATATGGCCAAAACAAAGGAAGCCTTCCGCAAGACCAAGGGCGACATCTATATTCTTGCCGCATCCGCCTTTGGCAACGAAGGTAAAATACTGGAGGAGCTGAAAAAATGAAACACATCAGAATACTCCATCTTTACAGCAATGCACTTGATCTTTACGGTGACTACAAAAACCTGACGGTGCTGCAGCGCCGCATTGCCGAAACTGGCAATACCTCAGAGATCACCGAAGTGAATTTAGATGAGGTCATCAACCCCACCGGCTACGATTTTGTTTACATCGGTCATGGCAAGGCACGCAATCTTGCCGCCGTTGCGCCGCACTTCGCGCAGTATGGCGAAGCGATCCGCACGGCCATTGAGGGTGGGCAGGTATGGTTTGTTACCGGCAATGCCAGAGAACTGTTTGGTCAAAGATTTACCACTCCTACGGGGGAGACGATGCCTGGTATTGGTCTCTTTGATTACACTGGTGTAGAGACCAACAAGGTTTTTGTAAGCGATATGCTGGCGCAGCCTGCCTATGATGAAAACGCAAGGATCTATGGCTTTATCAACCGCACTGCCTACCTGGTAGGGGAGAACCGCTACCCACTGTTTACAGTGCTTTCCGGCTGTGGCGATGGCGAAACACCCGATGGGAAAGAGGGAACTCTATACCGCAATTTCTTTGCCACATGGGCCATGGGTCCTATGCTGGCCCGCAATCCTTCCATGCTGCGGGAGCTATTGCACCGCCTGCTGGGAGAGGATTACCGTGAGTGCGATATGAGGCTGGAGGAAAAAGCGTTGGCGCTGGTTACGGCCGAATTTGATAAGAAATAAAGGAGAACACAGCATGAACGATAATCGGAGCGGTGGGGAAGGCCTGCAAAGAAAGCTCTCTCCACTGAATGTATGGGCACTAGCCCTAGGCAGTATTATCGGGTGGGGTGCGTTTGTTATGCCCGCCAATACCTTTTTACCCAATGCCGGGCCGCTGGGTACTCTTATTGCTATGGCTGCGGGCGCCATCATTATGGTCGTTATTGCCCTCAATTACAGCTATATGATCAACCATTTCCCGGTAGCGGGTGGCGAATTCACCTTTACCAATGCCTCGTTTGGGCCCACCTGCGGTTTTTTGTGCGCGTGGTTCCTGGGCCTTTCCTATCTTGCCATCGTGCCCTTGAATGCTACTGCTTTGGCGCTCATCGGCCGTAATCTCTTCCCAAATCTGACCCAGTGGGGCTATCTCTATTCGGTGGAAGGTTACAGCATTTACGCTGGTGAAATTCTGCTGGCCATCATTGCGTTGGCGCTTTTTGCGGTATTCAGCATCCGGGGTGTCAGCGTGGCTGGCAAGTTCCAGACTGTCCTAGCGCTTTCTCTGGTTGGCTGTGTGTTCCTGCTGGCGATTGCTGCGCTGTTCAGCCCGCATGCTTCCGCTTCCCATTTGGCGCCCGCATTTACCACAGATGCCACCGGTAAGTCTTCGTTGGGCGGTATCCTTGCTGTGGTAGCGGTCGCGCCTTTGGGCATTTGTTGGGTTCGATTCCATTCCTCAGGCTTCGGAGGAGTTCAATTTCTCCCATAAAAAGAGCCTTGTTATTATGGTTCTTTCCATCCTGTTCGGCGGCGCTCTTTATGTCATCCTCAATACCATCACGGCCGCAGTCCTGCCCGAAGGCTATACCAGTTGGGTGCCTTATATTGCCGATTGCGCCAAAGATACCCTGCCCGAAAGCCTTGCCGGCTTTACGGCGCTCCCCACCTTTAATGCGGCCCGTCTGATCCTCGGCAAGCCCGGTCTGGTTATTTTGGGCATTGCGCTGTTCTGCGCTGTACTTTCCGGCATCATTGGCTTTTATATGGCTACCAGCCGTCTTTTGTACTCCATGTCCAAGGACCATGTCCTCCCGGGCTGGTTTGGCCGCCTGCACCCCCGCTATAAAACCCCGATGAATGCCATCCTGTTCATCATGATCATTTCACTGTGCTGCCCATGGTTTGGCCGCACTGTGCTCAATTGGGTGGTAGATATGTCCTCCATCGGTGCCGCTATTGGATATGGTTTTACCTCGGCCGCCACTTTGGTACAGGTTCGCCGCAATAAGGATACCTCCGCATGGATGACCATAAATTCCATTTTGGGCGTCATTTTTTCGCTGTGCTTCATAGCACTGCTTATCGTCCCCAATCCTTGGGCATACCTGGGGCCGCAGTCCCGTATCGCGTTGGTTATTTGGACTGTCATGGGTGCTGCATTCTTCCTCTACACCCGGCGGAAGAAAGCAGCGGAGAAGGCCATCGACGCTTGACATTGGCGGTAAGTTTGTTATAATAGATAAAAAATGAAACGCGAAGAAGGAAACCGAGTACCTCTTTTTTAGCCTTTCCAGAGAGCCGGCGGTTGGTGCAAGTCGGTAAGGAGGAAAGCAGGGAAATACATTCCGGAGCGGTGGCCTGAACAGACGACAGTAGGGCACGACGGGGTGCGACCGTTACATCGCAGAGGTCTTTCCATAGGACCTATCAAGGGGCTTCCGGTAACGGCAGCCCGAACCAGAGGTGGTACCACGAAGTCCATTCGTCCTCTGTCCGTATTGTAACGGACAGAGGATTTTTATTTTATTAGGGAAAAAGAAAAAAGGAGATAAACTATGCAGATTTATGAAGAGCTGGTTGCCCGCGGACTTATTGCGCAGGTTACCAATGAAGAAGAAATCAAAAAAATGATCAATGAGGGCAAGGCAACCTTCTATATTGGCTTTGACTGCACAGCCGATAGCCTGACGGCCGGTCACTTTATGGCCCTGACGCTGATGAAGCGCCTGCAGATGGCAGGGAACCGTCCCATTGCCCTCATTGGCGGCGGTACCACTATGATCGGTGATCCCTCTGGTCGCACCGATATGCGCAAGATGCTCACCGCGGAGGACATCAACCACAATGCCGAATGCTTCAAGCGTCAGATGGAGCGCTTTATCGAATTTGGCCCGGATAAGGCCATCATGCTCAATAACGCTGATTGGCTTCTCAAGCTCAACTATGTGGAGCTGCTGCGTGAGGTAGGCGCCTGCTTCAGTGTCAATAATATGCTGCGCGCTAAGTGCTACGAGCAGCGCATGGAAAAGGGCCTTTCCTTCCTTGAGTTCAACTACATGATTATGCAGTCTTATGATTTCTACTACATGTTCCAGCATAATGGCTGCAATATGCAGTTTGGCGGCGATGACCAGTGGAGCAACATGTTGGGCGGCACCGAGCTGATCCGCCGCAAGCTGGGCAAGGACGCCCATGCAATGACCATCACTTTGCTTACCGATTCACAGGGCCACAAGATGGGAAAAACTGCCGGCAACGCCGTTTGGCTTGATCCCAATAAGACCAGCCCCTTCGATTTCTACCAGTATTGGCGCAATGTTGGCGACAGCGATGTTCTCAAGTGCATTCGCATGCTTACCTTCCTGCCGCTGGAGCAGATTGACGAAATGGATAAGTGGGAGGGCAGCGAGCTGAACCGCGCCAAGGAGATCCTGGCCTACGAGCTGACCAAGATGGTACACGGTGAGGAGGAGGCAGAGAAAGCGCAGGCCGCAGCCAGACAGCTCTTTGCGGCACGGGCGACAGCGCGAATATGCCTACCACCACCTTTACCGCTGCTGACCTCACCGATGGAGCCATTACGCTGGCGGATCTGATGGTCAAGGTGGGGCTTGCCCCCTCCAAGGGCGAGGTCAGACGGCTGGTACAGCAGGGCGGTGTCGCTGTCAATGATGTAAAGGTAGATAACTTTGCAGAAAGCTACGATGAAGCGGCGCTCCGTGCCGGCCTTATCATCAAGAAGGGCAAAAAGGTCTTCCATAAGGTCGTGCTGGAATAATGCAGAATGACACAAAATGTTTCACGTGAAACATTTGTTCTTAATTGACTGATCCACAACCAAAAAAAGCTCCCCTTCCAAATGAGTGGAAAGGGAGCTTTTTATGAGGAGAAGCGGTGATCTGATTACTGCTTTTTGTGGGTAAAGAGCCGCTTCCACCACGGCTGCGGGGCAGGCAGGTAACCGCTCTTGATGAAATACCGCAGGTAACTTTGCAGCAGAGCTGCATCCACTGGCTGGCATGCAATGCCGCTGCCTTCGAGCAGCCGATCGGTATTGGCAGTGGAAAAGCGTGCCTGGTGAACACCGAAGCGGCCAATCATATCCTCGCCGGCGGTGCGCTGGTCAGTAAACAGGCAGGAGAGAATGCGCAGAACATTTTCCTCACTAGTGGTGGCAGTCAGGCGTTGGCACCATTCCCCATAGGGCAGCAGTTCCAGCGGATAGCCTGCTTTTTTCATCAGAGCGGTCATCTGCCGCAGCGGCATCAACCGGTGATTAAGCAGATTGAAGGCATGTCCGCAGCACTCATTCCGGAAGGAAATATGAATAAGCGCATCGGCGACATAGTCTACCGGGGTCAAGTGCAGGTTTACCTCCACATCCGGGGCGGCGCCCAGCTGTACGCAGCCTACCATGGATCGACTGATGAGATCTTCCAGCTTCCAAATGCCGGTGGCAAGGGTACCGGTGATATCACCAGGGCGATAGACCGCTGCCCGCAGGCCACGCTGCCTGGCCAATTCCACCAGCTTTTCGGCTACCCATTTGGTCTCGGAGTAGCCGAGGAAGTAGCCATCGGGAGATTCTAGCGGATCATCCTCCATTACAGTGCGATCGAAATGACTGGGGTTATCGTATACGCTGTAACTGGAAACATAGTGGAAGTATTTCGGACGGCCTTCGCAGGCCAGTCGCAGACATTCGGCGGTGCCCAGTACATTAGCGGGCTTCATCTGCCGGTAGGGGAATACAAAATTTAGCACAGCGCCATTATGATAAACCGCATCGACCTCGTTGGAGAGGAGCTGCCAGTTTTCTTCAGTCATGCCAAGGTGGGGCTGGGTCAGATCGCCCGGCACAGCGTGCAGATAGGCAAGATAGGAATCCTGCCAGCACTCGAACCGCTTCATATTATTGATGATGCGCTCCAGAGCCTTTTCGGGTGTGGCGGCCCGGGCATGGCAATAAATTTTGATCCCATGATCCTTACGCTGCTCGATGAGAGCCCGAATGAGATAGGCCCCTAAAAAGCCGGTAGAGCCGGTGAGGAATACGGTATGGCAATCCTGCGGCTGGTAAGCATATTCGCCATGTGGGGCAATTTCTGCGGGCAGGACGCACTCTGCACGCAGGTCGGGCTGGAAATCCCGCTCCCGGCCGGAAAGCAATGCGCTGAGATAAGCAGATATGCCGGAAACAGTAGAATCGGCGGCTATGCAGCGGATATCAATATTGATGCCAAGGTCCTGTTCCAGGCCGCATACCAGCTCCATCATGCGCAGCGAATCACCGCCGAGGGTGAGGAAGCTGTCATTGGGACCGAAGGAGACGCCAGGCAGGACTTCCCGGAAAATGGCGCTGATAATAGGCTGGATCTGCTCCGGGGTAGCATTGGGTGGGAGCTCGATTTTTTGCCGGGAGACAGCGGGTGCGCTCTGCTGGGGATTTGTGGCATTACCGCCGCTTCGGCTACTGTAAAGGAGGGGCAGCCGGCCGCTTTCGTACAGGGTATGGGTCGCCAGTGTTTTGATCTTACGGTTATCGGTGCGGGGAAGGCTGCCGGCCGGAGTAAAGGCGACATCCCAGAAGGAGAAACCGAAATTCCGGGCTGTCAGGCGGTTGACCTGGGCGGCAATGGCCGCATAATCCGCATCGGGAGTGGACTCGGCACAGAGGATGGGATGTTCGCCTTCCGGAGAAGGCAGGGAGAATACCGCGATAGCATCGGCGGGGAGCGGAACGCCTTCCTGGCGAAGCAGCAGGGTGATATCACCGGGGAAGATATTTTTGCCGCTGATAATAATCATTTCCTTGATTCGTCCGGTGAGATAGAGTTGTCCCTCATACAGAACACCCATATCACCGGTGCGGTAGAACTGGCCCGGATAACCAGGAATGATGGTTTGGAAGCGTTTCGTTTCTTCGGGATTCTGCCAATAGCCGGCGCATACGCTGCTGCCCTGGATGCAGATCTCGCCGATTTCACCGGGTTCACAGGGGGAACCATCCGGACGGATGGCGACCAGGACCATATTGCCGGCAGGCCGGCCAACGCTGACGATCGCTTTTTCGCCGGTGGGGGAGGGCAGAAAACGCCCCTCGCGGTAGGATTCCAGATCGATATGCTGACAGCGGAAATCCCGGCTGGCCAATGTACCAACACAAACACACTCCGAAAGTCCGTAACCGGGGGCAAAGCAATCCAGTGAAATACCAAACAAATCGCAGAATTTATCCACGGTGGCGGCATTTACAAATTCGGAGCCATTAATGAGGTGGGTGACATGGGAAAGATCATACTTTTTGGCTTCTTCCGGAGAGATGAGTCGGGTACAAACCTCATAGGCGGAATTGGGCGCTGCGGTGATATTTACCTTGTAATCGGCGATGACCCGCAGCCAAATGGTGGGCCGGGCCAGGAACTGCAGGGTGGGAATAAAGTAAGAAATGCCGGTATCGGCAATGACTGGCAGAAAAATGGCCACGATGAGGCCGATATTGTGGTAAAAGGGTACCCAGGAGGCAAGATTGTTCTTAGTGTGCTGGAAATCGAAGATCTCCAGGCACTGACCGATGCAGCCCATGAGGTTTCCATAAGTGACCATAACGCCCTTTGGCGCACTGGTGGAGCCGGAGGTATACTGCAAATACAGCAGGTCATCGGCTTCATGCGGAGTCAATTTGCCCAGGGGTGCGGGTTTTACCTTATCGGAGTAGATGCGCTTGAGTGTCACAACATTGAGGAAGGCTTTTTTGAGCAGTGAGCCGGTCACATTGGTATCGGCCTCCTTTTCCATGCCTTCGTTGGAGATGAGAAAGCGAGGTTTACAAGATTTGAGTACCGAGACAAAACGGTCCAGCTTGCCTTCCTCAATGGGAGGCGGGATAACGGTAAAGATCACCCCAGCGATCATACAGCCCCAAATGGCATAGACGGTTCCGGCATCCTGCATGGAAAGGATAATAGCGCGGTCACCGGGACGGGCGCCCTTTTGACGCAGCTCCGCGGCCATATCCATAGCATGCTGCCATGCTTCGCCAATCGTTATATAGTGGTGAACATAGGGCTCGCTTCCGCAATCCATAAAGTCATACATCGGCCGTTCAGGGTTCTGCGCGGCATCCCGCATGAATTTTTCCAAAATACCATCCATTATAGCCACCTCCATGGGAAGATTACCAATATTTATTAGTTGGCCAATCAACCAATATACTAAGGATAGTAAAACACTTTTTGGCGAGAATGTCAACAGGCTCGCAGTAATTTTGCTAACATTCCGCAAATTTCCGGCGAAATATGCCATGGGAAAAGAAAAAACTCCCGACAGAGGACCGCTTTGTATCGGGCGGTTCTACTATCAGGAGTGCGGGACTATTATGATGGGTTATTCTTTGGGGGTGATGGCGCCGCTGCGGTAGGCCTCCAGCAGTTCCTGCAGATCGGCTACCCGGCGGGCAATGGCCTTACCGTCGTCGATATCCCGGATGAGCTGGCGGCGTGGAAATTTTTCTACCACGCGTACCTCGGAGTGCATATCTTCATTGTTACGCATGGCCTCGCTGATATTGATGGGATGGTGCTGGGCCAGCAGCAGCTGGTGGGAGTTGCTGACCAGGGTATAGCCGCAGCCGCCGGTGACGGAATTGAGACGCTCATTCATGCCGCCATCAATATTGATGACACGGCCATTGGCCTTGACAGGAGACTCACCGGCTTTGACCGGGACATGGCCGGTGATGATCTTGCCGTGGACGGGATCGGCTCCGAATTCTTCCAGAATGCGGATGGCGGTGGTTTCCTGTTCAATCCATGTGTAATAGGGGTCTTTCTCCTCCTTGCCGGCGGTATCATCCGCAATGAAATAGCGCTCGAAGGTGGCAATCTTATACTTACCGCTTAAGGGAGAGTGGGTGCCGCACCAAAGGTACCACATGAGATCCAAAGAGTTTTTGCGTAGCTCGGTATGGCGGGGTGCGTAGGAGGCCACCCGGATGATATGGTTATAGGCTTCCAACATGGCGCGTCCGGCGTACTTTTTGCCATTGATGGTGGAATAGTGCAAGGTGCCGTCCTCATTCATGGGGATACAGCCATGATAGAGCAGATAGCCATTATTGACCTTATAGATGGAGCCGTTATCCAAAAGAAATTTAAGATGACGCTGCATCCGGATACTATTACGGAAGGAGAAGGCCAAATCGTTCATGACAGTTTCCTCCTCCGGAGAGAGACGATAGGGGTCTTCCGGTGAGAGGGTGGGGAAATGGGAATCCTTGAGGTCATACCAATGACCGTCGATTTGGATACGGTGGGTCTTGGAGTCCATCGTTTCCCAGAAGAGACGGTGTGACATGTGATATTCGGGATGATCCCGCAGGATGCGGCCCTCCAGCTTGAACTGGATGACCGAGATGGCCTTGTGCACCTTGGCGGTGAGTTCATCATTTTCCCGGCGCTGCTTCAGTTCAGTTTCCCGCTTGCTGTGGCTGGGCAGAAAAAGAGTGCAGGGATCATCACGGTAGGTTTCCAGCGCAAACTGGGTGAGAGGCGCAGGTTAATGCCGTAGCCGTCCTCTAGAGAATCAAAGTTATTGTAGCGGATGCAGTTGCGCAGCACATTGGCGATGGAGGCCCACTGGCCCATAGCTGCCGCCATCCACAGGATATCGTGATTGCCCCACTGGATATCGACATTATTATACTCCATCAAGGTATCCATAACCTTATGAGCGCCGTTGCCGCGGTCAAATACATCGCCGACAATGTGCAGTTTATCAATGACCGCGTGCTGGATGAGCTCCGAAATGGCGATGATGAAAGCATCGGCACTGCCAATTTCGATGATGCTGTGGACGATATTGTGGACATAGGTGGTGCGGTTGTCATCCTCATCAGCTTCGGAGTAATTGAGCAACTCATCGATGATGTAGGCAAAATCGTGGGGCATGGCCTTGCGCACCTTGGAGCGGGTGTACTTACTGGTGGCCTTGCGGCAAACCTGCACCAAATGCAGCAGGGTGGTGGTGTACCAGACCTGGTTTAGTGAGCCATGAGCTTCCTTGAGGAGTGCCAACTTTTCTTCCGGGTAATAGATGAGAGTGGCCAGTTCATCCATTTCGGCAGTGGACATTTCCTCCTCTGAGAAGCATTGGAAGATCTTGCGTCGGACGGAGCCGGAAGCATTTTTGAGAATATGAAGAAAAAGGCGGTATTCACCATGAATATCGCTGATAAAGTGTTCGGTGCCTTTGGGCAGGCCGAGGATGGCATTTAAGTTGATGATTTCGGTAGAGACCTGGGCAGGGCTGGGAAACTTTTGAGAGAGAAGCTCCAGGTATTGCAGTCGTTCTTCGGTCAGGTTCAAGGGATCGCCTCCGTGGGGTAGTATGTTTTATTTTATTATAAAGCAAACGCCCCACGGTGGCAAGCAGAATTCAGCAGAGTCCGAGTTGTTTCGTCATAGTAAATTGTTGTTGCAGTAATGCAAGGTGCCCCGGTTCTATGAGGGAAAGTGGCATGCGGCAGCTGCCACAAGGGAAACCAACAAGCGGCATGGCAGCTTTGACAGGGATGGGGTTGACCTCGCAAAAGAGGGATTTCATCAAGGGAAGAAGGGGAATAGTGCAGGGAACGGGCTGCCGGTAGATCGTTCTGCAAGATCGCCTGACAGAGGGCTTCGGTGCTGTGGGGAAGCAGATTGCTGAGGACGGAAATGCAGCCGTGGGCTCCCAGGGACATCAGAGGCAGGGTGAGGTCATCATTGCCGGAATAGAGGGGGAGAGTATCACCAAGTTCCAACAGGTGTTGATGAATGAGGCTAAAATCGGTACTGGCTTCCTTAAGGCCGATGATATTATCAACTTTGGAAAGTTTCCGGCGGCTTTCCATATCGATGGTCACCCCGGTACGGGACGGAACATTATAGAGGATGACCGGGAGCGGTGTGGCGGATGCCAGCCGCGCGAAATGCGACTGTAAGCCCTTGGGCGTGCATTTATTGTAATAAGGGGTGACTAGAAGCAGGGCATCGGCACCGGCCGCCGCGGCGGCCAGGCAGTTCTGTTCGGCACGGGCGGTGTCATTGCATCCGGCTCCAGCGATGACCGGCACCCGGCCAGCTGCGGTTTTGGCTACAGTTTGGATGACGGTAAAGCGTTCCTCATCAGTGAGAGTAGCGGCTTCTCCCGTGGTGCCGCAGGGCACCAACGCTGAGATACTGCTTTGGATCTGCCATTCTGTAAGGCGGGAGAGAGTTTCTAAATCCAAAGAGCCATCTGGCTGCATTGGGGTGACCAGTGCCGTGGCTGCCCCGCGGAATAGAATTTGTTTCATATGAAATACGCCTCCTTTCATCCTTAGTATATGAGAGGGAGTAGCGTGTCATTAAAATGGAACGAAAAAGAAGCCATCACTGAAAATGACCTGCTTCTTTTAGAAGGAATATTCAATGGGATAGTACAGCGTTTAATGTCTGGTGTTTTGGGGCTTCGTTTCGTTTGTAATGAACATGGCATCGCCAAAGGAGAAGAACCGATAGCGTTCTTTAACAGCCTCATGGTAGGC
>VOFK01002534.1_pt1 | contig 11773 bp, 19 predicted proteins | sample 5384121 | NCBI WGS metagenome assembly VOFK01 (sample SAMN12384730, study PRJNA508395) | human gut metagenome | isolation source: healthy gut J | host: Homo sapiens | reverse complement strand
CGTGCAAAATGGGCTTCACCAGTCATACGATCCGCATTGCAACAGAAATTGGCTTTTGTTTTCTTACATTCTGCATAAAAATATTCACCTGACGAATATCTCCATAGGGCCACTGGAATCCTTCTCGTAACCCTATACCCACTCCACCGTCACTACGGGTAGCTTCTGTCGGTGAGAAATGCCAAATTAGTAGTTTCATTCACACCATCATAACCGCGTTGATTAAAACCAGCGTTCGGACGATAATTAAAATCTTCCATAGGAATCATGGTATATATGTTTGCCAATAAAAGCCTTTTACACCACCTTCTGTCTCCAATAACTGATCGGGGAGACACTTTTATCCAGCGGTTCAAGTTCCAAGAAGGCATTACAACCGGACAATCCCATCAATGCACATAATGAGAATATCGATAAAATTTTTTTTTCATGGTATTTCAGAATTAAAAGTTTATGTTTAACCCAAAGTTATAAGTTCTCATCAACGGATATGCCAAGTTGGCTCCCCAATCCCTTTTCCTCACGTTCGGGATCAGCATCCTTCAAAAGCCTTTTGTTACAGAACGTAAACAGATTTGAACCATTGACAAAGATACGGGCACTGTTCAACCCGATTCTTTTTCATAAATGATTTTTGGCAGATTGTAACCAATTCCATACTCTTCAAACGGAGATAAGTAGCTTGCGGAAGCCAAACGGAAATACCATAATTCCATCTACTACCATTATCCGAAGTATTGGAGAAATTGTGGCGTAATGCCGGATAATAACCGGCTACCCATTGTGTGGCAGGATTATACGGATCATCTGTTATATTTTACAGGATGCCAACGATCTACATACTTCGCAATTAAATAAGATTTATTTGTCTTGCCACCATATCCCCCAAACATCATCATTGGCATATCCGATGGAGTAACCGGAAGCTCCTTGAAACAGCATATTGAGATCAAAATTTTATAAGAAGCCGCCAAAGTCAACCCATACTGGATAGGAGGATTTGGCACCGGCTGCCCAAAAACCGGAACACGGTCACTGCTGTTAATCCTGCCATCACCATTCAAGTCAAGCAATCTGTAACTACCCGGAAGCATCTTAGAGTTACCCAAGTTTCCACCAATCAAAGGAGCCGTTTCATACTGTTCCAAAAAGTATATTGGCCATCGTATTTATACAACCATTATCATTACTGTTGCGGTTTTCCTTTCCCATTCAGCCATCTATCCATAGAACTGGTATATTCGGCATGTTCCACACTTTGCTTTCACGCATACACGTAAAATTAGCACTTACTGAATATGAGAAAGTCCTTACCGATTTTTGTCCTCTGTGTCCCAATTCAATCTCAAAACCCCGGTTCCGGTTAGAATTCGTGATTTTCCTTCGGGAAACTTGCACCAAATGTATCAGGAGCAGATTGGTGATTGTGCAATGGTCAGCCAAAAATGCCTTCATTCTTACGATTGAACCACTGATAGTACCACTCAACTTACCGTTCCATAAGTCAAAAGTCCAGACCTGGTTGGAAATAGAAGATGTAACCCAAGAAAGCCGGTCAGTCACTACACCAGGAGCTACCATACTCATAATCTGGTTGGCACCATCAAAAAAACATAACCATTAGAAGCTGAATTATAAGCAGATACATATTGAAAGGGATCGGCATCATATCCACTTTTGCCCAAAAGAACCCCCTGATTTCAAATAATTAGTAATGACCGCAAAATTGTCCTGATGAAACTTTTTCCGAAAGTCGCCATCCGGCACTTACCGACGGGAAGAACGTCCAACGCTTAGAAGCGAGCATAACGATGAAGAACCATCATATAACGTCCTACTACCTCCAACAAGTATTGCGTCGGCATAATCATAGTTCGCACGCATCAGATAGGCTGCCAAACGGCCAAAAACGATACCCTGAATTGGTAGCTGGTACCTTGCCTGATTCAAAAATATCATTAGTAAACAACTTGAATATTGCCGGGAACCGGATAATTCATCGCGTCGTGTACTGCTCAACCCCTGCCACAGCTGTCACATTCAAATTGTGCTGATTGAAAGAACGCATATAATTAGCCTGCAACCTACCATAAAACCTTCTTGATATATACTCCTCATCGTATTGGGTCAGCATCAAGCCACTCAAAATGCAGGCGCATTCTATGTCAATCATACAACGGATGAACGATTTAAAGTTGGAAGAGTTGTTACGATTGTGCCACTGTCAAATGACTAAAGAACTCAATGCCAACCCTTAAAAGGAATTTGCCAATTCAATTCCACATCGGCAATTTGCCGTCAGGCCCCTGTTCTTGATAAATCGTCTATATCCGTGGATCAACCAACGCAAAAGGATTCTTTTGTTTTCAGGACCGATTGCAGACAAATGATTGGGATTATTAATCGTATGAGTACCGATACCACGGTCATTAACCATCAAAGTCTTAAAGTCCACATAAAATCCTCTCTCGGCCTTTAGTTTCATCCCAACGTCCGACAGATTCATTCGCTTTCAGCCCCCTTTCAAAGCCTCTGCAGTCAGCTACCAGATTGCGTTCCTACATAGTATTGACAACCTTCAGCAAACCATTGTCGCCATTATAGCCGAAGCTCACATAATACTTCACCTTATCCGTTCCGCCTCTCACAGAAACAGTATGCGATTGCTGGAACGCGGAGTTTGATCATAAACATGTCAATCAGTTATTGTCTGTATAACCCTTAGCCTGGTTCTATACAGGGTTTCAGAATATCGTCGGTGTATTCGGGGGGCAGCACGGTCATTACGATGCCCTTTCCATTGTGGCCAACATAAGTATAAGCATCTACCGTTTCTTCCATACCCGTGGCATTCTTCATACCGAACAATGCGGAGTAAAGATACTCTGGTCTTTTCGGCTACACCTTTTTTTGGTAGTAACAATGATTACGCCATTGGCCGCATTCATACCATAAATAGCGGCAGAAGCATCTTTCAAAATAGAGATACTTTCTATATCCTCAAATTCAGCTGTTAGAGTTCTTCAGTACCTTCGTGTGATACATTTACCATCAATTACCACCAACGAGGTGCCATAAGCGAATGCTCACCATATTGTCTGAAAGTTCCCGGCTCTCCGGTTTCCTGACGAATCCAATAGTCCCCGGCATCTCTTACGCTTGAATATTGTAATCGATTCTCGGTGGTCGCCCAGCATTTCATCGCTTTCCAATGGCTGCAATGGCACCGGTCAGTGATTCTTTCTTCTACACCATATCCTACAAGCAACCACTTCATCCAATATCTCAGCATCTTCTACCAAAACTATCTTGAGCAATTTCGGCCTGCAACCTTTATGTTTGTGTCTTATAACCTACATAGCTTATTACTAAAGAGTAGCGCATCCAGAGCCCACATTGGTCAGAATAAGAAATTACCAAAGTAATGTCTGTTATGACACCGTTGGTAGTTCCCTGCAAGACTGGCACCAATCACCGGTTCACCGATTTGCATCGACTTTCCCTAGAACCTTTCACCGTCGCGGCTGCAAAGCCATCTGTACCTCTACAGCTTTATCGCCAAGGATTATGGCCGGTCCAATACTTATAGCCGTTCGCTTTGAATGCATCATTCAGAACCTTGAATATGGTTTTTTGTTATTTGCCCAGACCGATACACGGCGCTTAACGTCCAATCACCTTTGTTGTGAAAAAAACAAATTCGGTACCTTGTTCCAGCTCCGTCAGTACTTCATCAACAGTCTTGTTCTCAAAACAATGTTTCCATTGTCTTTTGAGCATAACAACCATTGGCTTAAAAATCATACCAACCAAACAAAACAACATAAAATAATGTGCATCTGCTACAACAGAGAGGTACTGAATGCATCTCATCAGGACACTTTTGCCTAATGATTTGATACAATAGTGTTTTTCATAATTTGTATTGATTTCTAGTGAAAAAATAATAAAGTTACTTTATCTGTCATAAAACAGATATTTAAAAGTTACTGTGTTTCATGCAGAAAAATGCATTTTCCTGCATGTTTTTTCTAAGCACGGACTTTAATTTTCATCATACTACTTTTTAAAGGGTTAATAAACTTCTATTACTGTCTCTCGGCATCCACATCACCATCTTCGTAATCGTCATCCTGAAATGAATATTCGAGGATATCTGGAAGCGCTCAATATTCGCTCCAAACGTTGTTTGCAATGGAAGCCGTAAGGAATTCCTGCTTCAATGAAGCCTTTTTCGTGGAATGAATTCACATTATATCTTTGCTCAAACTCTTCATATCTTCAAACGGAGGTTCTCTGAGGTATCAAACGTCCGTCCTTCCAACATGCTTCACGTCTGGCTGACTTCTTTTCACAACGACCTTTTCCCCGCACTTTATATCATAAATAACCTTTGCCCCGGTATCATTACATTATTTCTCCTGCGTTGTTCACATAGGAGAAAACTGACTTTACCCGAAACCAAAGCGGTCTGTACCGTCCCCTTGCCCTTTGTAAGTTTCTACGTTGAACTCCTGACCCATGTACCACTATCTTGGAATTGTTCAGCGCCGACAATGAACTTTTCATTCTTTAGTGACAAAAGCACGCTCACCCACCAACCTCACTTCCTTTTATTATTGGTAAATTGATAATGCAATGATGACGAGCCCAGAACGATTCTCCGTTCCATCCGGCACTGACAGAAGTAGTCATTCCCCTGATTTGTCCTGACTTCCATCATATGTATCTCTTTCTTTATCCCAATAAAGGATAGACCACGATATCATCAAAGCGGGATTAAAATGGCGGCCGCCCGCGTATCCCTCTGCCAATACCTGATACCTATTGATCTTTTTTCTGTTTCATCTACATGTGGCCATCCTCAAGGTTTTTATCCAGCCTGGATGAAATCTGCGCCATGTCCGCCGCCAGGCCGAGTGTCTGAACCTGGCAGGCTGTCTGCGGTTCTCTCCGATGCTTCCAGCCACTCTCTACCAGAAAGCAGTTTCATCTTCCGTTGTCTCTCCTTCATAATACCTGAGAAGCAGGTCCTCCATTCCCTCTTTTTTACCATAATTTTTATTGCTTAGCTTTAAATCTAAAGACAAACGGGTGAAAGAACTCCTAAACAAAAAAAGCAGGGAATATCTTTCCATGATTATAATGGGAAAAAAGCTATTTTTGCCCAACAATAATGAACCCCCCCACCCTATGAGAAACAGACCATTAGAAGATACATCTTTTATTATCCGCCATACAAAAGGGAGATAGAAGTGCTTTTGATGTGTATTTTGTGGTGCAACATTCTGTGCTTCCGTAACCTACCGCACGTTTTGTCCGGCTGGAAGAAGAGATTGTTCAGGACGTCATGCTGGAAAACCGCGAAAGACCCATTATCGAATATTCGCTAAAGCAATATCTGTTCACAAGGTTGCTCACCAATTTTTCATGACCCGATTGCCTCAAAATGAAGTGAAGCAACGGGCAGACACCGCTTACTATGAACGAATGTTCGCCATGCTGCAGGAGGTGGATATCTATCAAATCAACGAATTGCCAAGCATTATACAAGCAATAACGAACTGCCGCCCACTTATGGAAGCTTTTCATCATGCATCGTTTCCAGAATCTGAGTTAGGAAGTCCGAAATACTCAACGTTTTCCCCAAAACGGTAGACTACCGCATTCAGCAGGCTTTGAAGATTTTAAGGGTCAACTGAAAGATTATTTGCCACTGATATTGATGCACCTGCTCACCTCGCATTAAGACCATACAAAAAGCGGAACGTCCCCTTTATACCTTGCCGGCTACACACCGGGACCCTTAGCCCTAAAAGAGTAGGACTGAGAGGTCAAACATCCGATGTTTTACCCCAAATACATGGGATGGGCTATTCAAAACACCTGATGTATTACCCCAAAAACATCCGCAGCTTAATGGAAAGGGCTTTAATGTTATGACCTCAGTATACGGGTCAGACCGGTTCAGTCCTGCTGGGAGGCACCTTAAGTCCCTAGTATATCCTGTATTCATTAATTGGCTCCTAAAAAAGTTAGGAAAACCTCCAAGTCATATAAGCAAGAAGCAACCCTATTATTACATACCCAAAATGCACGCAATGAGAAAACTGATTATCCTATTGTCATGCTGGTGTACGTCATCCATGCACAAGCGCAATTTTTTCAGTGACAGCCCATCAGGAAGCGATGGGGACAATATTCCTCCACAAGTAATAAAAACCGGGATTTTCCTTTCAGCAATCTGTATTTGTTAATATGGACGGGATTTATGCCCTGAAGAAGTAATGCTTTTCGGACGTGACAGCAGGCACTACCCCACTTTCGACCTTTTCAAGGCCTACTATTGCAATCGTGACAACTATACCAAAAAGTACAATACATTTCCGACGAGATTTATGTCACCGACAAGTACAATCTCCTTGTGAAGACCGCAACAAGGACGGCATCTCCGAGCTCTACATATCCTACTTCAAAGACGGAAAGTTCAGCGTAGACGAACAAAGGTTACAATCTGCGCACCACACGACCGTATAGAATGGAACCCTACTGGGCAAAAAAATTTAAATCTTCCGGAAAATGAAAACAAGACTGACACTTATCCTGGTACTCCTTATTTATATAGGAGCTGCCTCGCACACACGCACAGCAAAAGAAAGTAATCAAAACCATGATGATAGCCGGGCAGGACGGCAGCCATTATTGGCAAGGCGCCTGCGAAGCCATGGAAGCAAACATATTGAAAACAGCGGAATGTTCAAAGTGGATTTTGCCTTTACACCCGACTTTGGTGGAGACATCGCCACCTTCAAACCCGATTTCCACCAATGTAGGATTCCAATCGTCATCAACTACGGCGGAGCTGGCTGGGACGAGCCATGCTGGGAAACCGTTGCCGATGGGCGGAGGTAGCTGGTAGTGATACATTCTTCCGTCGTCCCGATGGCCGACTGGAGAAAGGAAATACAACGAGATAATAGGCATGGGGGCTGGGACTGGACAACGAAACAAGAAAAGGACGGCCCGTATCTGTACTGAAAGACGGACAGCCGTCTGACTACTCTCGGTATGCCGGCTACCACGGCTTGCAGCACAAAACCGTCATAGAACACCCGCCCCCATCATCCTATCCTGCAGGATTGCCTCCTCAATGGAAACACTTCAAGGACGAGATATATACCCGCCTACGCGGTCCGGTAAGAAAACATGGAAATATTGGCCACCGCCTACGAACGCGGACGGCATGAACCGTTGATGTGGACAGTAAGCTGGAAAGGGCGCATATTCGTCGACCTCCTGGGGCACTGCGGCAACGACCCGAACATGACTTACTCCATGCGCTGCACGGTTTCCAGGTGACTTTACTCCGGGGATGCAAATGGGCTGCCACCGGCGCCGTCACCCAAGAAGTTCTCCTGCAGTTCCCACTGAAGGATACTTACGCCATTACGTCCGAGTTCAAGGCTCCCTTTTCATGCTACCCTGAAACCAAACACTGAATACCATGAAATACATCATCCGAACACTGCTGCTGGCATGCTGCTGCATGCAGGCACAAGCACAAGCTCCGTGAAACCCGATACGGAACTGGAGAAACACATAGCAAAGCAATCATGCACCGCATGGGTCGAAAGCATCCCGCACACGCCGGACTGACGCGGTGGGAAAAGAAAGAGGTATTGAAAGCAGGGCTCCCTGGCCGAAGATTTTCGGCGTTTGCGCCACACCGACCCCGAACCATACATGGACCGTAAAGTCACTGTTCAGGCAGCGAAGTCCGTCTGGCACTCCTGCCTCCTTGGGCAAGAAGAATCCAACAAACCGGGTCACGCCACCCGGAGATTATCCGTCCCCTCGACCGGGAAGACTTGCGGGAATACAACCGCTTTTCCGTTTGGGTAATATTATACTGGGCGTTTATCGACCTTGCGGATTCACTATACAATGAAGGGAGAAAATCCATGCCGACTCCCGGACGCTGAGGACAACACTTCGAGACTGTCTAATAACAAATGGCAGGCACATCATATGGGGAAATACCGGACCTATACCGTGATTGTGTCACAGGCACCGATAACCATGCTGGCTTGGGTGCTCCTGCAGGAGCCAGCGAACACATGAGCCTCATACATGAACGACATGCGCATCGAAAAAAGGTAGAAGCGGAAAGCAGCCGGGGATTCGACCTGCGAAAGATGCAATGGCCTACTGCCAGCGGATACAAGCCGGGGAGCACGCAAACAGGCTTTGGTGCAGCACATGCCGGAAAGCGGGCTTTCAGCCTGCACGATGCCGCCACAGGACAAACATCGAGTGCGGCCAGTCCTCTGAATCAGGACAAGAAGCTGGACAAAGGAGTTTCTTGTACTGGACTTCAACGCGGTTTCAATACGCCGGACAATAACTTCCCTCTCCATCGGTGATGTACAATCAAAGCCTTTCCCATCGGAAATGATGCCTACCTGTCTACCGCCTGGCACACGCTGAACTTCTTCTTTTCCGAACGTTTGCGGTTTCGACCAGCCCGGCATTCATCGAAATGCCATCAGGATGTACTCGCCTATCATCCCGACGGACGGAGCATGATGCCGGAGGATGGTACCGACGGTCGACCTGACTCAAAACGGGAAATACAGCCGAATCGTGCACGCTCCTCCCTCGAAATGGCCGGTGCCGTACAAGGCAAAGACAGGTCTTTCTACGAACGCCTGTTGGAAGAGGCACGCTGGGAGTGAATCCTACTGGATTGGCGTACCAAGCTGGTGACGGTTACCGACTGGGCGTGACTGATTATCGGCATTTGGACAAAAGAATCTCGTGGCGACAAAGCATGACATGCAGACAGTAGCACGAAATACGCCTACGGGTCACCTGGAGTTGCTTCCAGTTGCGCACTGCCGCCCCCTCATTTTGAAAGAAAGCATCTGTGCCTGTGAAAGCCGGAACAGTGCCATTGAGTGGACTACCTGCCATCGACTCCAGCTGGATACGCAAAGCGACGGAACAGAACGAAAACCGAACTTGCGCCCCCTGCCACCGTCACAAAGCCACACATGCGTTTAAAATCGCCTACACAAGAGATGCCATTATCTGACTGGCAACCCGGCTGGCATCGTACCGTCATGCGAGGGGTCAACAGTTGGAAAAGCGTGATTGAAAAAATCCCTCTACGAGGTTTCTTCTATGAATCTTCCCCCGAAAAAACGTATTCTGGCCTATTATCACCAAAGCCAAGAGCACTTGATGGCGAAGGGACTCGATGCTTTGACAGATGCCCTACCATCCGGACGCCCTGTTGGGAAGGCAATCCAGAAGCCTATGCAGACTATCTACGCGGGATTTCACAACTGATTGAGCTGTACGGCATACCGCCGCGCCGTATACGAGGTGGATAATACCGATTATAAGAATCTGTACCACGAAGGAGAGCAGGTAGGACTTCCAGTCAAAGAATTAACATACGTACCGCGCAACGGCATCCCTCGAAGGAGCTATCTGCGCCGTTTCCTCGTCGCTCATCGCTCAGGGGATTCCACGCTGTTGTCATGGGCGCCGCCGCCTTTGCCTTGCACGCCTATTCGTAATCCACAAAGCGTTGGGGGGATATTGCAAATTCGCCAGGTAGAATAATACATATAGTGCCAACCCGTTTAAGTTATGAGTACTGCTTAAGAGACGGATATGACTATTATCTCGTTGCTTTTTATGGGCATACGCCGGAAATAGAGCCGTGCCTCGTGTGAATGAAACATTCGAAAACAGACGAACCCTACTTCGATGCCAAAATAACTGCACTTACAAAGAGAGGAAATCTGAGACACACACCACCGCACGCCTGATGGTGCAGCAGTAACGGCTGTCAAATAAACAGCTCATTATACGTTAGCTCCGGAGCTGAAGGGTTCCGGAGCTCTCTCTGCTTTTATGTGATGGACAGTTATGCGCTTTTCAATGCTGCAATACTTTCCTTGAGATTTGATGATAACAGCATCTGCCTGCTTCTTGCGTTCCATCTCAAGAACGGCGGCAGGAGCGTTATTCTGAAACTTCTCGTTACCCAGCTTCTTCAGCACCCCCTAAGAATCCTTCCTTGTGCTTCAGTTCAGCCTCCATACGGGCATCTCGGCTTCCACGTCAATCATATTGCCAAAAGGTACGGCATATTCGTAGTACCTACCATGAAGGAAGCAGCACCGTCGGCCCTTGTTCTCCACTCGATGGAGGAAGGTTACATTTTCATGATAACCGCGTTGAATGCCACAACCGGATTCTCTGATAACCTGCAACTCAGGGTGCCTCTTTTTTGGGCGCGTGTTCCCAGCTGCAAACAGATGGAACGGATATTGCTGATAACCTCTTTTCACCACTTCAAACTCGGATGATATCCTCATCTACCAATGCCGACATTGACAACGGGCTTACCATCAAACTCTCACCGTCTGCGTACGGTCGCAAAAGATGCTGCCACAACTCTCTGTAATAAATGGCATGTGAACGGATGGACGCAGATGCAACAAGTTATCAAAAGAAACCGATGAATTTACTTCATACACTTTCGGTTGATGAAGCTGGCCGTATGCCGGTTTTAGTCATTTCAGATACCAGGAAGAGATTCGTCCCAGAACAGTTTGTAAGCAGCCATCGGCGCTTCACTCAAAGCGGTACGCTGAACAAATCAGCACTTCGGCAGCCACTTCATTCTGGCGGCTCAAACGGCGTATTGCCGGTTCTGAAGCTTCCGGTACCGGAACTTCCGCACGACTTCCCAACCTAATCAGAGGCAAGCGTTCCATATCTTATTATTGAGGTTACGTCCTTGCTCACACAGTGCATCGTCAAAGATGATCATTGCCGGCAGGAGCTGAACATCATGCCCAACACCATCGGCACCGCATTTCTCAATCAAATCAGCGGGTCGGGAGTACCCAACGACTTGGACATCTTACGTCCCGCTTGTCACGGACAATACCCGTAAATAAACATTCTGGAACGGCATCTTACCTTCATATTCATAGCCTGCCATAATCATACGGGCTACCAGAAGAAGATAATGGACCGGTCACCAAGTCGCTGGTGGGATAGTGATTTTGCTCCTGTTACCCGGATTGTTGATACGTCAAACAAAGAGATGGGCCACAACCAGGAGGACAAAGTGAGCAGTCCTCATCCTGACGAGGTCTTCAGTTTAAGGTCTGCATTACCGTTTTCTCTTTGCCAATGCCAAGGCTTCTTCGGGGTGGCAGCCACTACAAGGTTAATAAAAATGAGACAAATTGAAATCCGGTATGTCGTATTAATCGTATTTTGTCTGTTGTATGGGCAACGCAGCTCATTCCATATTGGAGAAGTATATGCACAGTCTGTATATCCGGTGATTTCCCATTTCTTGTCCTCCTTTTCAAAACTCATGAACGGCGATTTGCTTCCACCACAATATTCCCAAGCTACTTATGCCCACGAGCTGGCACACTAGAAGCATCACGCGAGGCAGAAGCCAACTGCTACGCTTACCAGGTCTGCACCGTTCACCGCGCGGGTGAAAGAGATTCGTTTCGAAGTGGGTATTTCTCCTCGTACTCCCACATGTGCTGGGCAATGCCCGCCGACGATGAGCGAGAAGGATACGCAGAACTCAACCGGATACGTCCCACCAATGAAATCATGAGAACTGGCCCAAAAGAACCAGCAATGGCCACTGGATGGAGCGCTACAGGTCCGCTCATCCGGAGACAGCTCAGAACTTTATCTACGACTTGTACCTTAAAGGAAACAA
>VOFK01000793.1_pt1 | contig 11776 bp, 21 predicted proteins | sample 5384121 | NCBI WGS metagenome assembly VOFK01 (sample SAMN12384730, study PRJNA508395) | human gut metagenome | isolation source: healthy gut J | host: Homo sapiens | reverse complement strand
ATGATGTTATCTACTAAACTAGAAACTATTTTTACTAAAAGCTCCACCTATAATAACACCTACAGCTAAGTCTACTACATTTCCTTTTGATATAAACTGTTTAAACTCGTCTAAAAATTTTTTCATATATACTCCTTACTTTACTTTTTTCTTTTTTTAACTCTTTTTAAAGCCTGAGCTAATTGATCAGGGCATGATGTCTTTCTATTCCTACAATCAATACCTTCCAATTTATTTATTACTTCATCTATAGTTTTTCCTTTACATAATATAGAAACTCCCATAGTATTACCTGGACAACCGCCAATAAATTTTACATCTTTTATTACATCATTCTCATCACAACTTACAATAATCTTTGATGAGCATACACCTTTTTGGTGTAAATTCTATCTTTGCCACTATATCACCTCTTACTGTATTATACCAAATCAAATTAATAAAAATCAAATTTTTATTAACTTCTTTGAGAAAGCTTTTTTAATTTTAGTTATCTTTTATTTGAATAATTTTTTTTGATACTTAAAAAACAGGTCATATAATTAATTATGCCCTGCTTTCTAAATATTATTTTGTCAATACTTCACAGACTAAATTACTAATCTCGGTTGGATTTTCAACGCTTAAACCTTCAATAAGTCTTGCTTGAGCATATAATATTTTAGTATATTTTTCTAATGTTTCATAATCTTTTGCTTTATATAATTTCTCAAGTTTCTTACTAATTTCGTGACTCTCATTTATTTCCATAACAACATCAGCCTTGATATTTTGATTATTTGGCATAGCATTTAATACTTTTTCCATTTCTACTGATACCTCACCCTTAGTAGTTAAACATACTGGATGGTTTTTTAATCTATGTGTAAATTGGACATTTGATACTTTATCTGATAAGTACTCTTTCATTTTTGTAAACATGTCTTTATTACTCTCATTGGCTTTTTGTAATGATTCTTTTTCCTCTTCTGTATCTAAATCCATCTTTTCATCAGCAACGTTAATAAACTTTTTACCTTCATATTCTTGAAGTGATTTAATTACAAATTCATCCATATAATCTGTTAGATATAGGATTTCATAATCTTTATCTTTTACAGATTCTACTTGTGGAAGTAAATCTATTTTATCAATACTTTCACCACAAGCATAATAAATGTTTTTTTGGTCTTCTTTCATGTTAGCAACATATTCTTTTAAGGTTACTAATTTTTTTCTCTTTTGATGATGTATATAGTAGGAGATCTTGTAAGATATCTTTTGTCATGCCATAACTACTATAAATTCCATATTTTAATTGCATTCCAAAGTCTTTGAAGAATTTTTCATAATCTTTTCGATCCTCTTTTAGCATATTTTCTAGTTCTTTTCTAATTTTTGTTTCAAGACTTTTTGCAATTAACTCTATTTGATAATTTTCTTGTAGTGTTTCTCTTGAGATATTTAAAGATATATCTTCGCTATCAACTAAACCTTTTACAAAGCTAAAGTAATCTGGAAGTAACTCACTACATTTATCCATAATCATGACACCTTTTGAATATAGTTGAAGTCCCTTTTCATAATCTTTACTATAATAGTCAAATGGAGCATGAGATGGGATAAATAAAAGACTTGTGTAACTGCATCTTCCCTCTACTTCACTTCTTACTACACGTAGTGGCTTTTCATAATCATAAAATTTATCGGTATAAAAGTCATTATACTCTTCTTCTGTAACATCCTTCTTTTGTTTTTTTCCAAAGTGGAATCATACTGTTAAGAGTAACATCTTCTTTTATCGTTTCTTCTTTGTCACTATCTTCTTTCTTGATTTTCTTTTCTTCCATCATCTTAATTGGGTACTGGATATAATCAGAGTATTTTTTGACTAAATTTTTAATAGTATATTCTTCTAGGAATTCTTCATAGCTAACATCTTCGTTGCTTTCCTTCAAATATAAAATTACTTCTGTTCCGTTATCTTTCTTGTCTGATTCTGTAATACTGTAACCATCAGCACCAGTTGATGTCCAAGTATAGGCCTTAGGACTTTCTATACTTTTTACTATTTACTACAACTTTATCACTTACCATAAAGGCAGAATAGAATCCTACACCAAATTGTCCTATGATATCAATATCTTTCTTTTTTATCATTATTTTCTTTAAATAATTCAGAACCACTTTTTGGCAATTGTACCTAAATTATTCTCAAGTTCTTCTTCATTCATACCAATACCATTATCAGTAATAGTTAAGGTTCTATTTTTCTTTATCTAAGTTTATACGAATCTCTAAATCTTCTTTTTTTTACTTTGATATTCTTATCAGTTAATGACTTATAATATAGTTTATCAATAGCATCACTAGCGTTTTGATATTAATTCTCTTAAGAATATTTCTTTGTTAGTATAAATTGAATTAATCATCATATCTAGTAATTTTTTAGATTCTGCTTTAAATTGTTTTTTCTTCACAAATTTCATCTCTTTCTTAAAAAATTGTTAGATAACTCTAACAATTAAATAGTAGCACTACTTTTTAGCACTTGTCAATTATGAGTGCTAAAAAACTACAAATTATTTATTTCTTCTATTGATAATCCTGTGCAATTCTTTATTATCTTTGGATCAATTTTATTTTCTAGCATGGATTTGGCAACCTCTATTTTGGCTTTTTCTTTTCCTTGCTCAATTCCTTGCTCAATTCCTTGCTCAATTCCTTTGCTCAATTCCTTCTTCAAGGCCTTCTTGAAAACCTTCTTCAATAGCTTCACGGCGTAATGTATTTTCAATTTTACGGTTATCCTCTTCTGCACTCATATATTCTCTAAATTTTGGATTTTCATTTATTCTTTTAAGTTCAGACATATATTTATTCACCATCCTATCTTTATTTGATAGAGATTTTAGCTCTTCTGGGTTAAGGTCCAACATAATTATATACTTATTTTTCTCTATCTCTTTTATATTTTTATTGTACCATAGGCTTTTATATTTATCCATATCGAACTCATATACTGTAAAGTTTTTTACTAATAGATTGTTATCTTGATCTTTTATCTTATATATATGGCATAACCTATTACTTTTAAAACTAAAACCATAGTTAAAATTTATTTGAATAATTTGAGTATCAATATTATAGTCATTTCCTTCTAAAACGTAATGTGAGTAAGTATCACAAATATAGGCCATATTTCTTATCCTAGTATAACTTTTATAATAGGCATTTACTTCTAATTGAATTTTTCCTATGTTAGTATTTAGATTAAGATCAAATATTTTTCTTCTTAGTTTTATATTGTCGCTATTGCGTTCTACGTTTAAAATTTCAATATTACTTATTTTTACTTCTAGTATTTCCTCTAATAAATTAGTAAGTATATCTTTATTATCTTCTTTCATGAAAACTTCTTTAAAGGCTCGATCATACTTACATGTATAAAATTTCTTTTTTTCTTGCATATATTTTTCTCCTTGAAATGGATATAACAAAAAATTGAAAAAAAGAAAAATCTAAGATTTGGTAAAATTAGGCTTAATTTCTTTTCTTTTGGTTGTGTTTCTCTAAGGAAATTTACAATAATTCACTTTCTTTAAAACGTAAAAAATAGCAAAATTAAAAGTTCTAACATAGGCTAGAACTCTTAATTATTTTTTTCATAATTCCAAAGGTCACGACACATATCTTCAAGAGTTTTTGTGGCAACAAAACCTAATTCTTCCTTAGCCTTTGTTGGATCTGAATAACAAGCAGCGATATCTCCTGGACGTCTGTTTACTATTTTATAATTTACTTTAACATTATTTACCTTTTCAAAGGTATTTATTATATCTAATACGCTATATCCAGTACCGGTTGCTAGATTATAGATAAATAGACCCCTACCTTCTTTATTTAATTTTTCTAGGGCTTTAATATGTCCAATAGCTAAATCAACAACATGAATATAATCTCTTACTCCAGTACCATCTTTAGTATTATAGTCATTTCCGAAAACAGATAAACATTCTAATTTGCCACTAGCAACTTTTGAAACATATGGTAATAAATTAGCCGGAATTCCATTAGGTTCTTCACCGATAAGACCTGATGAATGGGCACCAATTGGGTTAAAATATCTAAGAATTGCAATATCAAATGTATTATCTGATTTATATAAATCCTTTAAGATTTGTTCAACGAATAGCTTTGATGTACCATATGGATTTGTGGTATTTCCTGTTTTACAATCTTCTGTTATCGGCAATACTTCTGGATCTCCATATACTGTAGCACTTGATGAAAAGACAAGTTTTTTAACATTATACTTTTTTTCATAGCGCTCAGTAATACTAATACCGTAGAAACATTATTTGTATAGTATTCAACTGGTTTTTCTACTGACTCACCAACTGCCTTATAAGCAGCAAAGTCGATAACTGCATCAATTTTATTTTTAGTAAATATTTTATCTAAAATACTTTCATCTATCATATTACCTTCATAGAATGTAAAGTCTTTGCCTGTAATCTGTTTTATTTTTTTGAAAGATTTTCTCTTTTACTGTTAGAGAAATTATCTAAGATAACTACTTCATAACCATTATTTAATAATTCCACACATGTGTGTGATCCTATGTAACCATTTCCACCAGTTACTAATATTTTCATTTCTATCACCTAACCTTTATATAAGAATATCAAATTTATATTGATAAAACAATAGGTCCTACAAATTTCTATTTTCTTTTTAAGACTAGAGATGATTCATTCATAATATAGCCATCTATGTATAAACCATATATTTTAGGAAATATTACTCTTTTTATATGTAGAACATCTTCATATTTTGTTTTTCTGTTTAAAACAGGGTTGGTTAAGTCATCACCAAAATATTTTTTTAGCATAGCTAACTCTTCTTCTCCTAGAAAATCTTCTATTACTTTAATATCCGTACCGCTACAACTCCTTAGAAAACTTAACATTTTTATATCGGTATTTTTTAAAGCTCCTTGCGGTTTTTTTAGTCTTTTTCATGATCATGTGCTTGAGATTTCTTTGTTCTAGTTTTTTTTTAGTTTTAGGTTTTGCTGTTATAATATCTTTTAGTTTTTGAAGTCCTCTTATCTCTAACTGACTAATTCTTTGATGTGTAACTTTATCTTGTGAAAGACCAAGTTGAGGATAGATTTTTTGCTATTTGCTTTTGGGAATAACATTTCTGTTCAGGATTTAATCCATATCTTAATCTCAAAACCGTAGCCTCTTTAATAGGTATTTTTTTTTAAAGCTTCTTCTAATTGGCCCTTTTCAGTAAAATTGTTATACACTAAAACATTAGATTTATCTTCTATAGTTTCAATTAACTCAATATCTTTATTATTGGAATCCTTAACTATTTCACTTAAGCTAATAGTATCATTTAATAGTCTTTTATACTCTAATATTTTTTCTAAGGGAACATTTAAGGTATTAGCCATTTCCTGATCACTAGGGACTCTTCCTTCTTTCTCAGTTATTTTTCTTATGGTTTGCAAATACTTTTGAATTTTTTCTACGACGGCAACAGGAATTCTAATATTTCTAGACTGGTTTTTTTTTTAATTGCTCTTTGAATTGACTGATTAATCCACCAAGTAGCGTATGTTGCAAATTTGAACCCCATACTAGGATCAAATCTTTCAACGGCTTTCATTAAACCAATATTTCCTTCACCTATTAGATCAATAAATTCTAATCCCTTATCGATATTTTTTTTAGCTACATTTACTACTAGTTTTAGATTAGATTCTATGATTTTATCTCTTATATCTTTATCTCTCGTCTCAATATAGCTAGTTGTTAAGCTTAACTCCTCTTCGGAAGATAATAGAGGTATTTTCGAGATTTCTTGTAAATAAACTTTCGCTATATCATTTATTAAATCATTGCTTCTTGTAGGAATAATATCTATATAAGGTATACTATGGATAGTACAATAAAAACTAATATACTCTATCAAACTATCCTCTATATCTTCTTTTATAAGACTTTTTTCAAAAATACAATCTTCTTCTATTAATTTTTCAACTATAACTTTTATAGTGTCATTATTAGATAAATACATAAATAATTTGAAACGGTTATTATCTTCACATTGATCAATTAAAGATGATAATTTATGGTATGAATTTTTATTATTTTTAAGTGTTTTGCAAAAAAGGTTCATCTCTTCTAAGTTGTTTTGAAAGAAATTATACAATATTAGAATGTAAATTTGTTTATATACTTCATCTTTGAAACAATCATAATTAGCGTTAGCGGTTTCTAGTTCTTTTAAATCTATTAAATCAATAATATCGCTTTTTAAAAATTTAAAGTCATTATCAATATCTTTTTCTATTTTTTGCATATATTTTCTGTCATAAAAAATCACTCCATTTATGGTATAGCACACTTAATTAAATTTTACTTTATATTTTAGCACAATTTCTTCATTTGTTAACAAAAAAATAAGAAGATAATGGTTCTTCTTATCTAATTAGCTTTGGCAACATCATTTCCATCTTCTACAACTTCTATAATTCCATGAAAATGCATATCAGCTTCTTGAGTTAAAGTGTTTTTTGATATCCAAAAACGTAATGTGTATTCTTCTTCTTTTTGAGGACCAATTACCTTGTTAACAATAATATTGTTATTTAAATCGTCTAAATTATAAATATCACTAACTTGTCCCTTAGTATGAATTCCTACTTTGATAATATTTAATGGTATCTTGTATTCTCCACATTTTTCTTTTTTATATAATTTTGTTATCTGGTACTATCTTAATAGCGTATTTTACTTTAGTTGCGGTATTGTTTTTGATTGTAAATCTATAGGCACGAGATGACAAACCTACTGAGTCAGTTACCGGTGTTATTTTAGTAATCGCTACTTTTTCACCGGCTTTGTCATGAAAAGTAACTGCTAGAGAAGATGAATTACTAATCTTATCTCTTTCATCTTGAAATTTATCATAAATTTTATAGGTAGAAACTAATGCCAAACCAATTATGGCACTCATAAAAATGATATTTTTAATTAGCATTTTTTTCCTTTGCTTGTTTATAAAGATTATAATTCATCTTAACACCTCGTTCTTTTAATATTATACCTTATTATATTTAGTAGTCAAATAAATAGTTACTTATAAAATAAACTTTACATAAATGTGTAAATTCAAATAAAGAAGAAACTAATTAATAGTTTCCCCAATAATAATTTTTATTTAATTAATTGATATTTATCCCATATACTTACTGACAGTTTCTTCTACTATTAATTTAATATCTCTTTCGTTAAATGGCTTTCTTAAAACATCTACAATTGGATATTCATAAGCTTTAGCTACTAACTCATCAGATCCTACACCGGTAATAATAGAGACTCGTATTTTGGAAAACAAATCATTTTCTCTGAAGAATTCTAATACTTGGAATCCATTAACATTTGGCATATTTAAATCTAGAAAAACACCTACAAGTTTATTATACATTCCTTGCTGAATAACGTTCATGGCTTCTTTACCGTCGCTTGCTACTAAAACCTCATATTCATTATCAAATAATTTTTTGAATAAATTTTTTAATAACCTCTGAGTCATCTACAACAAGGATTGTTTTTTCTTTGATAGTATTTTCTTTAGGTTCATCAATTACCTCTACAGTTTCTGCTTCGTTACCAAGGTAGACTTTGGCTATATTTAGAGCTCTTAATGTTTCTTTTTCTAATTCAGGGAAATGTTCACTGATATAAAACATATTATTTTCTTTACTCTTCATTTCTTGATCAAGAGCAAGTTCTGCTAATCTAGTGAATCCAAAATACTTAGAGTCACTTTTTAAAGCGTGGACTTCAATTGCATAATTAGCCATATCTCCACTTTCTTTAAAAAGTTCTTAATTTAGCTAGTTTCTCAGATGCATCTGTTACAAAGTCTTGAATGCTAGCATTATATGTTTCAATATCTCCAAAAGTTCTAAGCTTTTTTCTACGTCTACTCCATTATTTAGTAGATAATTTACATCATTCATTTTTTCACCTTCTCTATTTAGATTATATTATTATTACAAGTATTTAGCAAGAATTTTGTCTAGTTCTTCTTTTTTCTATCGGTTTAGAAAGATAATCATCAAATCCTTTTGCTATATATTGCTCACGCATTCCAGATAAAGCGTTTGCGGTTAAAGCAACTGTTGGAATGTTATAATTAGGTAACTCTTTTTAGCTTTTTGTAATGTTTGAACTCCACTCATTTTTGGCATCATGTCATCTAGTAATAACAAATCATAGTGAGCCCCAGATTTTATTTTTTCAATGCAATCTATACCGCTGGTTAATTCATCTATTTCAAAGTTATAATGCGATAAAAGCCTTAGGGCAACCTTTAGATTTAATTTATTATCATCGACAATAAGGAGACGTTTTTTAGTATTTTCATCTGTTCCTTCAGCATCTAAAACTTCAACTGTATCTATTTTTTTCTTAGGTTGTATTTTAGGTTCTAGACTTGTTTTTCCTTCCACTATAACTTGGTCAATTGCTACTGTAAATTTAGATCCTTCTCCATATTCACTTTGAACAACGATAGTTCCATTCATTAATTCTACTAATTTTTTAGTTATTGCCATACCAAGTCCAGTTCCTTCTATGGTAATATTTTTTTCTTCATCAAAACGTTCAAATTTTGTAAATAATTTATCAATTTTGTCTTTAGCTATACCAATTCCTGTATCTTCTACCGAAATAATTAAACGACAAACACCATCTTTTTGAACGGAATCTACCTTAAACTCAATATATCCTTCATTAGTATATTTGGCAGCATTAGTTACAATATTTAAAACTATTTGTTTTAGTCTGACATGGTCACCATATAGAACTGGTGGAATAGTAGGATCAATTACACTCCTAAATTCTATAGGTTTATCGCCAATACGTGATTTAGTTAAAATGATTAATTCATCAAATACCTTACCAATTTCATATTCTTTCTTTACAATTTCTAGTTTATTAGCTTCTATTTTAGAAATATCTAATATTCCATTAACTATCTCTAAAAGACTGTTTGAAGCCATCATAATATCGCGAATATCTTCTTTTGCTGATTCTGGAATATCTTCTTCGTCTTGTAAGGCTTGGCTAAAACCAGTAATAGCATTAAGAGGAGTACGTATTTCATGGGACATATTAGCAAGGAACTCTGATTTAGCATTATTAGCCTTTTCTGCCTGTGCTTTAGCAATATTTAATTCTTCTATCATTTTTATATCAGGGTTTTCTATTGTAAAATACATCAAAATTGTTACGAATGTTTCTGTTGCAGTAACTATTAATATTTGTGGATTAAGCATTTGAATTCCTACACCTGCTAATCCTACAACAATGTACGCAAATAATGGTGCATATTTAATTTTTTTAATTCTTTTAAAATTAAGTAACATAGATATTACAGCTATTAAAGTATATATACCTCCAACAATGTAAGAGGCACTAGCACTTGGTCCATATGTGTAAAATGCATTATTTTCTAAATGGGCATATAATGGTAGCGCTAATATTAGAGTAGCTGAAATAATTGTTATTACTGAAACTATTTTTTTTTTTTTAGCCTATCATGATATTTCTCATCCAAGGAAATTGTTAATATATAATATGTAAATGTTGTAATCCAACATAAGAGATATAACATGTAAACTTTGTTTATAATGAAGAACAATGCATTATGGATTCCTAACCTAGCCATTGTTACACTACTCATATCAATGATAATTCCTATCAAGTTAATTATTATTAATAATGAATATATTTTATTTTCTTTTGTTTTTATTCTTTCTTTATGAAAGTAAATTATTGTTACTAACAGGTTGTAAAATAAACTGCTAATTAAAAAATACAAACTACTCATCAAAACACCTCTATTCTTCTTCATTATAGCATAATTAAAAAACCACTTCAATAATTTACTTTTATATAATGCATATATAAATTAAAAAAATCAAAGCATGTTACTTTGATTTTTAGCTATTTTTACTTTATCAATTTTTTGGCTTCTTCTTCCTCATAATCAATGTTTTCTTGTTTTAATTTACCTATAGTTTGTTTTAAGTATTCCGTTTTTTCTAGGATATCATCTGTTGGTAAAACATAGAAAGGTTCACCAAATCTAACACATAATGTACCATCTTTTTTCTTATAGTGGTCATTAACTGCTACCGGTACAATTGGACAACCTGTAATCTGAGCTGTTGAAACGGCACCAGGGTGAAATTCTAATAAGAAATCCTCATTTCTATTTGTTCTACCTTCAGGGAATATACCTATGTTGCCATCATGCAATAATATTTTTTCAATTCATCATTTGCTCTTGCACGATCATTTTTATCATTTCTATCTACAGGGATAACTCCAGTTTTCATATAAAAAGTTTCCTCTTTTTAAAGCTAACATCTTTGTAGCTGTTAAGAAATGAATTGCTTGATCATCATTTAATGCTGCAATTATAGGGAACTGATCATAATAGTTGTTATGATTAGATGCTATAATATATCCATTATTACTAGGTATAAACTCTTTATTAAATACCATTGGTTTGAATGCTAAATTAAACATCTTTTTTTACCTATTTTAACGCATTTTAAATAAGTTTTTTTTCTTCCTTCTTTATTCTTTAATCATCATATGGTAATGTTTGATAATATTTCTTTAAATTTTTGAAATATTCTATTTTTTTTCTTCTGTAGTTAAATCTTCTATTTCCTCTGGAGTTTTCTTTGTAAATGATGTTTTTTTGTGATAATATTTGAATTTGATGGTAGATTTCATTAAAGTTATGAACTCTTGTAATATTTTTTTTTTCCTGAACAATCTTGATTATATAGGGCATCATAGCATAATACATTTGTTATCTTACTTGCTTCATTAATATTTTCTCTTTTATCATCTATAAGGACATCTATTTGATTATTTTTGATTGCCTCTAGTTTATCAACTTCGCTACCTTTTTCATTACAATAGATTATCTTTTCATATGGGATATTATTCTTCTTTAACCAATCTATTAACATTTTTCTAAATAATGCTCCTACAAAACCTTTTTTTTCTAATGTATGAACTCTACCTGTTACTATGTAGATTTCATGTCCTTCCTCATGTAGCTTGTTTAAAGTAATTGAGGCATCTTTTCTCATTGGTTCTTTTATACAGTAATCAAATATATATTTTGTCCAAAATTTATTTCTTTCTTTATGTGAAACATTAAATATTTCTTCCACGTCATATTCATCTAGTAGTTTTAAGTTTTCTTCTGGAATATTTTTTTAAAATACTTCTTTCCTCTTGTTAATTGATATTTTTCAATATCTGTAAATACTCCATCAACATCAAATGCTATTCTCATTTCAATTATCTCCTTTTTACCTTAACTTTGTCTTCTTCTGATAATTTTTCTAAGGCTTTATAATCAGTTTTTCCGACTTTAGTAGTTGGAAATTCAGATACTTGTACAAACTTAAATGGTTGGTGATGCATATCTAGATTTTGTCTACATACACTACTAATTTCTTCAATTAATTTTTCATCTAGTTGTTCACCTGGTTTTAAAATTAAAGTATGCTTGTGGTACTTTTTATATCTTTATATGGATGATTTATACCAACAACAGCACATTGCTCTACTTTATTATTTGTTTCAATAATTTTTTCAATTCTTGGTGGATAAATATTAAATCCTCCTGATACATACATTCTAGATAGCCTATCAGTATAATAATATTTAAACCATCTTTT
>VOFK01004071.1_pt1 | contig 11786 bp, 16 predicted proteins | sample 5384121 | NCBI WGS metagenome assembly VOFK01 (sample SAMN12384730, study PRJNA508395) | human gut metagenome | isolation source: healthy gut J | host: Homo sapiens | reverse complement strand
CTACGTGGCTGCCGGTAACCTTTACCGGTATTTTCGGGTCAATAATCCGTGCAGGGCATGGCCGAATTGATGGAACAAAGCTCACTTCGTCGATGGTCAGCAGGGAAGCGAGTGTCGCCTCTACGGGCTTGGTGAAGCGTGCACACAGCTGCATACCAATGGACGTAAGCTGCTCCTGTTGTTCAGCGGTAATTGCTCATCCAGGCACCACCTGCTTTTTGCCGATTTCGCGGGTAAGCAATCTACATAGAAGATTCCCTACTTGTGAGCGAAGTCTGCGGCTTTCACTTCAAACACTTTCACATCGGATGATAGACGGGGATACCTTTCTTGAGCTTTCGTCGCGTGTGATGCCATATAGAGCTTATTGGCAACGGCATAAAGGCGCCTTCACGCAACGTTTTCCAGTTTGAAGTAGCTTAATCTCTCTTCTTCTTTCGAGGTTATATTTCTCCTTACGGAGTTTCGGTGTAGTACCACCAATCCCATGCTTCAGTTTCTCTCCTTTGCCTTCCTTTGTCCATCAGCTTTTGCAGTTCGGCTGCTTCGGCTTTTGCTTGGGGAAAGCATGTCTCCACAAGTTGTTGAGGAAGTCCATCACGGCGGTGGAATTTCTTTTGCCATTGTATTGTCCACAAAGTTGGAGTAACAGTCGAAACTCCAGCAGTTGCGCCTTTCAAGTCTCAGGGCGTACGATGTCGGCAATTGATTTTCTTTGTTGTCGTTCTTTTGTCATTGTTATTGCCGCAATTGATGTAGGCCTTGTACATCTACCGCGTAGCGGCCGGTTGGCGGAGGTATTGAAGGAAAGGCAGGCGGTACTATGGAGGGTAAACAGCCATTTGCCTTCCTGTCCGGTGGCACGCTTCACGCATGGCGCTTGCGGAACCATTGGGAAGTCCTCGGCGTGAGGTCTTCCTCTTTTCCTACATAAAGCTTGAAGTCGTTGTTTTCGTTCAGGATGTTGTTGCTGAACGTGATTCCGAGGTGGAAAGCTGCTTGTTGATTTCACGCAGACGGGCTTGTTGTCGGCTGAAGATTGGCGCTGAACGGATAAATTTCTATGGGTTTTTCCCAGCAGCCTTTGTTGTTCGCGGGTCCAGGCCGTGAGAGCAGCATCTTTCTGGCTGTAGACAGCATCCGCCACTTTCTGAAAAGCTCCTGGTTGAGGGAGATGTTGTCTTCGTGTTCGGCCAATGTCGGGCGGTTTCATGGAAAGGGCTGTCAGTTCATCGGTAGTTTCTGGCCTCGCTCAGTTGGAAAACACACTGCCTACACGGTCTCAGGTGGGAGAGCTGTTGTCGAGGGCAACAATGACATTTTCTGAAAGTAGGGGCTTCCAGTATTGTCAATGATGGCTTGATATTGGCGTTCTGCTCTTCTATACCTTTCTGAATGCGGGTTCATAGTGCTCCAACTTGATTTTATCAAATGGAGGCACGCCATTGGGTGTTTGAAACTCAGTAAGGAACGGATTGCTTTCCGTCTGCGGCAATAGAGTACATCATACAACTTGCAGCTAAAATTAGAATACATTTTTTGAACATTGTTTTCGGCATTAAATGTTTAAGTATTAATTTTCAATATCTGCTTTGTGATATATAACCATATCGGATAGTGGTCTGACTCTTTTTATGGATTGGTCCACTGTACAATTATAGGCTCAGGTTCTTGCTTGTCAGTATGTTGTCATCCGGAAATAGAATCTGTTCTGGTTGTGAGATGCCCAGTCCCGTCTGTCTCGTGAATGCGTCGTCCAAACTTGGGCAATGACGGGATGGAGACATGGGGGTGTTGAAATCGCCGCATACAATAATGAAGGATGCGGTGAAGAAAGTTATCTCCTTTGCAATAGTATCTGCCTGTGGGGCGCGGATAGCGGAGGCACTCTGCCAGTTGCGCACCAATGAATCGTGCACCGCTTTTTACACCTTTTCCCCAGGGGCTTTCAGCATGTCTTCGTACACGACTTTTGTCGGCTTTGTCAGCTTATTGGATTCCAAATGATTGTTGATAAGGGTAACCGTGTCTTCCCAATCTTGATTTCGTATAATACCGAACCGTTGCTCGCTGTAGTTCAAGATGCGTGACGAGAGAATGGGAAACTTCGAGAATAGCATGCTATCTTGTTGCTATAACCCGCTTTCCACTACCCACTGTGTGATGCGGTGAAGTAGGATATGATTCTCGTTCTATGTCTTTTTTGGGTGAGATGCCGGTGAGGATTCGTCCGGAGGCATATTCTTGTAGACATAAGGATGTCAGCATTTTTCTTTTAAGTAGGTGAGAAAGTATCCCGGATTCTTCCGTTTCTTTTATTAGCCCCGTCAAATCCCATGATATTGTAAGAAAGGAATTTTATACTTTTTTCCGGGAGGTTGGAGGTATGGAAGTAAGGGAAGACCGTCCCATGTTTTGAATAGCACAGCAAAAGCCATTTAAGAGGTAGTAGGCAGATTTTGTATCGTTGTATAATGGCAGAAATCAGGGAAGCACTCCGTTGATTAACGCAAAAACAGGAAAAGCCAGTCCGAAACAAGATTGTACCGGGTGAGATGTCGGCTGGATATAAGGGCTGATGCTACTAATAGCAAGACCTGTAAATAAAGCAGACCGCTAAAATCAGGAGCGCGCGACAAAAAGTACCCCGAAAGGTGAAAACTTCAGAACGTTACACTCATCATCGTTTTCATCCATTGGTTTAACGTTTACTTTTTTCTCTTCTGTTGTCAGACTTTCATATCGGACTTTTTCAATTTGTCGAGGATACGGTCTATTTCATCGGATTGAGCTTTTTTCTCGGGCATTGTAGTTATAATCTTTCTGCTTGTCAGTCCCATAATGGACTTTCATTTTAGGCTTTCGGGGCTTGAAACTGAATAAAGAAATAATGGAATCAAAAATTTGTTGATCCATGAGGTAATATCCGTTCCTTTGCTGAGGCTGGCTGCAAACCACAGACCTGCCAACGCTCCGCCTAAATGGGCGATATGTCCGCCGGCATTGCTGGAGGTGATGAATAACAGGTCTGTTACGATAACAACCAATGCCAGATATTTCAGGCGTATGGTTCCAAAAAGGAAAAGGCGTATCGGGTAGTTGGGTTCCCGGTAGGCTGTTGCAGCAACGATCGCAAGAACAGATGCCGATGCCCCCAGCATGAAAGAATATTCTGTCATTGGTTGGAAATAAGGGAAGATATTATAGGCAGCCATGTAAAGAATTCCACCGCAAATGCCGCCTAAGATATATACTCCCCGTAGGTGTTTCGCAGAAAAGAAATTTAAGAACAGGGCGCCAAACCAATACAGCCAAAGCATGTTGAAAAGGATGTGCAATACTCCTGCATGCATAAACATATACGTCAGGACAGACCAGGGCTGGATGATGAAGCGGGGCAAGTGAAGCGGGCAGCTCCAGCCATTCGAACACTCCGCCAAGGCTCCGGTTGAAGAGCTGCAATATGACTCCTGTCAGTGTAGTGAAGATAAATACTCCTACATTGATATAAATCAGCTGGATGTAGATGTTTCCTCTACGGAACGATTCCTTTAAATCAGTTATAATAGTAGCCATTTCCTCTGTCCTTTTTTCTCCAGTACATTATTAGTATAAAACCGAATATCATGCCGCCCAAATGCGCAAAGTGCGCCACATTGTCGCCCGGATTGTTGGCAAAGCCGGAATATAATTCTATCAAGGCGTATCCGATGACAAAATATTTGGCTTTGATGGGGAAAGGCAGCGGGAAGATAAACATGGGTTGATTGGGGAATAGCATGCCGAACCCAAGTAATATGGCATATACGGATCCGGAAGCTCCGACAGTAGTCATCATGTTGAGGTATTCTTTCATCGGGATGACAGAATACCCGGTGTTAACACTGTCGTATGCTGAAAGTACCGTTTCATAATGGATATATTGCACGAGTTCCTGAATAAGTCCTGCGCCAATGCCGCATACAAGGTAATAGAACAGAAAACGCTTCGGCCCCCAGACCTGCTCGAGTATACGGCCGAACATCCATACGGCGAACATGTTGAAGAACAGATGGGTAAATCCGCCGTGCATGAACATATAAGTAATCAACTGTGCTGCATTGAAGTCTCCGGCAAGGAAGAAATGCAGGCCTAAATATTGGTTTAGGTCGATGCCATAGCTTTGGGCTACAACGGTGCCGAGAAACATCAGCACATTAATGATTAAAAGGTTTTTGGTTACTGTCGGTATAGCATTCATAATCTGATTTTTTCGCTTTATTTGGCAAAAATACGAATAAATTCTGTTCTATAACAGAAAAAGGAACTCCTATTCCTTTTTTTTCTCTATTTTCCAGCCTTTTTTTAATGTTTTTATTTGATATTCAGAATTATTGCTCTATTTTTGTAGGAAGTAGCATTAGAATTTTTCTTTTGTGTAACATATTAATTAATCATTTTGTATTATGAATAAGTCAGAACTTATTAGCGCAATGGCAGCTGGAAGGCGGTTTGTCAAAGGCCGATTCAAAAAGAGCATTGGATGCATTTATTGCATCGGTAACAAAAGCATTAAAGGCAGGTGATAAAGTCGCATTGGTTGGCTTTGGCACTTTTTCTGTAATGGAGAGAGCCGGACGCGTTGGTATAAATCCGGCAACGAAGAAGCCCATTCAGATTCCGGCAAAGAAGGTTGCCAAGTTTAGAGCAGGTTCAGAATTGACTATCGAATAAGTAGTTCATAAATAAAAACTTGATAAAAAGGAGACGCATACAACGTCTCCTTTTATGGAATTAAAAATAGTTCGTATCTTTGCACACAGAAAATACATTTGAATCATGAATATAGAACAGAAATTGGTAGCGTCCGTAATTGGCGGACTGAAAGCGCTGTACGGTCAGGATGTTCCGGCTGCACAGATACAGTTGCAGAAAACCAAGAAAGAATTTGAGGGACACCTTACCCTGGTCGTTTTCCCTTTTCTCCGTATGTCTAAAAAAGGACCGGAGCAGACCGCACAGGAGATTGGCGAATATCTGCAGGCAAACGAGCCGTCGGTATCGGCATTCAATGTTATCAAGGGTTTTTGAACCTGACAATCGCTTCTTCGGCATGGATTGAGTTGCTGAATGGAATTCATGCGGATGCACAATACGGCGTTGTTTCTGCTACCGATAACGCTCCGCTGGTGATGATTGAGTATTCTTCGCCCAATACGAATAAGCCGCTCCATTTGGGACATGTCCGTAATAATCTGTTGGGCAATGCGTTGGCGAATATCATCTCGGCCAATGGCAACAGGGTGGTTAAGACAAATATAGTGAACGACCGCGGTATTCATATCTGTAAGTCAATGTTGGCTTGGCAGAAGTACGGCAACGGTGAAACTCCCGAATCGTCCGGCAAGAAAGGCGACCATTTGATAGGTGACTATTATGTGGCTTTCGACAAGCATTATAAGGCTGAGGTAAAAGAGCTGATGGCGAAGTTCCAGAGTGAAGGCATGAGCGAAGAAGAGGCCAAGGCAAAAGCCGAAGCGGAATCTCCCTTGATGAAAGAAGCGCGTGAGATGCTGGTGAAGTGGGAAGCTAATGACCCTGAGGTCCGTACTCTGTGGAAGAAGATGAATGATTGGGTATATGCAGGCTTCGATGAGACCTACCGTATGATGGGCGTTACGTTCGACAAGATTTACTACGAGTCGGAAACTTATCTGGAGGGCAAGGAGAAGGTTATGGAAGGTTTGGAGAAAGGCTTCTTCTACCGCAAAGAAGACGTTCCGTATGGGCCGACCTCACAGGGAAGGACTGGATCATAAGCTGCTTCTCTTCGGGCGGATGGAACTTCTGTCTATATGACGCAGGACATAGGTACGGCTAAATTGCGTTTTGCCGATTTCCCTATTGACAAGATGATTTATGTGGTAGGTAATGAACAGAACTATCACTTCCAGGTACTTTCTATCTTGCTTGATAAGCTGGGCTTTGACTGGGGGGAAGGGACTGGATCATTTCTCTTACGGTATGGTGGAACTACCCGAAGGAAAGATGAAGAGCCGTGAAGGTACCGTTGTGGATGCCGATGATTTGATGGCTGAAATGATTAATACCGCGAAGGAGACTTCCGGCGAATTAGGTAAAGCTGGACGGCCTCACTCAGGAAGAAAGCTGATAATATTGCCCGTATTGTCGGTTTAGGCGCATTGAAATATTTTATATTGAAAGTAGATGCCCGTAAGAATATGACATTCAATCCAAAAGAGTCCATTGACTTTAACGGTAATACAGGGCCTTTTTATCCAATATACGTACGCGCGTATCCAGTCCGTTCTGCGTAAGGCGAAGGAAGCAGGTATCACTGTTCCTGCACAGGCTCCCCTTGGGCATTGAATTGAGTGAGAAAGAGGAAGGCCTGATACAGATGGTTGCAGACTTTGCAACTGTTGTGAAACAGGCGGGTGAGGATTATAGCCCTTCTTTGATTGCTAACTATACTTACGACCTCGTGAAGGAATACAACCAGTTCTATCATGACTTCAGCATATTGCGTGAGGAGAATGAGGCTGTGAAGATATTCCGTCTTGCCTTGTCCGAGAATGTAGCCAAGGTGGTACGTTTGGGAATGGGATTGCTTGGCATTGAGGTTCCCGACAGAATGTAATTAAGATATTTTATCATATGAAAAAGCCCTCTTTACGGTTCGGTAAAGAGGGCTTTTATTTTGATTACGGCTTTATTTTTTCTTCTTGGCGTATTTTCCGCGTCTGGCTTTCGGTGCATCCGGATCACTTTGCAGTTTGATGATTTCCCTGCATGCGTCCAGGCTCAGATCCTGCGGGATGATATCCTTTGGAATCTTATAGTTGCTGCCTTTATAAGTAATGTAGGGTCCGTAGCGGCCATTCAGAATCTCCAATTCAGGTTCCTCCTCAAATTTCTTAATATGTTTTTTGGCTTCGGCATCTTTTTTTTGTTCTGGATAAAGAGCTCGATTGCTTCGTCCAATGTGATTTCCAACGGGTCTATTGTTTTAGGGAGTGAAGCGTAGATTCCGTTGTTGTGTATATAAGGCCCAAAGCGTCCGGTTCCTACGGTTACTGTCTTGCCTTCATATTCGCCCAAGGTGCGGGGAAGCTTAAACAGTTCCAAAGCCTCTTCCAGTGTTATTGTCTCAATGGACATATCTTTCTGAGTTGGGCAAAGCGTGGCTTTTCGTTGTCTCCGGCAGTACCGATTTGTACAACGGGACCGAAACGGCCGATTTTTACGGATACCTGTTTGCCGCTGCCCGGTTCTTCGCCTAAGATACGTTCGCCGGCCTTGTGGGCATTCTTGGTGGCAAGCGTGTTTTCCACGGACGGGTGGAAACCCTGGTAGAAATTACTCAAAATAGCCGTCCATTTCTTCTCTCCTTCCGCTATTTCGTCGAATTGTTTCTCGACGCTGGCGGTGAAAGTTATAGTCGAGGATATTGGGGAAGTACTCCATTAAGAAGTCATTGACCACCGTACCTATATCGGTAGGTATCAGTTTGGCTTTCTCTGCTCCTGTAATTTCCACTTGGGTGATATCTGTAATCTCGTTGTTCTGTAATGTAAGTATGTTGTAAGAGCGCTCTTCCCCGCTCTTTTCGCCTTTCTCCACATAGCCGCGTTGCTGTATGGTTGAAATGGTAGGGGCGTATGTGGAAGGACGGCCGATACCCAGTTCTTCCAGCTTGCGTACAAGGCTGGCTTCGGTGTAACGGGGCGGATGTTGCGTGAAGCGTTCCGTAGCAATAATGCCCTGGTTCTGTAAAACTTGTCCTTTCTTCAAAGGGGGCAGCAGGCGGGTTTCATCTTCCAGTTCTGCTTCTTCATCGATGGACTCGCGATACACGTGGAGGAAACCGTCAAACTTTACAACTTCTCCCGTTGCTGTGAACGTATCCGCTTCGTTGCTGATGCCGATGCTTACGGTCGTCTTTCTCAACTTCCGCATCTGCCATTTGAGAGAGCTATCGTGCGCTTCCATATCAGGTCGTACAGTTTTTTTTCCTGTGGAGTACCCTCTATTTTGGCATTTTCCATATACGTAGGGCGAATGGCTTCGTGAGCTCTTGAGCGCCTTTGGTTTTGGTGGCGAAATGACGCGGATATACATAGCGCTCTCCCATAAGGTCGGCAATAACGACTTTGCTACTGTTCACCGCCAGTTCCGACAGATTGACTGAGTCGGTACGCATATAGGTGATTTTTCCCGATTCGTACAATCGTTGCGCAATCATCATGGTTTGTGCCACTGTGAACCCTAATTTACGGGCAGCTTCCTGTTGTAAAGGTAAGATGTCGTAAATGGGGCGGAAGGGCTCTTCTTCAACGGGCGGGTGGAGATGTCATTGATAGTAAAAGTGGCTGATTTGCAACTTTCCAGAAATTTCTGCGCTTCGGCTTTTGTTTTGATGCGGCGTGCCAGTTCGGCTTTCATTTCAACCAGCTTTGCCGTCTGTATCGGGCACGAGGAATACGGCGGTAACCCGGTAGGATGCCTCCGATTGGAAAGCCTGTATCTCGCGCTCGCGTTCTACGATGAGGCGGACTGCTACCGACTGCACACGCCCGGCAGAAAGGGCGGGTTTTACTTTTCTCCATAATACGGGTGAGAGTTCAAAACCTACAATGCGGTCCAAAATACGGCGTGCCTGCTGCGCATCCACCAAATTGATGTCAATATTACGTGGCTTCTCAATAGCCTTTAGAATGGCGCTTTGGGTGATTTCATGGAAAACGATACGCTTGGTATGCTCCGGTTGCAGTTCAGCACTTCGTATAAATGCCATGCAATTGCTTCTCCCTCGCGGTCCTCATCGGATGCCAACCATACGGTTTCCGCTTCCTTGGCTTCGGCTTTCAGCTCTTCTACAACCTTTTTCTTATCTCCAGGAATTTCATAATGCGGTTTTTGAAGTTCTTATCGATATCAATACTGAACTCTTTTTTCTTCAAATCGCGTATATGGCCATAGCTGGAAAGGACTTTATAGTCCTTTCCGAGGAATTTCTCGATAGTCTTAGCTTTTGCCGGAGACTCGACAATGACAAGGTTTTTCTGCATAAATTTCTGTTTTATAGTGACTCCAGCCACTAATTTGCCCGCAAAAGTAGGAAAAAACAAACTTTCCACCTTATAATATAAGGAGAATTTAGCAAAAAAGGCCTTTTTTGTTCGTAATGTCTCTGATTCCGGCTATTAGAATTTGAAACTTACGCCACCGATGAAGTTGATGCCTTCGGTCGGGTATCCCCAATAATATTGGTAATCCCGGTTTAACAAATTGTTGATACGGGCATAGACGGATATTCCTTTTTCAGGAACTCGTAAGTACCGCCCAGATAAAGGTTATTAACTGCATCAACCTTTGCTTTCTTCCACTTTCTCGCGTGAGACATGCTGATAACCGAGGCTGAGGAGTACAGAGGATATGGGACGTACATCTATATGCAGATTGGCCTCAAAAGCCGGTTTGTAGGCAAGTGCATAGTTCCCGGTGGGCTGGCTGTCATCTTTTGTATCCCAGCTGCGATAGACTCCGGCAGCGGAGAATGAAAATATGTTCTTATAGTCGTAACGCAGTTCCGCGCCGGCATAAAAGTTACTTGTGTTCCACTGGTTGATGGAGAGCATCGGATAGGGCTCGCTTGCGGCAGGAGTGAGGATTGTCGGTTGGAAAAACAAATCATCCTTTAGGTTCTGGTATCCGCCGTATAAGTTTAGCCATAAACCTGCTGCCGGGCTGGCTTTGAAGCCGATGGCGGTATTCAGTTGTTCATAGGTGGCGTCCAGCGCGGAGTTATCTGCCCGTACGGACAGAATGTTTCCAGACGGCGGAAGTCATTTTGCAGTTTTCCCCCTTTGGCCTGTGCATAGAGGATATAGCTGTCCGAGAAATTATATTCTACGGACACATCAGGTGCTGCCCGGAACTTCTTTCCGAAGCCGAAAGCCATATCAACTTGTGCGCCCAGACGTATTTTCCAGTCGTCATTTTCCAACCGGTAGTACGGGTTCAGATTGAGCGATGTGTAGTTTTCAAAATCATTGTTCTTATAAAACACATTATCCATTGCAAAGGCGATGCCGATGATTTGTTCCTCCGAGATGCTTCCTGCGACCTGTGCTTTGGTGCGGATTATATTCTCCTGATTATCCGATATGCCGAGATCGTATTGGCGTTCGTAGAGCATCAAGTTCGTCTCCGCACTGAATTGGAGGGGCAGTTCCGTATCAGTGGATTTCACTCCGAAATGAATGTCTCCGGAGGTGAATTTCTTGTTTTCTGACGGCTGCATCAGGCAGGAAATTGAAGTTGCTCAGTCCGAAGTTGCCTGCGATGTTCAGATCCACTTTCTTGAAACGATGCAGATAATCTATGTTGGCATGTGTACGATAATAATAAGAATTCCATTTGCCGCCATTTTCCGGTAAATCGAGTTTGCCGTCCCTGCCGTTCATGTGGAAATTCAGATTCAGGCGGTCTTTGCCGGATAGTGTAAACAGATAGTTGGCACGTGCATCTAAGTTGCCGTAATTGCCGTATCCTAACCTGACGTATCCGGGCTGTGCCTTGGCCTGTGTTTCTTTTCCGGTATACGCCTGCATGACGGTTGCAGGGATGGCATTGGCGGGCATGAGGGTTGCATCATATTCCACAACTCTTTTGCTGGCAGTTGGCGGCTCCACTTTGGGAAGCACATTTATTTTGGATGCATCCAGAATGTCGGGATTGTATTCCTGTTCCACAACGACTGTACGGTTCACTGTGGAATCTTTTTGGCCTGTTGCTGGGCGTGAATGCCCAAAGGTAAGGTCATCAGCGCTATTCCGCTGAAGATATATTGTATCTTTCTCATATTCATTATATTCTTTTTATTTCAGCTTTTCCAGTCTTTCTTGGATCATACCCTCAATGTCATCATCGTTATGATAGTTCTGTTGCAAGCTCAGCAGATATTGGCGTGCATCCAGTTTCTTATCCATAGCGACATATACATCGGATAGGAGGATGAAGCTGCGTGCCAGCCAGTAAGCGTGCGGCGTACTTTGATCGATGAAGTTTAGGATTTCTTTTTCTGCGGCAGCATATTCACCGGCGTTGTACATCTGTTGTGCCACCAGAAATTTAGCTTCCGCACCGTATAGCGTACGGGTATCTTTTGCCAAAAGTTTGAGGTCGTCCGCTGCTTTTTTCACTGCTTTTTGGTTCAGATAGGCTTTGGCGCGATAGTACAGGGCTTCATTCTGTAATTCGGGAGTCAGTTTGGCTTCGGTTGAGCAGGGTGGTTGCGGCTTGGATTACTTCTATGTCATCCTTCAGCAATGCACCGCACGCAGTACGCCTGTCGCACCCAGTTGTCTGCGTTCGGCGGTTGTGGCGCGGGTTTGCAGTTGCTTGTAGTCTGCCAGAGCCTGTTTGTACTCCTTGCGGTTGAACAGGATTTCTCCGTGCATCAGCAGGGCCTCTTCCGAATACGGGCTGTCCGGATACTCCAACAGTTTGCCGGTATGCTCCAATACACCGGTTTCATCTTTCTGTTCTTTTCCGATGAGGCTAAGATAGTAATGTGCGTTCAGGCTGAAAGCTCCGTTCGGATAGCTTTGCAGGTAACGGGTGAAACTTGCTTTTGCAGGAGTGAGTTCGCCTTTCATATACACCTTTTCCGCGGCAATATATGTAAGTGAGTCTTGTTCGCTGGGTTCAAAGCGGATAGCACCCGGCATTTGGGCAGCAAGCGCTGCAAACTCATCCACGCGGTTGGCTTCCATAAATGG
>VOFK01001584.1_pt1 | contig 11789 bp, 19 predicted proteins | sample 5384121 | NCBI WGS metagenome assembly VOFK01 (sample SAMN12384730, study PRJNA508395) | human gut metagenome | isolation source: healthy gut J | host: Homo sapiens | reverse complement strand
GTTGCTACAATCATCGAGTAATACAATCTGAATATAGATTTGTTATCGCAAGATAACGTTGTGTCCAAACGTAAGATACCCGTAGAACTTCGGTTCTACGGGTTTTTTCTGTTGTCTGGAAATATATAAAAAGGTAAGCGCTTAATTTCTGGGTAACTTTTCACTGGCTATTTTGTAGTCCATAATGATGATAGGAAATAGATTTTTACCCATTCCGTTGATAGGGAGATAGAAATTCACTACACATGGAGATTTCATTATGGCTGACAAACGTGCCCCAGGGCGTTCCCTGGATGAATGGATGAAACTGGTGACTGAGTGCAGGCAGAGCGGTCTGACGGATGCGGCATGGTGTACTGAGCACGGATCTCTCCCAGTTCTTTTTTACAATGCGGTTACGCGTCTTCGTAAAAGAGCCTGCCAGATACCGGATCCGGTTGGAAAAGCCAATACCCTTGACTTTACATAACAAAAAATCCCTAAAACCATGTGGACACAGAGTGAAATCTGGATTTTCCACCACAAATCACCATTTTGCACACCGTAATACACCGGTCTGATATCAATAGAATGCACGCTCTGCGAGCATTCTATTGTCATGAACTAAAACGCACCTCAGATTCTCTGAGATGCTTGAAAAGCTGCTGACGGAATCGGACCCGTGACCTCCGCACTACCAATGCGACGCTCTACCGACTGAGCCACAGCAGCATGAAATTGTAGCAGTCACTGTTAGATATCTTATCAGACAAAAACGAATCTGTCAATAAGAAACTGCTTTAATTCTTCTGTTCTTTAAAAGAAACAGAAGAGCTGCTGACGGAATCGGACCCGTGACCTCCGCACTACCAATGCGACGCTCTACCGACTGAGCCACAGCAGCTTATGAAGTGTGATACACCTTTGTGTTTCACAGCGAATAAAATTTCCTATCATAAAATAAGCATTGTGTCAATTAGAAAAATGTAATTTTTGGAGATTTTTTGTTCTTTTATCTGCATTGTATTTCGAAGGGACAGGGCTATAATCAGGACAATGAAATAATACCTGAAAAAGGGAAAAGGGAGGGGTTATCATGAAACTGGTAACATTTAATATCCGCTGTGATTTTGGGCAGGACAGGGGAGAACAATTTTGAATACCGCAAGGATTTGATTTTAAAGAAAATCGCGCAGGAGAAACCTGATATGATCTGCTTTCAGGAAGTGCTGCCGCATATCGCAAAATGGCTGAAAAGAAAACCTGACAGAGTATTATGTAATCGGCTGCGGACGCAGCCCGAGCTGAAGACGAGCAGGTCAGCATCGCATACCGCAAGGATCGCTTAAACCTGATGGAGATGCAGTCTTACTGGCTGTCTGAGATTCGCCTTATGTGCCTGCATCCCGCTACGCAGAGCAGAGCATTTTTGCCCGAGAATCTGCAACGAAGCGCTGTTTGAGGATCTGGGGAAACCGGCAAGGTATTCCGAATTGTAAACACCATCTGGACCATATCGGCGCACAGGCGAGAATCCTGGGGCTTCGTCAGATTCTGGAAAAATTAAAAAAACCGAGCAGCTTTATCCCGATGCACCTACGATGATCACCGGTGATTTCAATGCAGAGCCGCAGGACCCGGAATTCGAAATTTTTAAAAAGAGTATCCGGAATACACCAATGTAACCGAGCATATCGGCATCACCTATCACGGCTTCACGGAAGAAGATCATCCCCGCAGCATTGATTTTCTGCTGGTGAAGGGGCGACATCAAGACCGGCGAGCCTGTGAAGTGGACAGACAAAAGAGGGCAACGTATGGCTGTCCGATCATTATCCGGTTTGTGTGGAGTGGGTAAAAAAAAGTATTTTTGACCCCTTTGATACCGGATTGCTTCCGTGCGTAGCACTTGACATAAACTCGTTATGCGCAAAAAGCGTGCGTAGAAATAGAAATGAGAGGAAAAGATAAAAGGATTTTGCAGAGCCGGGCGCAGTAAAATTTGATAGAAATGCAAAATAATCGGAGGCATTATTATGGCAGAAAAAATCGTCGGACTGATATCGTGTCTTTTATGCGCGGTTCCGTTTTTGATTATCGGGATCTTTGAAAAAAAGCAAAAAGAGCCCATCACTTTCTGGAGCGGAGATAAAACGTTAAAATCGAAGGTAAAAGATGTCACGGCTTACAATCTGGAAATGGGGATGCTGTATCAAAAGTGCGCGTTCGCATTTATGCTTTCCGGAATCTGCTGCCTGATTTCGTTAGGCTTTGGGATTGTGATGCTTGTTTTTTGGACTGCACGGCAGGGGTTTATCTGATGTATCGAAGCTATAAAAGAATTCTGGAACGGAATTCGTAATTGACAGCGCCTGCAGGAAAGCGATGGCTCAAATACATGACCGCCAATACGTTGCATACCTGCGCAATGAGGGGCGAAATGTCAGATCCTAAAACCGTCCGATCCGGTGAAAATCAGACGAAAATAGAGAGCGCCCGCTTACGCTGTGTTTTTCACAGAATAAGCGGGCGTTTTTGAAATGTCGCTGTCGCAGCGTAAAGCAGCGTTTTAAAAGCTGTTTTCCAAAGAACCTCAATCCCTGTAAAGAACCGGGCTGACGCAGAGCAGTCCTTCGATTGCAGGAAGCGCGTCGATTTCTTTCAGCTGCCCGGCAGCAGAGCTGGCATCCGCAGTATTGCTGCAGGATGTCGAAGCTGCGGCAGCGTTGACGCAGGAATCCGAGGCAGCTTCATACAGCAGCGGAATGATCGGATCGGTTCCGGAGAGCTGGTTGAGGGAAACGCGTACCGGTTTGTCGAGCGAAACGCTCGTTGTGAATGTTTTGTCTTTTCCTTTTAAAACGACCTGAGCTGTTTTTTTGGAACAGCAAATCCGGGCTTATGAGCATCTGTAAACGTCAGGAGCAGTTCGTTTGTTTCCGGAGAACCTCCGTCAGCAGCAGAGCGCCTTTGGAAACCCAGGTGCGGTGCGTGTGAATGGCGGTATCGAGCTCGGAAGCGATGTTGCCGCCGCTTTTGCCTTCGATGTAGGTTGCATAGCAGCCTGCCAGCTTCGCACGGTTGCCATGCCGCTGGTCGCGGTAATTTGATAGCCTGAAAAAATCAGGGACATCCAGAGATTCGTGCCGCGTTCATTTACTTCGTGGAGCGGTTCCGGATTGTTGAAAATCTCGATAAAGTCAACCTTTGAGTAGTCCGAGATGGTCATTTCAAAGCGGCAGCCGCGAGCAAAAGGATCGCCATAGGAAAACGGATGCGCGATGCCGACGAGCGCGCCTTTTTCGCGGGCAGCTTCGAACAACAGCTCGGGACGGTGCTGGTCGATCGAGTTCCAGGGAACATATTTTGCGAGGTTTAAGCAGAGGATATGCCCGAAATAAGTCGTATATTCCAGGCCGCGGATCAGGCTGATCGGATAATGCTTTTCTTCCAGCAGCTGTTCGATCTTTTTCTGACCGGAGGTGGTGTTGTGGTCGGTGATGGCGAACGCATCGACATGGTCGGCTGCCAGATATTCCGTCAGCTCCTGACAGGTTAAGCTGCCGTCGGATCCGACCGTGTGGTTGTGCAGCTCAAGGCGTTTGAAGCGGGTGGATGCAGTGACGGTATTACCAGCAGAAGAACTGCCAGTGGTGCTCGAATCGCCAGCCGTGGCAGCAGAGCCAGCGCCGGAGACGCCCGAACTGCCAGCCATGGCAACAGCGGAGGCAGGAACACTCTCAGCTTCGCACGAGTTGTCAGCGCTCCCGGCATCATTCGAAGCCCCCGTATTTCCCGCTGCAGTCTTTACCGTATCCATTAGATTAAAGTTCGGTGCGATTACACCCTGTCCGACCGGATGTCCGGAAACGGTCAGCGTGTACTGCGTGTTGTCCAGCAGCACGTTGAAAACAAGGACGGTCACTTTTAAAACGCCGGAAAAGGTGTCCTGTGCCAGACAGCCGTCGCTTGTGAATTCTTTTGTGTATAACATGTGGCGGTCCGTCAGCTGGCGGTGGATGCAGCCGATGAAATTGTCGTTTAATTCCGCCATTGTGTGAATTTCTGTTTTCATTTCGTGCAGAATGGTCTGCCTGAACTCCTCGACGGGATAGGTCGGGGCGTCATATTTTGCGGTGCAGAGTGTCTGAAGCTTGTCAATGAGCTCTGGCGTAACGTCGCTTTCACTGTAGAGCCGCTTGTCAAAGCTAAAATGAATGTCCAGCTCGTCATAGACCTGATCGAGGCTGATGGTGTAGGTGATCTGTCCTACAAAGCCTGCGTCCAGCATGCCGCCGACGCGGTAAATTTGTTGATAATTCTGATCGGTTGTCATACGTTCCTCTCCAAAATGTATAGTTGCAGTCAGACGCTTCCAAGACAGATGCGGAAGCGTGTCAGCTCAGCGCTTAGCGCAGCGGAATCACCATGTTCCAGGTTCTGGAGAACTGGTAGGGTGCAGGACCTTCCCCGGTTGCCAGAAACAGATGCGTGGGATGGTTATTTTCATCAAGCAAAAAGTAAGGGCGTTCGCAGTTTGCCTGATCGGTCTGCCTGCCATCGGACCAGATAACGTGGCGGGAGTAAACGACAGGATTTTCGGCGGATTCCCAGTGAATGCAGTCGGCGCTTTCAGCGTACAGGCCTGCACCCCAGATGCCGCTGATGCCGGGCCCTCCGTTTTTGAAGTCGTCTTTGATCAGCAGGCGGAATTTTCCGTCCTCGTACCACAGGTACGGATCTTCCAGATGGATGTTCGGGTCCTCGAAATTAAAAATCGGGTCGTCCAAAATCCGTTCAAAGGGACCATCCGGGCGGGGCGCTTTTGCGACACCGATTTTTAACGGACCGTCTGCGAAGGAACGCGATTTGTAGAGCATGTAGGTCGTTCCGTCGGGCTGGATTGCGACTGCCGGATTGGTCGTCGCCGTGCAATCCCAGTGGGAGCAGTCTCTGGGAGAAATCAGCGGCTCATCGCACCGCGTCCATGGACCAAAAACAGACGGTGCGGTTGCAAGACCGATCCGTTTGCGGTTCCAGACCTCGGTAAAACGCGAGCTGTCCACCTCGTCACCGGGACCGGGAATCGGACCGCCGAAGGTCGTTCCCATATAATAAAGGTAGTAGGTTTGGTTCCATTTGCGGATGTACGGATTGTGCACGTTCATGCCGTCAAAAAAAGTGCGTCCCCGGCGTCCGAGCACGACCTCCTGAAAGGTATAGGGATCTTCCGGATTTTTGCTGGAAGCCCGGACGATTTCGCAGTTAAACAGCCAGTTTGCACCAAAGCCGAGATCTTTCGGCCAACGGGACGCAAACATGTGATAGGCTCCGTCTTCCCCCTGTACGACGGAGCCGCACCAGATCCAATAGTCCGGGTCGGAATAACCGCCGCCGACCGGAGCCGGCAAAAGCGCGTTCTGATAAGGATTCTGTACCATATTCTTTTTTATAAAACCTCCCTGTAAATGCTTCGATAGCCCATTTCAATACAATGGAACTCTGATCTCTTTTCCTTAGCGTATAGAGAATTTTTGGAAAAGTCAAGGGATTGTCTGCCCTGAGATGCTTTTGGTTTTCCCGGTGCTTTATGGTATGCTGAAAAAGAATGAAAAATAGAGATGGAGGGGACTATGAAGGGAAAAAATGGGACGTCTATGTTTACGGCGATGTAAATATAGACCTTGTTGTTCCGGGCGTTTCCAGTCTGCCAAAGCCCGGGCAGGAGGATGAAGTGCCGGTTATGGATACCTATGTAGGCGGCGGCGCGGCGCTGTTTGCGCTTGGCATTGGAAAGCTCGGTTCTGCATCCGGAATTTCAGGGAGAGGTCGGGGACGATTGCTACGGGAGCTGATCCGCAAAGAATTTGCCGCAAAAATATCGACGACAGTCTGCTTGGGACGAGCAGGACGGAGAAAACCGGTATTTCGATCAGTTTTACCAATGAAAAGGATCGGTCGTTTCTGACGTATCGCGGCACGAACGCGGGAATTTCTATCCGACAAGGTGGATATCGAGGGCGTGAAAAACGCTTCGCATATCCATATGACAGGCTACGAGGGGAAGCAAAACCACGCGGCGTATCTTTCTTTATTAAAACGCGTCAAAGCAGAGACAGAAGCGACTGTCTCGTTCGATCTGGGCTGGGATCCAACCGGGGAATGGAATCCTCGATCAAGGGAGCTGTTTCCGTATATCGACGTGCTGTTCATGAACGAGACGGAAGCGATTCACTATGGCAGGACGAAGACCGCACAGGAAGCGGCACGGGAGTTTGCGAAGGATTGTGACAGGGTGGTCATCAAGCTTGGCAGCAGCGGGTCTCTTGCAATCGAAAACGGAAAAGAGGTCTTTCTCCCGGCGTACCGGGTAAAGGCTGTGGATACGACTGGCGCAGGGGATTCGTTTAATGCGGGCTTCGTATACGGATTTCTGACCGGAAAAGGTCTGGAAGAATGTCTGGCCTCGGTAATGCCTGCGGCGCGTTAAACGTGACAGCGTACGGCGGCAACACCGGATTTCCGGACAAAGAGGGACTGAAGGAATTTATGGGAAAAAAAAGGGGAAGAAACAAAATGAAAATCGCAGTCATCGGGGGAGCAGGCGTCAGAACCGTCATTTTATCAACGGCCTGCTGGCAAGATACAAGGCACTTCATATTGACGAGGTAGCGCTCTATGACATCAATCAGGAGAAACAGCAGATCATCACAAAGCTGTGCCGCCATGTGGTAAACAGAAATCACAAAGGATCTGATTGTAACGGAATCTGCGGATGTGCGTAAGGTATTGCAGGACGCGGATTATGTGGTAACAACGCTGCGCGTCGGCGGCGACCATTCCCGTGTTATGGATGAAACAATCGCATTAAACGCAGGCGTAATCGGACAGGAAACGACCGGTGTCGGTGGATTTTCGATGGCAGTGCGCACGATTCCGATTTTGCTGGAGTACTGCAGGCTGATTAATGAAATTGCACCGAACGCATGGATTTTCAATTTCACGAACCCGTCCGGTCTGGTGACACAGGCGTTAAAGAGCGCAGGCTATGAAAGGTGATCGGCATCTGCGATGCGCCCAGCAGCACAAAATTCCGTATGGCAGCAAAGCTCGGCGTGGATGAAAAAGACCTGTATGTGGAATTCTTCGGATTAAATCATCTTTCCTGGATTCGCAGCGTGAAGATCAGGGACGAGGAGATTCTGCCCAGGCTCCTTGCGGACGACGCATTTTTAAAAGAGCATTCAGGAATTTTCCATGTTTGATCCCGATTTGTTGCGGATGATCGGATTTTTGCCGAATGAATATCTCTACTACTATTATCATCGGGAAAAAGCGCTCGCCAATATCTTAAAATCCGGTGCGACCAGAGGTCAGACGATCGAGCAGGTCAACAAGCAGATGATGGAAGAGTTAAAGGCGATGGATATGGACGCCGATCCCGAAGGCGCACTGCAGATTTTCCTGTACTATATGCAGGTTCGTGAGAATTCCTACGATGAGTATCGAATCCGGTCTTGCAAAGCGCCCGCTTCTGGAAAAAGGGCATCTGGAAGTGCCTGATGGCATGGGATATGCAGGCGTTATGCTTCTGACTGCATCGAGGGGCTGCAGAGCAAGGACGGACGCGATCTGGTGCTTTCCGTAGAAAATCAGGAAGCATCCCCGGTCTTGAGGATCGTGATGTGGTGGAAATTACCTGTCATGTGGATGAAAACCGGGATTCATCCGGTGAGGGTGGAGGAAGTTCGGAGCATTGCTATCTGCTGATGCGTCTGATTAAGATGTACGAAAAGGAAACCGTAGAGGCGGTACAGGAACAGTCCGAGGAAAAAGCGGTCCAGGCGCTGATGCTGCATCCGCTGATCAATTCCTACTCTCTTGCAAAAAGAACTTGTTGCAGCTTACAGCCAGGCATACGGCGGACTGTTCCATAAGGCATAAGGATGCACGAAAAAGAGAACAAGGAGGAAGATACAACACAGGACATGCCCGCTCGAGGAGTGCAGGAGCGAAAAGCTCCTGCCGCCTTTTTTTACAAAAAATTGACATGATTCTTAAAATATTGATATTGACGGAAAACGTTTTCTTGATCTATGATAGGGATGTATTTAGAAAAACGTTTTCCAACAGAGAGGAGGAGAAAGCTTGGCATCCATAAAAGATGTGGCGAGACAGGCAGGCGGCGATCTCCACTGTGTCGAAGGTGCTAAACGGCTATGAAGGCGTCAGTGAAAGCACGAAAGACAAGGTAAATGCGGCGATCGAAGCGTTGAACTATACGCCCAATGCGGTTGCAGCAGCACTTTCCTCCAAACAGTTTGGGCGGGTTGCCCTGTTGTTAAAGCTGGAGGAAACAGTTGGCTGCGTGGATGAGATCAACCTGCAGTATCTTTCCGGCGCGATCCACCGGGCAAAGGAATTAAAGCTTGATGTGGTGACGCTGTTTTTTTTCCATGGTAGCGGATAGTGGGACTGGATGAGCTGACCAGCTATTTAAAAGCTCAGAGCGTCGAAGGAATTATCGCATATGGGATGAATGAGGAAGATGAATTTCTAAGAGAGCTGATAGCGTCTGGTGCGTTTAAAATCGTGCTGGTTGACGCACCCTATCATGACAGGAATACGTCTTCGGTCTGGATTGACCAGAAAAATGCCCAGTACGAAATCGCAAAAAAAGACGATCCTCGGCAATGAAAGCTGTTCAAAAGGTCCTTTATATCGCAGGGGGGATAAAAAAGTCCTTTGTAACCGGAGAAACGGATTGCAGGGATGAAGAAGCTGGCAGAGGAGCTTGCGCTGGAGCTGACCATCGAATACGGAGATTTCAGTGAGAAAAAAGCGAGGGAGCTGACCTTCTCTTATGCAGACAGAATGGATGTGTTTGTTTGTGCATCGGATCTGATGGCTATCGGCGCGATGCGGGCATTGATGGAGCTGGATGTGTTCCATCCGGTTTGCGGCTTTGACGGAATCCCGCTCATGAGCTATGCGGGCAAGCAGATGAATACGGTGCGTCAGGATTTTTATGGCGTGTCGGCTGCTGCGGTGGAAGAGGTTGACCGCCTGCTGCATCTGGAAGAGGGAAGAAACGTAGTGCTAGGATATGAACTGGTGCGGATGCGCTACCAGGACATTGTAGAGTAAACAATAGAATGCATGCTCTGCGAGTATTCTATTGTCATGAATCAAAAGTTGCCGCCGGGCGGCAGAAACGGAGGAAAGAATGAGACAGGAAGAAACGATCCGGAGAGAAATTCTGGAGCAGAGAATTGACAGGGAGCTGGAAGCTCTGTCTGAGAAGCTCTTCGGCAAAAAGCTGGAGGATGCAAGCGATGAGCAGGTTTATGTTGCACTGCTGTATCTGGTAAAGGGACTGGAAGAGGCAACCGTACCCAACGACGGTGACAAGAAAAATCTACTATATTTCGCCGAGTTCCTGATCGGCAAGCTTTTTGTCCAACAATCTGATCAATCTGGGAATCTATGAAAAAGTAGAAAGCGTATTAAAGAGCAAGGGCAAGGAGCTGTCCAGAATCGAAGAGATCGAGCCGGAACCGTCTCCTTGGTAACGGTGGTCTGGGACGTCTGGCTGCCTGCTTTATGGATTCCATTGCAACCCTGGGTCTTCCCGGCGAAGGCATCGGCTTAAACTATCACTTTGGTCTGTTCGCAGGTATTTAAGGATCGCCTTCAGACCGCAGAAAAGAACGACTGGATCGAGAAGGATTCCTGGCTGAATAAAACCGATGTTTCCTTTGATGTCTTTTTCGGTGACAGAAAGGTAACCTCCCGTCTGTATGATATTGATGTAGTCGGCTACAACAATGGTGTCAATAAGCTGCGCCTGTTCGACATCGAGAGCGTAGATGAAAGCATCGTAAAAGAAGGTATCACATTTGATAAGGAAGCCATCGAAAAGAACCTGACCCCTGTTCCTGTATCCTGATGATTCCGATGAGGCAGGTACTCTGCTCCGTATCTATCAGCAGTACTTCATGGTCAGCAACGGTGCACAGCTGATCCTGATGGAGATGAAGGAAAAAGCAGTACGATCTGAGAAAGATGTACGATTATGCAGTCATCCAGATCAACGATACCCATCCGTCCATGATTATTCCGGAGCTGATCCATCCTGGTAAACGATAAAGCGTTTACAATGGACGAGGCACGGAGGTTGTCAGCAAGACCTGCGCATACACCAACCACACCATTCTGGCAGAAGCTCTGGAAAAATGGCCGCTGTCCTATCTGGAAAGGTGGTAATCTCCTCAGCTCGTTCCGGATCATCAGGGAGCTGTCCGCCCGTGTTGCTGCAAAATACAGCGATCCGAAGGTACAGATCATCGACGATCAGAACTCGCGTGCACATGGCTCACATGGATATCCACTACGGCTTCTCCGTAAACGGCGTTGCTGCGATCCACACCGAGATCTTAAAGATACCGAGCTGCATGCATTTTTATGAGATTTATCCTGAAAAGTTCAATAATAAGACAAACGGCTACCTTCCGCAGATGGCTGCTTTCCTGCAACCGGTGAGGCTGGCTGCCCTGATTACCGAAAAGATCGGAACCGGCTATCAGAAGGATGCGATGGAGCTGGAAAAGCTGCTTGCATTTAAGGATGACGAGGAATTTTTAAACGATCTGGTAAAGATCAAAAAGAGAGAAGAAAGAAGCACTTGTTGCTCATATCAAAGAGCACGAAGGCGAGGAATTAAATCCCGACTCCATTTTCGATATTCAGATCAAGCGTCTGCTATGAGTACCAAGAGACAGCAGATGAACGCACTGTATATCATCCACAAATATCTGGAGATCAAAGGCGGTAAAAAGCCTGCCCGTCCGCTGACCTTTATTTTCGGCGCGAAGGCAGCTCCGGCTTATGTCATTGCACGGGATATCATCCATCTGCTCTTAGTCCTGCAGCAGATCATCAATAACGATCCGGATGCAAAGGACTACTATGAAGGTTGTTATGGTAGAAAACTATAACGTAAGCTATGCAGAGAAGCTGATCCCTGCCTGCGATATTTCCGAGCAGATCTCTCTGGCTTCCAAGGAAGCATCCGGTACCGGCAAACATGAAGATGATGTTAAACGTGGTGCGGGTGACACTGGGCACAGCTGACGGTGCAAACGTTGAAATCCACGACCTCGTCGGTGAACATTCATAACAGCCAGAACAAAGTTATCGCATTCACTATGCGGCATCACGGTCCGCAAGCTTCCACAGCCCCGCATCAAAGCGGCAAAGTATTCCCATCGCGACTGTGGCGAAAGTTGGCTCAGCGGCGGAGAACTGGAGCGCCCCGGCCAACGAGCGAATGGCATCGGTCTGGCGACCTGCTGATCTGAAGACCGAGGCTAAATCCAAAGACCGCTGCTGCAAGACTACGTGAGACTGCAGTGAAACGTATGATGGCGGCGGGCTCACTAAAGTTTATTCCTCCGATCGTACCATCGCAACCCATGACATTTGGAATTAAAATAAGCACCCAGTCTGTCTGGAAAGATCTCGACCTGTTTCATATGAGAAACTGGAGAGCTTCCTATCGATGAAAAGTGGGCGGCGAAAAGCTTTGAAGACTTTAATTCCTGAAGCCAATTTGTTCTGATCTGGAAGAGAGGAAAGAATGAGAAGAAGTGCTCTTTTGCCACCATCAGCCTTGATTCGCACGGGAACCTTTCCCTCAAGTGCTTTTGTGATTTCAGCTGGTGGGCATCCTGTCCCTGCACCACCGATGGTATCTCCCCTTATCAGGTATTTACCTTATGGAGTACGTAACTGAACTCCATGCCAATGAG
>VOFK01003516.1_pt1 | contig 11792 bp, 18 predicted proteins | sample 5384121 | NCBI WGS metagenome assembly VOFK01 (sample SAMN12384730, study PRJNA508395) | human gut metagenome | isolation source: healthy gut J | host: Homo sapiens | reverse complement strand
TGTTGTACTTCGTTCAGTTACGTTGCTGCTTACTTTACTTATTTCTGCTTACTTTCTGCTTTTTCTTACCTCTGACGCAAGAAAGCATTTAAAGCCCTCAGTTGTTTCTTCTTTTGAAACTTCTTTTGGCACTTTGGCGTGGCACTTTGAACATCACCTGTTGTCTTACCCAGGGTCAAATGCATATAGCGATTCTACAGCTCGTTTTTTGCTCCGCCGCTGAGCAGGTTGCGGAAAGCTGCAAAGGAATAGTCATAAATTAAACGCCTCGCTTTGCGACATTTTTTGTAGTTGGCCTTGGCTCACAAGCGCATTACGGAAGCCGCCATGAGTGGGCGTTTTCTTGAAACCGATAGAACGAAGATACTGAGCCAGAGACTGCTGAATTGTTGCGGGTGTTGCCTTCGCGGAATGCATTCTGCCACAAGCCTGACACCCAGGGGCAGCGCTCATCAATGGATTAGTCCACTGTAGGAGAACTTGGCGTTCTTGTTCATAATCAATGGCGCGACGTAGTCTTCATGGTTCCGACCATTTACTGTGTGTCATTGAGCACCCCTCCTCTTTGCAGTATATCATAGGGACGCAGTTCTCCTGCGTGCTTCATTACACCATCGGAAAATAGCGATGGAGCGAGGAGAATGACAGCCGTATTTGAAGCTGAGTGTTTTTGACTCAGATATGGAAATTTTGATATTAACAGCAATTGGGCTGCAACTACGATAAATATAAATCGCGCCAGTAGCCAGTTACGTCTTGCTTTGATGGTATGCAATGGCAGGCTGAGCTGTTGCTTTCTCATGGAATGGGGTATCTTCAACGTAATGCAGAGGTGGCATTGTCGAAGCAAGTAGGCGGGGTTTTTCGAACCATCCGTCCTGCGGCCAATAGCCGGTGCTTGCCTTCTCACGCTGGCTGCCGGTTCACCCTGTCGCTATGATTCTTCGCAAAAATCACCATACGTAGAAAATGTGTTCTGCAAGTTGCTCCAATTCCATTATATCGCTCATTCCGCAATGCACTATTACATAAATTAAACTTTTTAACCATGATTCGCAACTCTTTTAGTTTAACGTTAGTTTATAACGCCTGAGCAACAATAAGTTGCGGGGATGCATGTCCAGAAATTTCACCTATCTTGTAACTGACATTTTCAGACTGGAGACAGGCCAAACAAACAAGACATCAGCGGCAAAATACAAATAAAATCGAAAGCTCACTCACTTTTGAGTTAGATTTTCTATTATGGAACTCTATCTTGTCTTTTGTTGAAATCACTCACCACTTCCATCTCTCTGCCGACGTAGAGAAATCACTGCATGATAGGCTGCCCATAATGAGCTGTAGCTTCTCCGGCCACCTTCTCTGTTTCTTCCTTTCATCAGCATGGCAGAGGCTTCTCTTATCACCTTCAACTTTTGGCAGAAAGGCACCGCACATCTAAACTTAGGGTTTGGACAGATTACAAGCGATGTCTTGGTAATCAGATTTAGGTTCTATTATGTCTGTCAGTGTAGTCTTATCTGCTGTTTGTCAGAGCCACTTGGAAAGCAAGAACGTCAGAAATTGGCATCTGAAATCGCTTAAACTCTGTAATCTCGTCATCTACACGCACAGGAATGATGGTTGTTTATCTCCTAAGCGACAACACGCTCTAAGGATTTGGGCACACTACCTAATAAAGTGACTCCGAAGGGTTCCAGCCCTTGACCTTCAGAACCGGAATCACGAGCTCTGTTAATGGCACGGGGCCAATTGGTAAAAAATCAGATTTTAAAAGATACGCTTTTTTTCCGACCGCAAAATAATCACCGAAAAGAAACTGGCAGCGCATCTTTGCGCTTCAGATTTAAGGCAGCGAACAGGGGTGGGAGCAATAGCGCGTCAGGCCGGATCGAGGCTGATTTGGCACCAACCCGGCCCACAGCAGTATTCTTTTCCTTGACCAGATTGGTCAGAGAACTCGCCGCAGGCGAGAGCAGCGGCTTGATCTCCTGCTGGCGGAACCGCGAGGAGCTGCCATTCTTCAGGCATTTGGCCAGCGTGGCACGAGATGCGGCTCTTTGCGACGGTGCATCGGTTAATGAAAGGATCTGATTCCGCCGATCTCCCGTTGAGATGATCGGCAATGACAGGACTAGCGAGGGAACACCATTCGCGTGAACCGCATGTTCAGCATACGAAGATTGCAGCCAGCGCGCCACTGGACGAGAATCCTCCTCCAGAAGGCGTTGCGCTCCTCGGCTTTCCACCTCCTGCTCCCGCCGGCGGGTTTATTGGGCGCTCATCGCCTTGAGACATTCCCATGCTGCGTCGGTTGAAGCTTGGCTTGGCTTTAAGCAAATCTAACTGAAGTTGGCTTAAAGTTTCCAAATAAAAGCCTGGTCAAGCATGCTTTGGTCAGCGAACTGCGACTGATCCCGCGCCGCTGCAGGCGTGTTGCCGTTTGCAACCGGGGCGCACGGCTGCCAGTTTCTGGAAACAGGAACAACTGCTTGGAGCTGCGCACCACGCATCGTCCTCGGGCGCTGGGTGATCTGTGCGATCTCGATGAGCGTCAGTTCCACGAAAGCAGCCGCGTTGGACGACTGGCTGCATTTGATGCTGCTGCGCTGGCGGCCGGGGCAGGTCTGCGAATCTCTGGCCATGACACGTTGCGATATAATGACGCCAATCCGACGACTAAAGTTGCCCGTCGAAGCCACTTTGCCAAGCACCGTTGAGGAGCGATGTCGACCGCGTCCAAAGGCCAGGAAAGACGGTCATGGTCAGCGCGCTCCCGAGGACGTTGCCAGTAACTTCGAGGGTCTTCTCGAAGGTGACGTTCCCTGCGAAAACCCGCCCCTGTCCACAGATGAAGAGCGTCGCATACCGCCGTCAGCTCCCAAAAGCTATCACGCCCAGCGCACTCCTCCTCACTAGAGGAGATTTTCAAGCGACCAAGCCCTCATCTTCAGTTGCTGGATGATATGGGCCACAGACATGCGAAATTAAATGAACCGCAGCGAGGATGAGTGGCACGAGATCTCTTGTGCTTCTCGGTCGTGGCGAGGATGAAATGGGCGAGCGGTTCCTCCAACGTCTTGAGAGCATTGAAGGCCTGCTGCGAGAGCATGTGGACCTCGTCCGATGATAAAACTTTAGCGTCCCACCTGCGATGCGGGTCTGCTCCATGAGCTGCCCGCGATCAGATCTGACGCACCATTATTGGACGCGGCAGCCGAGGCTCCGAAGGCAGTGAAGGCGACGCCTCAAAGCCTTGCGGCTGCTCGCAGGCGCCACGGGCCTCGCCGTTGTCGGTGCAGGGTGCTGCGGTTGATGGCCTTAGCGAAGATGGCGCACTGAAGCTGAGTGCTGTTTTCTACGCGGCGCGGACCGCAGAAGAGAGGTAGGCCGTGGGCCGGATTTGCCGGCTTGACCGCGACGGAGAGTGGTGGTGCAGCGTCTGAGCCGACGACGTCGGAAAGCTTCAGATCGGACGATTTTGCGCCAGAAACTATATATTCGTTCATTGGCTGAGTTGGGTTTTTGTGGCCTGATGTCGGCGACCCAAGACGGGCAGCCCCCGCCCCGCCGCACCAAGCGCCCCAAGGCGCCCGCGAGGCTGATCACATTGCAAAGGGTAGCAAGAGTTGGTAATCTCGCGCCATCCACGTTTTATGGTTAAATAGATAAAAATGCAAAGACGTTTGCCCTTTATGCTTACTTTTTAAAACAAAAATCGAACGTGATTGAGATTACCGGACATATCGTCAGAATCCCTCAGCTGTTTAAATAATTAAATATCGTGGTGGCTGATAGGCGTGCTCTATGTGTCGGCTTCTTGGGCGACGACTGCTTCATGAAGCGCTTCAGTACGACTACAGGATCTCTGATCTACAGGACGAATCATAAGTAGAGAAGGCTATCAGATAGCCAACAACCAGCAGCTGTGAGCTCCGGGCCAATTCCCCGGCCATGGCCCAAGTGTCGCAGCGCTATTTCACGAAATACGGACGACGAGGACGTCTTCGTGCTGAGCGACGACGATAATTCGGGACAGCAACCCAGCTTTCTGGCATGAAACAATTAAGTAAGGCCCAGAACCTTCCTCTTCCTCACCGGCAGCGTACTGATGGTAGCGGCGGGTGCCCAGCTTTACTACATGTTCTTCATCCTCAGAGGCCTTGTCTGCTTCACTGGTGCTGGCAGGAAGCGCAACAACTTCGCCGCATGCGCCAGCTGCCCAGAGGGGCGCCAACGCTGCGCCGTCACCTGCGCACCGCATCCCAGTTTTTCGCCTGGCATGCTTCGTCTGCACCAGCGTATTGTTCATGGTCGAGGACTGCTACCACCTCCTCAAAGAGCCCTGGTTTGCCCAAGTCCCATCTCGAGGCTATGCCAGCTGCGTCAATATCTTCCACAACAACTGGGTGGTGGCGCTGCTTTGATAGGCGCCCTGCTGGAGATACACCACCGCATCGGCCACGAACTGCGCAAAAAGAAAGAACCCCAGAAGAGAACCATCAATAACGAAATCTAAAGGGATCTGTCGCCGAGACCGCCTCAGGCCAAATGGTCAAACATATTATGAACAAGATCGTCTATACTATTGCCGCACTCCCAATCGCTCACCTCCTGTGCCGGCACCTACGACATACACGGTTCCTCCAACGTGTCGGACCTTGACGGCGAGGAAACTCCTCTGAAGGTGACGAAGGACGGCAGCCTTCCTGACCAACCTCGACTCCTGCGACGTCATTTTTGGTCAGTTCTCCTTCAGCGGCAAAGTAGATAGCGCCCGTCGCCCGCATCTTCATGGACGACAAGGACCTCTCGCAGCCCGTCGTCATCGAGCAGGGGCAACATCAGCATCAAACTCGACAACACAGCAGCAAGGTCGGCGGCACACCGCTTTCAACGACAAACTCAGCAAGTTTTGGAACCGCTTCGTGCAGATCCGCAGCCAGTATGCCGACATCGACCCGAGCAGGCGCGGCCATCATGAACGGACAGGACGAGGGCGACGGTCCCAACATCAACGGCCAAAAAAAGGCCATCAAAGTCTTTGAGACAGGGCGACAAAACTCTTCACGAAATTCTAAAGTGACGGACAACTTCGACAACATCCCTGGGTCCGTGAGGATTCTTGCCGCATCAGTATGACACCACGCCCGACGCCTGCCGTCTGAACCGGCAGCTACCTCTTCGCGCCACCGCCCTCGACGGTCTGCCCTCGTGGATAGGGAGTTTACATCATGGCCAAGGCACCCGACAGCTTCAAGAACGACGACGTGAAACAGTTCTACGAGCACTTCAAGGAGACCTTTAGCCTGCTGGAAACGGCGATGGAGGGGACATTGCCACCACGTGCCATGCGGCGAAAGGCGACGCCAGCGTGGCTCCACGTCACGCCCAGCGGATGGCGACTCCATATCCTATTAGACATCCATTCCCCTATACCTATTATATATATAGACTTCAGAGAATCACTTAGGCACGCTGATCAAAAACGGCACCCTCGTCAATGAGGGCGTGTCGAGAGAACAAAGGCACCATCACCATGAGCGACGACGGACGCATTGCCTCCCATCGGGACGGGGAAGCCCCTCGGCGAGGACCGCTACGACCACGTCATCGACGCCGGCAAGGATGCTATGTGCTGCCGGGCGGGCGTCATCGACGAGCACGTCCCGCTTTTCGCCGGAGCTTCGGGCATGACGGACAAAGGCGACGATAACGAGCCGTCTGCAGCCGGCGTGACCTCCTATATGGAAATGCCCACACCGTGCCCACCACTACGGCAGCGGCCTGGGAGGACAAGCGGCGCGGGGAAGGAAAAGACTTGCGCCGTCGCTACGCCTTCTATCTCGGCGCAGCCAACAACAGCGCCGAACGCTCCCGTCAAACCGACTGGCGCCGCCCGCCATCCAAACTCTTCATGGGGTCATCGACGGGCAACATGCTCGTGGACCGTGGCGAGGGCACTGAAAAGGGTGTTCAGTTACTGCCCAGCTCGACATTCCATCGTGAGCCTGCGAGGACGCCACGCTCCTCATCAGCAGGCATGCGACTGGCCCAAGGGCGCTATGGCGAGATCACCGTGGAGCACCGTCGAGATCAGAAGCGAGGAGGCCTTGTGTTCGGTCCACCGCCTGGCCCTCCAGTTGGCCACCGAGGGCAGGGGCAAGACTCCGTGGTCCATATCTCCACCGCCCGCCGAACTGGAGATGATTGCCGCCCATGGCGACGCCAACATCACCGCCAAGGCCGTGACGGCACTTGCTCTTCACGGACAAGGACTACCAGCGACTGGGCACCCGCATCAAATGCAACCCTGCCGTCAAGACTGCCCACGACCAAGAGACCTTGATCGAAGGACTGACCGACGGACGCATCCTCACCATCGCCACAGACCACGCCCCTCACCTACCCTCACAAAAAAAGGAGGCTGCCTGCGGGCCGCTTCGGGAATGCCCATGGTGCAGTTTAGCCTCGTTGCCATGCTGGGACTGGTCGATGCGGGACGGATTACGATCGAGCAACTGGTGGCGCTCATGGCCCACCATCCGGCCAATACTTCCACGTCGAAGGCGGTTTTCTGCGCCCAGGCTACCATGCCGACATTGCCATCGTGCGCCCCGACGGTCCGTGGACGCTGACGAAGGCAGAATACAAAAGTCCGTGTGGATGGGCCCCTGGAGGAAAAGACCTTCCGCGGCGCGTGGGCAGACCCTCTGCAACCACCTCGTCTATGACCGCGGCACCTTCGACGAGGGGCTACCGTGGCGAGGAACTGGAGTTGACCGTACAAAATAGCATTTGACAGATCAAGATAACATCTGACCATTCAAGATAGAAGCACTCAGAGCCCGTGATAGCAAGAATCGTCATCCCCCTCCTGTTGGTCATCGTCCTCTCCGACCTCTATATCGACGTCCACTATTTCCGCCACCGATATAGTCTGCCGTGGTGGCTGCGACTATTGTGGTGGGTGCCTTGCATCGCACTCTCGACCTATACCATCACCCTCGCGTCGCTCCCGAGTTTTTGCTCCCTCCGACCTTGCCTGGCTCAACACCTATTTGCTCCTGCTGGGCGCTCTTCGTCGGTCCGAAGGCCATCTTTGCCCTGTGCTCCTTCCTCGGGTCGTGTCTGATGCGGCTGACGGGCTGGCAGCTTGCATCAGCCTGGGCCACTACATCGGCATCCTGCTGGGCTGTGGCGGCGTCCTGCGTCTATGGACTGACCGTCGGCGTGAGACAGGTGAAGGTAAACCACCTCACGCTGCAGTTTGACGACCTCCCGCAGCCTTCGACGGCTACAAGATCCTCCATATCTCCGACCTCCACCTCGGCACCTTCTACGGCTGGCGACAGAAGATTCTCAAGCGGAGATGGACTCCATCGCCCGGCAGCACGCCGACCTGATGGTCTTCACGGGTGACGTGCAGAACATCCGTCCCCAGGAGATCTTTCCCCCACCGACCTGCTGCGCAGTACGACCCAGGGCATGGTCTCCGTACTCGGCAACCACGACTATGCGAGCTACGCCAAAGACACTCACGAGGCTCAGGACCGCCTGCTGCGCCTGCTCGTAGAGACAGAACAAAACGCCCTGAGATGGCGGTTGCTGCGCAATGACCATCTCGTCATCAGGCGCGGTGGCGACTCTCTCGTCGTGGCAGGCACGGAGAACGACGGCGAACCACCCTTTCCCCAACCTTGCCGACACGAGGAAGTCCCGCGAGGGCGTGCGGCCAGGGGCATTTGTGGTGATGCTGCAACACCCCCTCGGCCTGGCGACGAGATATACTGCCCAAAACCACGGCCCAGCTGACACTGAGCGGACACCCCACGGCGGACAGATGCAGTTCTTCGGACACCGGCCGACCCAGTGGCGAGGCCGTCCCGACAAGGGACTCTACGAGCAGCAGGGACGCTACCTCTACGTCAATGCCGGACTGGGAGGGCTGGTGCCGTTCCGGCTGAACATGCCCAACGAGATCACCGTCATTACGCTCAGGACGAAGCACCGTCCAGCGGACCCGGTCGCCAAGGACAACTGACAAAAGAACATCCGAATCGATAATAACTCAATATTTTTTTTTTAAACACACACACAACATGAAACTCATTTACAGGATTTATCAACTCTTCGTGGTCCTGCCCTTCCTCATCTTCTGTTCCATTGCCTGTGCGCTGGTGACGACGATCGGATGCACGCTGGGCGACGGACACTACTGGGGCTACCCCCGGCAAATGGTGGGCAAGGTTCATCATCTCTGGGTCAGCCTGCTCCCCATCAAAGTGGAAGGACGGGAACATCTGCGCAAGGACGAGCTACGTCTTTGTCAGCAACCACCAGGGATCGTTTGACATCTTCATCATCTACGGCTTCCTGGGCCGCAACTTCGAAGTGGATGATGAAACAGGGACTGCACCCTGGATACCCTTCGTGGGCAAGGCTTTGCGAGGCAGCCCACCATCTACGTCCTGCGATAAAGCGGGCCCGAGCAAGATCCGCCGGACCTGACCAGGCACGCGAGGTGCTCAGGAGGGCATGTCGCTGGTAGTGTTTCCCGGCTGAACCTTCACTATACATGGGCGTATTCAGGAAAAAGAGGTGCGTTCATGCTGGCCGACGAACTCCGGGAGTGCCAGTCTGCCCGCTGACGATCAATGGCGCCAAGCGTGATGCGTGACTGGCGCTGGCTGACGTGGCATCGGCTGAGCCTCACCATCCACGAGCCCATCTACCCCACCACGCAGGGACGAGAAATGTCAAGACCACGATGGACGAAGCGTATAAGCGCGTGATGTCGGGACTGGTCAAGGAATACCAAGTTTGTGGAAACCCCGATCAGTAAGGAAATTGTGGGACTCCGACCAGCAGAACAAGGAGAAACCCGCAGGGGTTAAACTTTATCCTCATCCTTGCGCCCTTTCAAGTAAAAAAGCATTATCTTTGCAAACAATATCCAATCCAACCTATTATGGAGGAAAGAGCGACAGCATCATCATCATCCGACGTACAACGAGAAGGAGAACATAGAGAAGATCGCTGAGCCATCTTCGGCCTGGAGAAGCGCCACTTTCACATCCCGGTCATCGACGATGGCGGTCCCGACGGTACGGCCGACATTGTCCACCACTTAATGGAGGACGAGTTCAAAGGCCGCCTCTTCATCGTGGAACGCGGCGGAAAACTGGGACTTGGCACGGCCTATATCGCCGGATTCAAGTGGGCTTTGGAGGCGCGACTACGGCTATCTTCGAGATGGACGCCGACTTCAGCCGATCCCAAACGATCTGCCACGCCTCTATGCCGCCTGCCATGACGGGGGCTACGACCTCCAGCGTGGGCAGCCGCTACGTCAGCGGTGTGAACGTCGTCAACTGGCCGATGGGGCGCGTGCTGATGAGCTGGCTTCGCCTCATGCTACGTCCGTCTGGTGACGGGTGTCAACATCCACGACACCACGGCGGATTCGTCTGCTGCACTCGGCGCGTGCTTTGGGGCCATTCCCTCGACGAGTGAATTCAAGAGGCTTCACGCCTTCCGGAATCGAGATAAATGCACCGCCTACAAGATTGGCTTCAAACTCAAAGGAGGTGTCCGTCGTCTTCCACCAACCGCCGCGAGGGCACGAGCAAATGAGGGAGGTATCTTCTCCGAAAGCGCTCTTCGCCGCGTCCGCCTGCGCCTGATGGCTTCTTCCGCCGCTATCCGAAGATCAAGGCATAAGAAGAAAAGGCTTAGGGGAGCGCCAAAACGCCGGACACCGCCAGGGTGGCTTTGCCGATGACAGAAGAGCGACCGTGGACCTGCGATCATACGGTCCCAACAAAGCATACGGCCCAAACAACGCGTACAAATACGAACTGCGTCTAAAAGCGAGTTTCACCCACAAGGGGACTCTCCTGGCGCTTCGTCCTTGGATGGGTTGTTTGGGTTGTCCGTTTTAGGTGATTCGTTTTGATTTGCTCCCCGATCCCGCCAGGGCAAGGCACGACTTGGGCCGACTGGGCCGAAAGCCTCACTTTGCATAGCGTGTGCAAAACTGTGCAACAAAGCCATGACAAAGGCAAAAAAGATGCGCAAACAGTTGGTTCATTGGCGAGTTTATCGTACCTTTTTGCAGCAACTTCGGGGCCCATCCATAGCCTCGCCCCCTTGTCGGGACGATGGAGAAAGGGCTTGGCGAGGCTTCATTTTTTAATTGTTTTTCATGGAACAAGAGAGATTATTCCCCCGACTATATCTTTGAGACCAGTTGGGAGGTCTGCAATAAGGTGGGCGGCATCTACACCGTGCTTTCCACCCGGGCGAGGACGCTCAAGACCGGATCCACGACCAGTTGATTTTCATCGGGCGGACTGCTGGCAGGACCGCCCGTGCCCCTACTTCGGAGGAGAGCCTCTTCCCCCCGAATGGGAGGACGTGGCCCGCTGCGAGGTCTGCACGTGCGCGTAGGACGCTGGACGATCCCGAGCCGCCCGTAGCCATCCTGGTCGATTGGCGCCCGCTTTTCGACGAGAAAGACGCCTTCTACGGCCGCCTCGCAGCAGTTTGGCGTGGACAGCCTCCACGCCTTTGGCGACTACGACGACTCCGTCCTCTTCGGCTGGGCCGCCGCCAAGGTGGTGGAGAGTTTCTACCGCCACTACCGCCTGGACGACCAGCGTGTCGTGCTCCACGCCAACGAGTGGCAGACGGCCTCCGCCGCCCTGGTGATCCAGAAGCTCGTGCCCCAGGTAGCCACGATCTTCACGACCCACGCCACCTGTATCGGACGCAGCATTGCGGGCAACAACAAGCCGCTCTACGACTATCTGTGGGCCTACAACGGCGACCAGATGGCACAGGAGCTCAACATGGAGAGCAAACACTCGATCGAGAAAAGCAGCCCACCACGTGGACTGCTTCTTCACGACCGTGAGAGCGAGATCACGGCCCGCGAAGTGTGCCGAGCTGCTTTCGACAAGCCCGTCGATAACAGTGCTCCCCAATGGTTTCGACAACAGTTTCGTGGCCGTCGGACCGCAGTTCACGCGCAAGCGCAAGACGGCCCGCAAGCGGCTGCTGGCCCGCCCAATAACGCCCTGCTGGGCACACAGATCGGCGACGAGGCGCTGATCGTCTCCACCTCAGGACGCTACGAGTTTCGCAACAAGGGCCTCGGCGTCTTCATCGAGGGGCGATGAACCACCTCAAGACACGACACCGACCTCCAGCGTCCCATCGTCGCCTTCATCGCCGTGCCAAGGCTGGGTAGTGGGCCGCAGGCTACCTTCAGGAGCGGCTGCAGCAGCGCAAAACCATGACACGCCGCTGGAGAACCCCATGCTCACCCGCTTTGGGCGACGGACCACGACCAGGTGATCGGCATGATGCCACCTACGACATGCCAACCGCCAGGAGGACAACGTGAAAACTCATCTTCATGCCCTGCTACACACTGCGGGCGACGGCAGCATCATTGATCTCAGCTACGACACCATGCTGAGCTAACGACTACATACTGCGTCTTCCTCACCGAGCCATGGGGGCTGCACCGCTGGAGGCCGTCGCCTTCCATTGCCTGCATCGACCGACCACAAGCGGCTTTGCGCAATGGGTAACAACGCGTCAGGGCGCCGGTACTTGACGCTCGAGGACGGCGTGAAGTGGTCCCACCACCGACTGCAACTTCATCGGGTAGCCGACAACCATCAAGGCCACCGTGGCACATCACCGCCATGACATGGGGAGGGTGCGCGCCTGCTGATAAGTATTCTTCCTGGGGAGCGGGAATTAGAAGAGAGCAGGCG
>VOFK01000902.1_pt1 | contig 11793 bp, 11 predicted proteins | sample 5384121 | NCBI WGS metagenome assembly VOFK01 (sample SAMN12384730, study PRJNA508395) | human gut metagenome | isolation source: healthy gut J | host: Homo sapiens | reverse complement strand
GTCTCGGATATGGATACTGTTTTGAAGCTGAATAAATAATTATGCCGAATTAAATAGTTATTATGAACCTGCCTGTAACTCAAAAAGCATTTTTCTTTCTTTTAGCCGGAAACTTTTCCTTTCAGTTATTTCACTGTTCCTGGTATTTGCCATTTGTTTTATTGCGTACCAGTATCAACGTGAACGGGAATATAAAATAGAACTGCTAAACACCAAACTGCAAGATTACAACAGCAGACTCTACGAACAATTGGAAGAGCAACCTCTTGATAGCGAAATAATCAGCGGTTATATCAACAAACATATTCTGGAAGACTTGCGTGTGACCCTTATTGATGCAGAAGGAAATGTTGTTTACGACAGCTATCCAAGTCATAATAACCAGATGGAGAACCACCTGAACCGTCCGGAAGTACAGAAAGCCATAAAAAACATGGCAACGGATATGACGTACGCCGTACTTCCGAGACAACCGGAGTTCCCTATTTCTATTCGGCCACTCATTATAAAGATTATATTGTCCGTTCGGCTTTACCTTTACAATGTCAGCCTCATCAACAACCTGCAAGCAGACCCGCACTATTTATGGTTTACCGTAATCGTGACCTTATTATTAATGATTATCTTCTACAAATTCACCAACAAACTGGGGACTTCCATCAGCCAGCTCCGTGAATTTGCGATGCGCGCCGACCGGAACGAGCCTATCGAAATGGCTATGCAATCCGCCTTCCCCCACAACGAGCTGGGCGAGATTTCACAGCACATCATCCAGATCTACAGACGTCTGCATGAAACCAAGGAAGCTCTTTACATCGAACGTGAAAAGCTAATCACCCACCTTCAAATCTCACACGAAGGACTAGGTATATTCACTAAAGACAAGAAAGAGATTCTTGTCAACAATCTTTTCACCCAATACAGCAACCTGATTTCAGACTCCAACCTGGAAACAACAGAAGAAGTCTTTGCTATCAGCGAACTACAAGAGATTATTCATTTTATCAATAAGAATCAGCAAGAACGTTCGAGAGGAAAAGGTGAAAAACGAATGTCTGTCACCATCAATAAGAATGGACGGACATTTATCGTAGAATGTATCATCTTCCAGGATGCCAGCTTCGAGATTTCCATCAACGACGTTACCCAGGAAGAAGAACAAGTAAGACTGAAACGCCAACTGACCCAGAATATCGCCCATGAGTTGAAAACTCCCGTCAGCAGTATCCAAGGGTATTTGGAAACCATTGTCAGCAATGAAAATATTCCACGCGAGAAGATCAACGTATTCCTCGAACGTTGTTATGCACAAAGCAACCGTTTAAGTCGGTTATTACGCGACATCTCCGTACTCACCCGCATGGATGAAGCCGCCAACATGATCGACATGGAACGGGTAGACATCAGTGTGTTGGTAGGTAACATCATCAACGAAGTATCGTTGGAGCTTGACGAAAAACATATTACAGTCGTCAACTCCTTAAAGAAGAGTATACAAATCAAAGGAAATTACTCACTACTTTATTCCATCTTCCGCAACCTGATGGATAATGCCATCGCATACGCCGGAAGCAATATTCAGATAAATATCAACTGTTTCCGTGAAGATGAGAATTTCTACTATTTCAGCTTTGCCGACACAGGTATTGGAGTATCTCCCGAACATCTGAATCGTCTCTTCGAACGTTTCTACCGGGTAGACAAAGGTCGTTCACGGAAAGTAGGTGGAACAGGACTGGGATTAGCTATTGTGAAGAACGCCGTCATCATCCACGGTGGCAGCATCTCCGCCAAGAACAATCAGGGAGGCGGACTGGAATTTGTATTTACATTGGCAAAGGAGAAGTAAAATCAGGAGTTACCTGCAAAAACTTGTCTAATCAAAAAAACTAACAGAAGAGAACGCAGCAAAATAAAAGGAAGAAAAATTCTTTGAATAAAGTAGAAAGGACATTATCTTTGTCACCAATGTAATCTACATAAATTCAATGTAATAATTGTTAGTTATGAAAACAAACATCTATATTCTTCCAGCTATATGCATCCTTTGCCTTTTGTGCCTGCAAAAGCGGCAACGCTTCCAGTCTGAACAAAAATGATGTAATACAAGACACCATTAAAACCTTTACATTGCCTGCCATCCCCCCAATGATGACAGCCCCGGAACAACGGGCAGACTTTCTGGTAAAACACTATTGGGATAACGTCAACTTCGCCGACACTAATTACATCCACCACCCCGAAGTGACCGAACAAGCTTGGGCGGATTATTGTGACATACTGAATCACGTCCCGTTGGAAACTGCACATTAAGAAGCCATGCGGAAAACAATCGAACAAACGAATGTAGACAAAAAAGTATTCACCTACATCACCGACCTGGCGGATAAATATTTATACGACCCCAACTCCCCCATGCGTAACGAAGAATTCTATATTCCCGTATTAGACGCCATGTTAGCTTCTCCCTTGTTAGAGGAAATTGAGAAAGTACGTCCTAAAGCCCGCCGGGAATTAGCACAGAAAAACCGTATCGGAACCAAAGCCCTGAACTTCAGCTACACATTAGCTTCCGGCGCACAAGGCTCCCTCTATCAACAGCAAGCCGACTATATCCTCCTATTCATCAACAACCCCGGCTGCCATGCCTGCACCGAAACAATAGATGCCCTGAAAAACGCACCTATCATCAACCGACTTTTGGAACAAAAAGAGACTAACAGTCCTCTCCATTTATCCCGACGAAGAGTTGGACGAATGGCGAAAACACCTGAATGAATTCCCCAAAGAATGGATCAACGGATACGACAAGAAATTTGCCATCAAAGAACAACAACTATATGATTTGAAGGCTATCCCCACCCTCTACCTTTTAAACAAGGAAAAAACCGTGCTCCTAAAAGATGCCACCGCACAAGCTATCGAAGAATACTTAACTAATGTTGAACTAGAGTAAAACGATACAAAAACGAGGGTGTTCGGAGAGGGCTGTACAAAGCGCTGAAACGCCCACCTGTAAAGGGGGAAAAGCCAATGAAAACCAGTAGAATAGAGAAGAGTAAAGAAGAGTAAGTAAAAGTATTATTTCTGTTATAAACAACAGCAATAATACTGGGCAGAGAAGATGGCTTTGGCTGCTGCCGTTGTCGGTTCGGATCACTTCGTCGGTGCCGTTTCTGTTCCCGTGTCCCTCATGAACTGTTCGTCCGGCAGATGACCGCCTTTTGTCTGGTAGGTTATTGATGCTCGCCCGGTGGGTAACGGACATTCACACGGTAGATAACATACGTTTGTACGTTAGGTGCTAAAATTCTATATTATTTCTCGGGCTACCGTTTCAATACTTGTTTGCTAAAGTATCATTTGCTTCAAAACCATACCGAAATGAATTAGTTCAAAAACCGTGCAGTAAGGAACAAAATAGGTGGATACCGCTGCATCCACCTATAAAAAACGACCAATTATGTTTCAATAAATCTGTTTCATACGTCCAACGGTGGACATAGACAAAGATACTTTTTAAAAGCTAATCTTATGTCAAACAAATAAAAAAGGCGGGCAACTCAATACCCGTCTCTAAAATCCGCTAATTTGGTAAATTTTGTAATAAGTGACAGTCTCATTTACAAAAATACAGAAAATATCGAAAGAAAACAAGTTGGTTCTTTCTCTTTCGTATCAAGACGAAAGAAAAAAGAACATCCCCCCCAACTTTGGAAAAAACAAATAAACTCCCTATCTTTGTCGCGCATTGGTTTGCGACTCCCTTACGGGGGAGCAATTAAAAGGGAATCAGGTGCAAGTCCTGAACAGTCCCGCTGCTGTAAGTTCCATATAAGTTACAAGCAATTCACTCATTGCCACTGGAGACCAATCCGGGAAGGCGTTTGTAACAGGAATAAGTCAGAAGACCTACCATGCAAATAAGTTTCACTGCTTTCGAGGAAAAAGCGTTGAGTCTAATGAACCGGACAAGTCGTCTATCATTTCATTCATCACTCTGATTCAGAGAAAGTGTGTTAAAACGGATAAACTCTGCCAAGTTTATTTATGCGTGTCCGGTCGAAGGGATTTCGCCCGGACACTTTTAAACAGTAACAGACTGAAAAAGGAATAAATGAAAGAGAGAACATTTAAGAAAATGATCTTTGCAGTATTCTGCTGCCAATTCTTATCCATACCACTTTTTGCACAACAGCAAAAGGTAGATACGACACATACATATTCTATTCCCGAAATAACAGTATCAGATATCTATCAGACCCGCGAAGTACGTTCTACCGCTCCCCTGCAAGTATTCTCCAAAGACGCCCTGAAAAACCTGCACGCCCTGCAAGTATCCGACGCAGTGAAACACTTTGCCGGAGTGACCGTAAAAGACTACGGAGGTATTGGCGGACTAAAAACAGTATCCATACGAAGCCTGGGAGCACAACATACCGCTGTTGGCTATGACGGGATCACCCTAACCGATTGCCAAACGGGACAAATCGACATCGGGCGTTTCTCACTCGATAACGTAGACAGACTTTCTCTAAACAACGGACAAAGCGATAACATCTTCCAACCTGCCCGCTTCTTTGCGTCAGCAGGCATCTTGAATATCCAGACACTTACTCCACAGTTCACAAAAGACAAAAAAGACCAACATAGCAGGAGCTTTCAAAACAGGTTCCTGGGGATTAATCAATCCCTCCCTGCTACTGGAACAACAATTCAATAAGACATGGAGCATGTCAGCCAATGGCGAATGGATGTCCTCCGACGGACATTATCCGTACACACTACATTATGGAAATGCGGCAGAAGACCTGTCCTCACGTGAAAAACGAAAGAATACAGACGTACAGACATTCCGTGCCGAAGCCGGACTTTACGGCAACTTCTCCGATAAAGAACAATGGCGGTTGAAAGCCTACTACTTTCAGTCCTCCCGGGGACTACCCAAAGCTACAACCTTCTATAACGACCATTCCACACAACACTTGTGGGATAAAAACACATTCATACAAAGTCAATACAAGAAAGAATTCAGCCGGCAATGGGTGTTCCAAACCTCTGCCAAGTGGAATTGGAGCTATCAACGTTATCTGGACCCCGATACCAAGAACTCATTAAAGAAAACAGAAAACAGCTACTACCAGCAAGAATATTACCTTTCCGCTTCTGTACTATACAGACTGTTGAGCAACCTCTCATTCTCTCTTTCCACAGACGGAAGCATCAACACCATGAACGCCGATCTAGCCAACTTTGTACAACCCACGCGCTATTCATGGCTAACGGCATTCGCCGGCAAATACGTAAATGACTGGTTAACAATCTCCGCATCCGCATTGGCAACCGTTATCAATGAAGATGTGAAAAAAGGCGGCAGTGCCGGCAATCACCGTAAATTAACCCCTTATGTAAGTGCTGCATTCAAACCTTTTCATAATGAAGAATTCCGTGTACGCTTCTTCTATAAAGACATTTTCCGTCTGGCAAGTTTCAACGACTTATATTACGAAGAAGTAGGAAACACACAACTAAAGCCGGAAAAAGCCAAACAATACAACATCGGACTGACATACAACAAAAATGTATGCTCGTTCCTACCCTATTTGTCAGCAACCATCGACGCTTATTATAATAAGGTAACAGATAAAATCATCGCTTATCCTACCAAGAACCTTGCAGTATGGAGCATGAAAAACCTGGGACAAGTTGACATCAAAGGTATTGATGTTACAGGAAAGCCTCTCCCCTCCAACCCGGGGAAAAAAATCCGCATCAACCTCTCGGGTAACTATACATACCCAACGAGCATTAGACGTTACCCCACCCGATCCAAACACGTATGAATCAACATACAAACACCAGATAGCCTACACTCCCCGCGTCTCCGCTTCCGGGACAGGCAGGCGTCGAAACACCGTGGATCAATCTGTCTTATTCATTCCTTTTTTCCGGAAAACGCTATGCATTGGGACAAAACATTGCCGAAAACAGATTAGATAGTTATAGCGACCACAGTATTTCTGCAAAGCCGTGATTTCCTGATAAGAAAAAGCCACCACCTCTTTTCAGCTTGGAAGTACTGAACCTGATGGACAAGAATTACGAGATTGTGAAATACTTCCCAATGCCCGGACGATCCGTAAGGGCGACAATAAAAATAAGATATTAACTATTATAAAGTAAGATATTGACGTGAAAAGGAAACTAATATATATATTCTCGTGCTGGCTGTCATCGATCTTGTTATTCATGGCATGTGATGACATGGAAGACAAACCTTTCACATCAGGCATTATAGGTGATCCGACAGAAACAGGTACCGCCGAATTATATGTATTATGTGAAGGACTGTTCAACCAGAATAACAGCTCATTGGCACGTTTCTCTTTCGGTAATCAACAAATGGTTCGTGATTACTTCAAAGCAGTCAACCGCCGAGGATTAGGAGATACAGCCAACGATATGGCTATTTATGGAAGCAAGATATATGTGATAGTCAATATCTCCAGTACGGTAGAAGTGATAGACTTTCGTACGGGAACCTCATTGAAACAAATTCAGATGCTGGCAGAAAACGGAAGTTCCCGCCAACCACGCTATATCACTTTTTCATAAAGAAAAAAGCATACGTATGTTCCTATATGACGGAACCGTTGCGCGTATAGACACAACTTCCTCTCCATAGATGCTATCACAACAGTGGGACGTAACCCCTGACGGCATTTGTGTACAAAACGAAAAGCTATATATTTCCAATTCCGGCGGATTGGATTATTCATCAGGGCTGGGTGTAGATAATACAGTATCCGTTGTCGATATTGCCACATTCAAAGAGAGTAGCAAAAATTATAGTAGGCCCGAATCCCGGTAAAATAATAGCAGGTCCGGATGAAACCGTCTATGTAGCCACCCGTGGCGAAGATATAGAAGCCGGAGATTATAATTTCGTCAAGATAGACTGCCGGACAAACAAAGTCACTCAATGTAACGAGAAAGTGCAAAACTTCGCCATCGACGGAGACATAGCCTACCTATATAATTACAACTACACCACACAGACTTCTTCTATCAAGATGTTCAATCTGAAAACAGAAGAAACAATCCGTGAGAATTTCATAACCGATGGAACTGTGATAAAGACACCTTACGGTATCAATATCAACCCCTTACAGCAACAATGTATATATCACCGAAGCACGCGATTACACCACTTACGGCGACTTACTTTGTTTCAACCAACAAGGACAACTCATGTTTCGCCTAAACAACATCGGACTTAACCCGAATACCATCGTATTCAGTGACAAAGCCTCACAAAGCGATATTGATGACAACGATGATGATAAGGAAAATCCTCTGGCTTTCGCCAATAAAGTATGGGAATATCGCCCTGCGCCCGGACAATTTATCAACACTACCACTTCAGCATACAAGGATGGATTTTACCTACGATGAAATATTGGAAGAAGCAACCCGCAGAATCCAGCAAAAATCGCTTATTACATTAGGAGGATTCGGTGGTTACATTGTTTTAGGATTCCCACACCCCATTCCGAATGTAACAGGAGAGTATGACTTCAAGATAAAGGCAATGCCTACTACAACTCCAAAACCGGAACAGGAGCATTGGGAGGAAGTGCCGAACCGGGAATTGTATTCGTATCCAAAGATGCAAACGGTAATGGAAAGCCTGACGATGAGTGGTATGAACTGAAAGGCAGCGAATACAGGGAAAGATACAGAAACCCGAGAATATGAAATAACCTATTACCGTCCGAACCTAGCCAACCAAAATGTTTTTCTGGAAGGATAATAAAAAAAAAACGAAGGATATATTCTCCGCAACAGTTACCATAATCAGGAATCCTATTATCCACTTTGGATAGAAGATGATGAAATCACATTTCAGGGGAACACGCCTAAAAAGATAATGCTGTCTTAGAAAACGGATTATGGGTAGGATATTGCTATCCGTGGGGATATGCAGACAACCATCCTAACAGCAAGGAAGGAAGTAATTTCAAGATAGATTGGGCTGTGGATAGTAATGGCAGTCCGGTAGACTTGGATCAAATCGACTTCGTTAAGATTATGACCGCAGTCAACCAGGACGCAGGACAAATGGGTGAAATATCAACCGAAGTCACAACCGTTGAAAACTTACATTTCAAAAAATAATCAACAATTTATTAATAACTAAAATTAGAAAAAGAACATGAAAAAATTATCCTTATTATTACTATTATCAGTATTTATATTTTGTGGCTGTAGCGATGATGACGATACAAAAACATACGTACTTAGCTTAGCCTGCCCAATTACGAAACTCATACACTTGATATGGGCGATCAAGAAAATCCGGATGATTCATGGTCAGTAAGTAGTGAGTGGGGAACAACTAACTATAAATACAATCTGTTAACTGACGCAAGTGGAATCTTTTGAATTTGACTGTGTATCTTCAACATACGGTTTCTATTCAGATAGCTTTTGCATTTACAAATTGTACAGAAAAAGATTGCCCAGACTTCGCAACTTATGATTATCGCGCTATCACTAAAAAAGGGGTAATCAATAATACATACGTTATCGTGGGAGCTGCCGGATATAAAAATCGGAAAGAATTCTGATAAAGAAGCCGCAATACGATTCAGAGATCACGACAACCCTAATGAACTGGAAGACTATAGAGTAAAAGGACTATATGTAACAAACAGTGTCTATGCTTATAGCAGTATGAAAGAAGGAACTGGATATTATGGTGAAGAAGAAATATTCGGAACAACGACTCATTCAAACTTACTATCTACAATTATGATAAAACAATGCACGTAGATTGTTATTTGGCAGAAGGAACCAATCTCCTCGATCAATGGAAATGGGTAGATCTAACTTCATTGGGAGAAACGAAAGGACTAAAATTCTCATTAACATCTACCAAAAAGAATGAATACGGTCCATTGACACCGACCTACTTCTGTCTTGACGGTATCACTATCGAAGACTAAATAACCACTGCTCGATTGACCTCAACCTATTATATATTTATTTTTAATCAGCCTATTGATTACCAATAATCAAACTTATAATCATACTCAATCGAATGCATAATTTTAAAGAGCCGGATATCCTTTTAAGGGATCCGGCTCTCTTTATATCTTCTTACCACAAATTGATATATCACTAGCCTACGGAGAAATAATTCCATCAGCCACAACTTACAAAAAGTCATCATATATTTGTTAATCACACAGATTTTAGCTACATTCGTTGTTCAAAACTATTAAATCTACGACAATGGAATTACCTTTTGCTGAATCATGGAAAATAAAGATGGTAGAACCCATCCGGAAAAGCACACGTGAAGAACGCGAGCAATGGATTAAAGAAGCACATTATAATGTCTTTCAACTCAAATCAGAACAGGTTTATATCGATCTCATCACCGATTCCGGAACCGGAGCGATGAGCGACCGTCAATGGGCGGGAATGATGCTAGGTGATGAAAGCTATGCCGGAGCGACCTCATTCTTCAAGTTGAAAGAGATGATTACGAAACTAACAGGATTTGAATACATCATACCAACCCATCAGGGACGTGCCGCTGAAAATGTTCTTTTCTCTTATTTGGTACATGAAGGAGACATTGTGCCCGGCAACTCACATTTTGACACCACCAAAGGGCACATCGAGGGACGTCATGCCATCGCATTAGACTGCACCATCGATGCAGCCAAACAAACCCAACTAGAAATCCCGTTCAAAGGAAATGTAGACCCTGATAAATTGCAGAAAGCCCTGACAGAATATGCAGAACGAATTCCTTTTATCATCGTAACCATCACCAACAATACAGCCGGAGGACAACCCGTCTCTATGCAAAACCTGTACAAGTACGTGCCATTGCCGACAAATATGGCAAACCCGTACTTTTTCGACTCTGCACGCTTTTGCCGAAAACGCCTATTTCATCAAGATGCGCGAAGAAGGTTATCAAGACAAAACCATCAAAGAAATCACACGGGAAATATTCTCTCTAGCCGATGGCATGACAATGAGCGCCAAGAAAGACGGAATCGTCAATATGGGCGGATTTATTGCCACGCGACGTTCAGACTGGTATGAAGGCGCAAAAGGTTTCTGCGTACAATACGAAGGCTATCTCACCTACGGGGGAATGAACGGACGGGATATGAACGCTCTTGCCATCGGCTTGGATGAAAACACCGAATTCGACAACCTCGAAACACGTATCAAACAAGTGGAATACCTGGCAAAGAAACTGGATGAATACGGAATCCCTTACCAACGCCCCGCCGGAGGACACGCCATCTTCATTGATGCGCCTAAAGTGCTGACACATGTTCCTCAAGAAGAATTCCCGGCGCAGACGCTAACCGTAGAGCTCTACCTTGAAGCCGGTATCCGTGGATGCGAAATCGGTTATATCCTTGCCGACCGTGATCCGATAACTCATGAAAATCGTTTTAACGGCCTTGACCTTACTTCGCCTCGCAATCCCCCGCAGAGTATATACCGACAATCACATGAATGTAATAGCTGCCGCCCTCAAAAATGTATATGAACGTAGAGAAAGCATCACTCATGGAGTGCGTATCGCCTGGGAAGCGCCTTTAATGAGACACTTCACAGTTCAATTGAAAAAGATTATAAACTTGGAGAATATTTGTTCGCGTAAAACAAAAGTGTTCCCCAAGTGTTTATATTATAATCGAACTTAATACGTAAAAATTATGGCAGAAGATTATAAATTAATAGACAACGAAGAAAAACATCGGTATGAGTTTCAGATCGATGGCAAAATAGCCGAAATAGACTATATAAAATCAAACAATGGAGAAATTTACCTTGTACATACTGAAGTACCCGCCTCATTAGGCGGCAAGGGAGTAGGCTCACAACTTGCAGAAAAAGCACTGACAGACATTGAACGACAAGGTTTACGCTTGGTACCCCTTTGCCCGTTTGTAGCCGGATATATTCACAAACATCCGGAATGGAAGCGAATTGTAATGCGTGGTATTCATATTAAATAAATACAGATATGGGAAAAAAAATTGAATACACCAATGGTGAAACTGACCATTGTGTGGCAGCCTGAATTGTGTCAGCACGCCGGAATATGCGTAAAAATGTTACCCAATGTATATCATCCGAAAGAAAGACCGTGGGTACAAATTGAAAATGCGACAACGGAAGAATTAATTGCACAAATCAGCAAATGTCCGTCAGGAGCATTAAGCTACAGGCTTAATAAAAAAGAGAAATAACCCAATAGTGAAAGAAGACTTCGCTTGAAAGGCTTTTGAATTCATAAAAATGAGATTGCGTCAAAATAAAAAAAAATGAGGCAGTCTCATTTTTTTTTTTTTAGAAAAGACACTACATTCGGACAATGATAACACACCGAGAAAAGAACCCTCACATTTCTCGTCCGTTCAATTCAATGTCCACGTCAATACAAAAGTCCGGACAAATACGATAACCGACAGAATAAAGTTCTTGCTGCGCCGTAACTAACTCCTGAACCTGAAACGTCCCCTCCTCTTGAGGAATAAAAATGCGTCAGCCGGAGTTTACGAAGATCAGCATCCGCATTTTTCCATCCGCTTGAAAAACAGCTTCCTTTGCCGACCCTCAACGTAACAGTCCCTCAAGTCATATCAAGCGTCCTGATATGTCCGGTTTTGTTCGTCAGAACGGATATACCGATTCAGATACCTTAGAACGCAAGCGTTGAGCGTTAACATGTAACTGAACGAAGTACAATGA